>Ga0325400_1003850_pt1 | contig 13743 bp, 13 predicted proteins | sample PopdelMetagenome_2_FD_205662 | JGI IMG/M metagenome (GOLD analysis project Ga0325400, IMG submission 205662) | Populus deltoides microbial communities from Bellville, Georgia, United States - Xylem-PdKOR-R1 | ecosystem: Host-associated > Plants > Phyllosphere > Stem > Wood/Secondary xylem... | reverse complement strand
GAGGTCGGTCTGCTGGAGGCCCGGCTGCGGGCGCACACCGGCAACCCCGCCGAGATCCGCGCCAAGGCGCAGGCCCTGGCCGAGCAGGTGCCGACCGCCGACGTGGTGGGCGACCTGCCGACCCTGGCCTCCCGGCTGGGCACGATCATCGACGCCTCCGAGGCCGCCGCCGCGGTCGCGCGGGCGGAGAAGGCCAAGGCGCGCGCGGAGCAGGTCGCCCGCAAGGAGGCCCTGATCGCCGAGGCCGAGACCATCGGCGCGGAGTCCACGCAGTGGAAGGCCGCCGGCGACCGCCTCAAGGCGATCGTCGAGGAGTGGAAGACGATCAAGGGCATCGACCGGAAGACCGACGAGGCGCTCTGGACCCGGTTCGCCGCGGCCCGCGACGCCTTCGGCCGCCGCCGGGGCTCGCACTTCGCCGCCCTCGACGTGCAGCGCGGGGAGTCCCGCGCGGCCAAGCAGGAGCTGATCGCCGAGGCCGAGAAGCTGTCGACCTCCACCGAGTGGGGCCCGACCTCGGCCGCGATGCGCAGCCTGATGGACCGCTGGAAGGCCGTACCCCGCACCGGTCGGGACACCGACGACGACCTGTGGAAGAAGTTCCGCGCGGCCCAGGACGTGTTCTTCAACGCGCGCTCGGAGTCGGACAAGGCCCGCAACTCCGAGCAGAAGGCGAACCAGGAGAAGAAGGAAGCCCTGCTCGCCGAGGCGGAGAAGATCGACCCGAGCCGGGACCTGCGGGGCGCCCAGAACGCGCTGCGCAGGATCCAGGAGCGCTACGACGCGATCGGGCACGTGCCGCGCGAGGTCATGCGCTCCCTGGAGGACCGCATGCAGGCCGTGGAGGAGAAGGTCCGCGGCGCGGCCGACTCCTCGCGCCCGCGCACGGTGGCCGAGAACCCGATGCTCACGTCGCTGCGGGCCGCCGCGGAGAAGGCCGCCGACCAGCTGTCCAAGGCCCGGGCGGCCGGTGACCCGAAGCGGATCAGCGAGGCCGAGGCCAACCTGGCCAGCCGGCAGGAGTTCCTCGCCGCGGCCGAGAAGGCCGGCTCCCGCCGCTGACCGTGCCCTGACCCGACGTCCCGACGCCGCGTGACCTGCCCGGGTCACGCGGCGTCGGCGTGCTCGGGGCCGGCCATGGCGGCCCGCAGCACGGCGGGCTCGGTGTTGGCCCGCATCGCCTGCAGCAGGAGCTCGCCCATCGACGTGTGCTCGCACCACAGCGACCTCTCCACCGCGGCCACGGCCAGCACCCCGGCGCCGCGCTGCCAGGCGGTGAGGCCGAGCAGCAGGGCGGGCACCGCGGCGAGGTCGTCGGGCAGCCGCGCGTTCAGGTCGGCCCCCAGCGCCTCCGTGGCCGCCCGCAGGTCGTCGTCGTCGCCCGCGGCCAGCGCCAGGGCCCGGTCGCGGACGGGCACGAGGCACAGCGCCACGCCCACCCGGGCGAGGTCCTCGACGGTGGGCGTCGTCCGGCTGCCGGGGACGTAGGCGTCGACCGCCGTGCGGACGGCGGCCCACCCCTCCTCCACCAGCTCACCGACGTCGCCGCCGCGCCGCAGCCGCACGTCCCACTCCGCGTCGACCCGGACGCAGGCCAGCTCGAGCTCGGCGGACACCGGTGCCGTGGGCCAGGCGCGCGCGACCACGGCCGCGCGGTCGGTGCCGACGACGTCCCCGTGCATCGCGGCGACGCCGGTCAACCGGGAGCCGGCCGGGTCCAGCAGCGTGCCCTCCCCGGCGCCGGTGGACGGCGCGACGTCGGGGTAGCTCCACCACCGGCCCGCCCGCACCAGGACCGCGTCGACCGTCGTGGTTCCGAGCCCGTCGAGCTCTTCGACGACCGCGTGCACCAGTGCGCGCCGGGGCAGGTCCGGGACGGTGGGGCGGCTGTCGAGGTCGGCGCGGGGCAGGGCCGGTCGCGCCGGGTGCGGACGCACGGCCGTGACCTGCTCGTCGGGGTCCTCGGTGACCACGAACAGCAGGGCCCCGGCCGGGCGGAGCCGCCGCAGGTGCGCCACGACCTGCCGGGCCACCTCGCGGTCGTGCTCAGCGGGCAGCAGGTCCAGGCGCAGGTGCAGGCTCAGCCGCCGGTCGGGGCGGCCGACACCGCCCAGGAACACCAGCACGAGCGACTCGACCGGCGGGAACCCGAGCAGCTCGGGGAGCGAGGCGGCGAACTCGGCCGGGCCTGCACGCAGGACCGACGACGGCTCGCGCCGCCGGGCGGGACGCGGGGCCGGGGGGCGACGTGGGCGGCGGGAGCGCGACATGCCGGCAGCGTGCGGGGCACGGCTGACAGGCGACAGGCCCTCGGCGGATCTGTGGACAGCCGCCCCGGGTGTGGACGGCGGTCAGCCGCAGGCGGGCGCCAGTGGTAGGGGTGCTGGGACCCCGATCGACGGCATGCCCAGCCCGACGCCGCGGGTGGTCGGGCGGATGCCGGCCTCCGCGGCGTCCCCCGCCCGGGTGCGGCGGTGGGACAGCAGCGGACCGTCGGCGACCAGGAAGTGCGGCTTGGCGTCGGTGACGACCGTCTCCACGACGTCACCGGGCCGCACACCCGGGACCGCGGCTACGTGCACCAGCCGGCCGTCGCGGGCGCGGCCGGACATCCGGCCGCGGTCGGCGTCCTTGCTGCCCTCCCCCGCGGCCATGAGCAGCTCGACGGTGCGGCCGACCAGCGCGCGGTTCTCCGCCCAGCTGATCTCCTCCTGGAGGGCGGTCAGCCGCATGTACCGCTCCTGCACGACCTCCTTGGGCAGCTGGCCGTCCATGTCGGCGGCCGGCGTCCCGGGGCGCTTGGAGTACTGGAAGGTGAACGCGCTGGCGAACCGGGCCTCGCGCACGACCTCGAGGGTGTCGGCGAAGTCCTGCTCGGTCTCCCCCGGGAACCCGACGATGATGTCGGTGGTGATCGCGGCGTCGGGCATGGCGGCGCGGACGCGGTCGATGATGCCGAGGTAGCGCTCCCGGCGGTAGGAGCGGCGCATCCGGCGCAGGACGTCGTCCGACCCGCTCTGCAGGGGCATGTGCAGCTGGTGGCAGACCGCGGGGGTCTCGGCCATCGCGGCGATGACGTCGTCGGTGAAGTCGCGGGGGTGGGGGCTGGTGAACCGCACCCGCTCCAGGCCCTCGACCGCACCGGTGGCGCGCAGCAGGTCCGCGAACGCACCCCGCTCCCCCAGGTCGGCGCCGTAGGCGTTGACGTTCTGGCCGAGCAGGGTCACCTCGAGCACGCCCTGGTCGACCAGGGCCTGCACCTCGGCCAGCACGTCGCCGGGACGGCGGTCGGCCTCCTTGCCGCGCAGCGCGGGCACGATGCAGAACGTGCAGGTGTTGTTGCAGCCCACGCTGATCGACACCCAGCCGGAGTAGGCGCTGTCCCGGCGGGCGGGCAGGGAGCTCGGGAAGACCTCGAGGGCCTCCTTGATCTCGACCTGGGCCTCGGCGTTGTGCCGGGCGCGCTCGAGCAGGGCGGGCAGCGAGCCGACGTTGTGGGTGCCGAACACGACGTCGACCCACGGTGCGCGGGCCACGATGGAGGCACGGTCCTTCTGGGCCAGGCAGCCCCCGACGGCGATCTGCATGCCCGGATGGGCGTCCTTGACCGGACGCAGGTGCCCGAGGTTGCCGTACAGCTTGTTGTCGGCGTTCTCGCGGACCGCGCAGGTGTTGAGCACCACCACGTCGGCGTCGGCGCCCTCGGGGGCGGCGGAGTACCCGGCGTCCTCCAGCAGCCCGGCCAGGCGCTCGGAGTCGTGGACGTTCATCTGGCACCCGTAGGTACGGACCCGGTAGGTGCGGTTCGCTGTGCTCGTCATGACGTCAGCGAGGGTACGGCGCCCGCCGGCCCACCTGATCGTGACCAAGTCGTGGCCTGCTGCGGGAACTCGACGGCAACGCACAGGATCGTTGCAGGTTCGTGATCGCCGGGGCACAGCCGGCACATAGGGTCGACGACCGTGACCAGCGCTGCCACCGGAGAACCACTCGTCGAGCTGTCGGGTGTCAACAAGTGGTTCGGCGATCTGCACGTCCTGCAGGACGTCGACCTGTCGATCGCCCGCGGCGAGGTGGTCGTCGTCATCGGGCCGTCGGGGTCGGGCAAGTCCACGCTGTGCCGGACGATCAACCGGCTGGAGTCCATCGACCAGGGCCGCATCACCATCGACGGCACGCCCCTCCCCGAGGAGGGCAAGGCACTGGCCGCGCTGCGCAGCGACGTCGGCATGGTGTTCCAGAGCTTCAACCTCTTCGCGCACAAGACGATCCTCGAGAACGTCACGCTCGGGCCGGTCAAGGTCCGCGGGAAGGGCAAGGCCGAGGCGGAGAAGCGGGCCCGCGAGCTGCTGGACCGGGTCGGCGTGGGCCACCAGGCCGACAAGGTGCCCGCCCAGCTCTCCGGCGGTCAGCAGCAGCGCGTGGCCATCGCCCGCGCCCTGGCCATGGACCCGAAGGTGATGCTCTTCGACGAGCCGACCTCCGCGCTGGACCCCGAGATGATCAACGAGGTCCTCGACGTGATGACGTCGCTGGCCCGCGACGGCATGACGATGGTGGTGGTCACCCACGAGATGGGCTTCGCCCGCCGGGCCGCCAACCGCGTCGTGTTCATGGACGCCGGCCGCGTCGTCGAGTCCAGCGACCCCGAGACGTTCTTCACCGCCCCCAGCAGCGACCGGGCCAAGGACTTCCTCTCCAAGATCCTCAACCACTGACCGACCGCACCACCGACAGGAAGAGGACCCATGCGTCTGACCAAGTACGCAGCCGCCGCGGCGGCGTTCGGCGTCGTGCTCACCGGCTGCTCCAGCGAGGCCGGCAACCAGGCCGAGGAGCAGGCCGACAACACCGTCGCCGTCGAGACCGACGTCGAGTTCGAGGCCGGGACGACGATGGCCGAGATCGCGGACGCCGGCACCATCACGATCGGCACGAAGTACGACCAGCCCGGCTTCGGCCTGCTCAACCCCAGTGGCGTGCCCGAGGGCTTCGACGTCGAGATCGGCAAGCTCATCGCCGCGCAGCTGGGCATCGAGCCCGACCAGATCGAGTTCGTCGAGACCGTCTCGGCCAACCGTGAGTCATTCATCCAGAACGGCCAGGTGGACCTGGTCATCGCCACGTACACGATCAACGACGCCCGCAAGGAGCTCGTGGACTTCGCCGGCCCGTACTACGAGGCCGGCCAGGACATCATGGTCGCGGCCGGGAACCCGCTGGGCATCGAGGGCCCGGACGACCTGGCCGGGCAGAACGTCTGCTCGGTGGAGGGCTCGACCCCGGCGGAGAACATCCGGACCAACTACCCCGAGGCGCAGCTGACGCTCTTCGACGTCTACTCCAAGTGCGCCGACGCCCTGACCAACGGCCAGGTCGACGCCGTCACGACCGACAACGTCATCCTGACCGGTCTGGTCGCCGGCAACCCCGACGGTTTCGAGCTGGTGGGCAACCCGTTCACCGAGGAGCCCTACGGCATCGGTCTGACCCTGGGCGACACCGAGTTCCGCGACTTCATCAACGACGTGCTCGAGGAGTCCTTCGAGGACGGGTCGTGGGCGGCCGCGTGGGACGCCACCGCCGGCCAGATCACCGGCACCGAGGCGCCCGAGCCGCCGTCGGTCGACCGGTACTGACCGACCACCCGCACGACCGTTGACGGCGCCGGCCGGGGGACTCCCCCGGCCGGCGCCGTCGCCCCACCACACTCCCGGAGGGAGGCGCTGTGCAGTTCTTCGTCGACAACTTCGACACCCTCCTGAGGGCCTTCCTCACGACGCTGTCGCTGTCCCTGCTGGCCGGTGTGCTGGCCCTGGTGCTCGGCACGCTGCTGGCCGCCATGCGGGTCAGCCCCATCCTGCCCCTGCGCGGTCTGGCCACCTTCTACGTGGAGCTGTTCCGCAACACCCCGCTGACCGTGGTGTTCTTCTTCGTCATCTTCGGCTTGCCGCAGATCGACACCGTGGTCAGCTTCTTCCCGGGCGCGGTCATCGCGGTCGGCGCCTACACCGCGGCCTTCGTCGCCGAGGCCATCCGCTCGGGCATCAACTCGGTGAACCCGGGCCAGGCCGAGGCCGCCCGCGCCCTGGGACTGGGGTTCGGGCAGTCGCTGCGCGAGGTGGTCCTGCCGCAGGCCTTCCGCACCGTCGTCCCACCGCTGGGCAGCGTGTTCATCGCGATGGTGAAGAACACCTCGATCGCGGCGGGCTTCTCGGTCACCGAGCTGAGCTCGACCCTGCCGCGCTTGGTCAACGCCGACGCCGGGGCCCTGTTGCTGGTGCTGCTCGGCGTGGTCGTCGGTTACATGATCATCACGTTGCCGATGGCCTTCGCGGTCAACCGGCTGGAGCGACGGGTGGCGATCCTGCGATGAGCACACCGATCCTGTTCGACCTGCCCGGCCCGAAGGCCAAGGCCCGGATCCGCATCGGCACGGTCATCGGCGTGCTGGTCGTCCTCGGTCTGCTCGCGATCGTCCTGCTGCGCCTCGACGGCAACGGCCAGCTCGACCCGGCCCGCTGGGCCATCCTCTTCGACCCCAACTCCGGTGTGCCCCAGGCGCTGGGTGAGGCGCTGGTGCGCACCCTGCAGGTGGCAGTCGTGGCCATGGTCGCCGCGACCGTGCTGGGCGTCCTCCTGGCCGTCGGGCGGCTCTCGGACCACCGCTGGGTCCGGGTCCCGATCACCACGGTGATCGAGTTCTTCCGGGCCATCCCGCTGCTGGTGGTCATCTTCGCGCTCTACTTCGTGCTACCGGCCTTCGGACCGGACCTCTCGGCATTCGCCGCGCTGGCGCTGGGCCTCACGCTCTACAACATGGCCGTGCTGGCCGAGATCTTCCGCGCCGGCATCCTGTCGGTGGACAAGGGCCAACGCGAGGCCGCGTTCGCCCTGGGGATGCGCAAGACCCAGGTGATGACCCAGGTGCTGCTGCCGCAGGCGACCCGGCGCATGCTGCCGGTGCTCATCGCGCAGATCGTGGTGCTGCTGAAGGACACGTCGCTGGGCTTCATCATCGGGTACTTCGAGCTGCTCCGGCAGGCCCGCAGCCTGGTGGAGTTCCTGAACTTCAACTTCGGGAACATCTACACGTTGCAGATCTACGTGGGCGCCGGCCTGCTGTACATCCTCATCAACGTGCTGATCTCCCAGCTGGCCAAGCTCGTGGAGAAGCGCACCCGGTCCTCGGCCAGGGCGGCAGGTGCTGCGGCACCCGCACTGCCGACGGCCACGGTCAGCACCGGCAACAACTCCGGGCTCTGATCACACGCGGATAACACGGCGTGCCGCTGCACGCACGGTGGGTTGTGACAGGTGAGACTGACGGGACCATGGACACCGCCGCCGCCTTCGCCGCCCAGCCCGACGACGCCCCGGGCACCCCTGCGCTGCACCTCGTGGGCACCGATCCCGAGCAGCTGTTCGTGACCCGGCTGCGGTCCTCGGCGAACCACTTCGCCGCGGCCGCGGGCGCCACCTCGGCAGTGGTCCGGGAGGCCGTCCCGCCGGCCCGGCACCGTCGCTCGCGGTGCCGGGTGGTGCTGCGCTGGGAGGACGGCGCAGAGTCCGACGTGACCTTCCTGGGCCCGGCCCGCCGCGGTGGGCTGGCCGGCCCGGCCGCCCTGGCGACGAGCACCTCCGGCTTCGACGTAGCCATCCAGCAGTGGCTGACCGAGGGCCGCCCGGAGTCCCCGCTGTGGCTGGTGCCCGACGAGGACTCCCCCGCCGGCACCGCCGTCGACGTCGCGGCCTGGCTGTCGACCTGACCCCGTCGCGACCCCGCAGTTCCGCACCGGCGGCGCGCCCACCTCGGGCGCGCCGCCGTTGCCGTCCTGCAGGGTCGGCACCGGGGCGCGTGACACCACCCCGGCGCAGCAGGGTCAGCGCAGCCGGGCCCCCGGGGCCGGTCGGCGGGTGCGGGCCCAGCCCTCGGCGGTGAGGCCCTCGCCGACCTCGGCCGACGGCGCCTGGTCCGGCTCGTCGAGCGGGCGGCCCGACCACAGCCCGCGCCGGACGGCCGGTTCCGGCCCGGGCAGCTCGGGCGGGGCGTCGTCGGCCACCGCGGCGGCGTCCTCCGCTGCTCCGTCGGCCTCGAGCGCCTCCCGCACGACCCAGGCCGCCAACCCGGCGCCGTAGCCCTTGCGGCCGAGCATGGCGGTCAGCCGCCGGGTGGCCGTCGCGGTGTCCAGCCGGCGCATGCCCGGCACCTTGCGGGCCACCAGCGCCCGGGCGGTGTCCCACTCGTCCTGCGGGTCCACGGCCTCCAGGGCGACCGAGGCGACCTCGGCGTCCACCCCCTTGGCCAGCAGCTCGTGCGCCAGGGCACGCCGGCTCAGACCGCGGCCGGACTGCCGGCTGCGCACCCAGAGGGCGGCGAACGCGGCGTCGTCGACCAGACCGACCTCCTCGAACCGGTCCAGGACGGCCGCCGCCACGTCGTCGGGGATGTCACGGGCCGCCAGCAGGTCGGCCAGCTGCTTGCGGCTGCGGGCCGTGCCGGTGAGGGCGGTCAGGCAGATGTCCTTGGCGGCGCGCTCGGGGTCTTCGTACTGACGCACCTGCTCGCCGTCGGTGCCCCGTGCCCGCCGACCCGCGCCGCCACGGCCCGGCCGTGCCGCCCGCCGGGCTCCGGACCCGGTTGCGACCTCGTCGTCACCAGGGGGCGGACCGGACGGCGTCGCCGCCGGTTCCTCGACCTCGGCGTCGAGCTGGATCCCCCACTCGCGCCGGGCTTTCTTCTTCCGCGCGCCACCCTGCGAGCGCCCGCCGAAGGAGCGGGAGCCGTCGTCGCCGAAGGACGACCGGCGCCGCTGCGCCCGGTCGGCGGCCGGGTCATCGACCGCGTCGTCGGTCGCCCGTAGCCGACGGGCGGCGCGGGACCGGCCTGGCCCCGCCGCCGTGAGGGACCGCGGATCCACCACCTCGGCGGCACCGCTCGGGGGCGTGGCCCGGTCGTCGTCGAGCGCGGCGACGTCGACCTCGGACGGGGTCAGTGCCCCGGTGCCGAGGTCGCTCGCCCGGCCCGCGGTGGCCAGGCCGACGGTCGGGCCGTCACCGGCCGGGCCAGCTGGACCGGCCGGCGTGTGCTCGGGCGCAGGGCCGGGGCCGAGGTCGCCGAAGTCGACGACCGCGGACCCGGACGGAGCGGTCAGCTCGCCGAGCCGGTCGAAGTCGAGGACCTCCGGGGCCGCGGTGGGTGGGACCACCGCACCGGACAGCCGGTCGGCGCCCGGGTCACCGGGAGTGCCGGGACCCGGGACGTCGTCCGGGGGGTGCGGGTGACCGTCGTCGGTCATCGGCACTGGGATCAGAAGTCAGCCGGCACGGCGTCGACCGGGGCGTCCAGCCGCGGGCCGATGCCGAGCTTCTCCTTGATCTTCTTCTCGATCTCGTCGGCGAGGTCGGGGTTGTCCCGCAGGAAGCCGCGGGCGTTCTCCTTGCCCTGGCCGAGCTGGTCGCCGTCGTAGGTGTACCAGGCACCGGACTTGCGGACGAAGCCCTGCTCGACGCCGATGTCGATGAGCCCGCCCTCGCGGCTGAACCCGGTGCCCCAGATCAGGTCGAGCTCGGCCTGCTTGAACGGGGAGGCCACCTTGTTCTTGACGACCTTGACCCGCACGCGGCTGCCGACGGCGTCGGTGCCCTGCTTGAGGGTCTCGATGCGCCGGACGTCGAGGCGGACGGAGGAGTAGAACTTCAGCGCCCGGCCACCGGTGGTGACCTCGGGCGAGCCGTAGACCACGCCGACCTTCTCGCGCAGCTGGTTGATGAAGATCGCGGTGGTGTTGGAGTTGCTCAGCGCACCGGTGATCTTGCGCAGCGCCTGGCTCATCAGACGGGCCTGCAGACCGACGTGGCTGTCGCCCATCTCGCCCTCGATCTCGGCGCGCGGCACCAGGGCGGCCACCGAGTCGATGACGATGAGGTCGAGCGCGCCGGAGCGGATCAGCATGTCGGCGATCTCGAGCGCCTGCTCACCGGTGTCGGGCTGGCTGATCAGCAGGGCGTCGGTGTCGACGCCGATGGCCCGGGCGTACTCGGGGTCGAGCGCGTGCTCGGCGTCGATGAAGGCCACGATGCCGCCGCTGGCCTGCGCGTTGGCCACCGCGTGCAGGGCGACCGTCGTCTTGCCCGAGGCCTCCGGCCCGTAGACCTCGACGACGCGGCCGCGGGGCAGCCCGCCCACGCCGAGGGCGATGTCCAGGGCGATCGAGCCGGTGGGGATGACCTTCATGGCCACCTCCGGCGAGTCGCCCAGCCGCATGACCGAGCCCTTGCCGAACTGCTTGTCGATCTGGGCCAGGGCCATGTCGAGGGCCTTGTCGCGGTCCAGGGTTGCCATGGTGTCCACCTTCTGTGGTCGTCGCTGTGCGTCGCTGTCTGCGTCGGGGCCGACGGTAGGACGGGGGTCCGACAAAAAGGGCCGACCGGGGGAAGTTGTGGACTCGCACCCGACCTGTGGACAACACAGTAGGACGAACACGTGTTCGAAGCCAGCAACACGCCGGACCAATCCGGCGGAGCGGGTCAGCGCGCGGCGTCGTGGCGGTCGCGGGCGGCGTGCACCTCGGGCAGCCGGTCCTCGACGAAGCCGATCAGGGCCAGCAGCTTCGGGGCCAGCTCGGCGCCGGCCGGGGTGAGCCGGTACTCCACGTGCGGCGGGATGGTGGAGCGGACCTCGCGGTGCACCCAGCCGTCGCGCTCGAGGGTCTGCAGGCTCTGGGACAGCATCTTCTCGCTGACGCCGTCCACCCGGCGCCGCAGCTCACCGAACCGGTGCGGCGCCTCCTGCAACGCCGACAGGGCCAGCAGCGACCACTTGCCGGTCACGTGCTCGAGCGCCTCGCGCGAGGTGCAGGCCCGGCTGAAGACGTCGGCGGCGAGGGACTCCACGTCGTCCTGCCCCCCGGCGGGGGCACCGTCCTGGTCTGCCACACCACCAGTGTACGTTCTCCCCGAAAGCACTAACCAAGAGTTAGTGCCACCCGAGGAGGAAGCATGATCACCGTCACCGGAGCCACCGGTCAGCTCGGCCGGCTCGTCGTCACCGGCCTGCTCGACGCCGGCGTCCCCGCCGCCGAGGTCACCGCCCTGGTCCGCGACGCGGCCCGCGCAGGCGACCTGGCCGACCGGGGCGTCCACGTCGCCGTCGCCGACTACACCGACCGCGCGTCCCTCGAGCAGGCCCTGGCCGGCACCGACCGGCTGCTGCTGGTCTCGGGCAGCGAGGTGGGCCAGCGGGTCGCCCAGCACACCAACGTCGTCGAGGCGGCGAAGGCCGCCGGCGTCGGCCTGCTCGTGTACACCTCGGCGCCGAAGGCCGATGCCACCGACCTGGTCCTGGCCCCCGAGCACGCGGCCACCGAGCGGGCGATCGCCGACAGCGGCCTGCCCGCGGTCGTGCTGCGCAACAACTGGTACTGGGAGAACTACGACGCCCAGATCGGCCAGGCAGCGGCCACCGGTGAGGTCGTGGGCAGCTCGGGCCGGGGACACGCCTTCCCGGCCTCGCGTGCCGATTTCGCCGCCGCCGCGGTCGCCGTGCTCACCGCCGACGGCCCGCAGCCGGCCGTCGTCGAGCTCGGTGGCGACGCGCCCTTCACGCTGGCCGACCTGGCCGCCGAGGTCGGCCGGCAGGCCGGGCGCGAGGTGACCCACCGCGACCTGACCGGCGACGAGCACGTCGCCGCGCTGCGCGGTGCCGGGCTCGACGAGGGGACGGCGGGCTTCGTGGCGGCGCTGGACGGCAACATCGCCACGGGTGCCCTCGACGCCGGCCAGGGCGGCATCTCCGCGCTCACCGGGCGGCCCACCCGCAGCCTGGCCGAGCACGTCGCGCAGGTCCTCGGGGCGTGACCAGGTGTCCCGGCGCGGGTCAGCGGACCTGCGCCGGGACGTCGAACTCCTCGCAGATCGCCAGCCACACCGTCCGGACCGGGACACCGGCGTCCAGCGCCCCCACCGCGGTGCGGCCCTCGAAGGCGGAGAAGACGTGGTCGCGCGCGATGGCCTCACCGCGGACGTCGCCGAACTCCTCGCGCACCCGGCCCCAGAACTCCTGCAGTCGCACCCCGGCGACGGTACCCGCGGCTACCGTGGCGCCATGATCCCCAGCACCGGCTCGGCGACCTGGGACACCATCGGCCAGATCGCGCTCGCCTGCCTGCTCGTGGTCTCGCTGCTGCTCATGTGGCGCCGTCGGTGAGCGCCCGCCGCGGCAACGGCCCGAGGGTGGCGAAGCAGTCCAGGTAGGGCTCGACGTCCCCGCGGACGGTCCAGGACCGCAGCTGGTCGGCCGACCGGCGGGCCACCACCGCCCGGGCCAGGTCGAAGTCCGGCGCCCGGACGACGACCGCGGCGTCCTCCGGTCCGTGCGACCAGGTCCCGCCCCGCATGCCCAGCGGTGCGAGACCGGCGGCGGCGACGGCGTCGGCGACCCGGCCGGCGAACCGGTCGCGCAGGGCGGACAGCGCGGCGGTGTCGTGCGCGCCGGGGATGCCGAGCGCGCCGCGGAGGTCCTGCTCGTGGATGACCACGTCGTTCAACGGCCGGACGCCGTGCTCGGCCATCCACGCCCGCAGCGGTCCGGTGTTCCCCCGCCACTCCGCGATCAGCGGAGCGGTCCCGCGGCCCGCGCGGGCGTCGACCTGCGCCTGCGTCCACCGGGCGTCGTGGTCGTCGGCCTCCCGGCCGGCCAGGACGTCGGTCGAGTACCCCACCACGTGCGCGAGCAGGTCGCGCACCGACCAGTCCGGGCACGCCGGCACCCTCCGGGCAGCCTCGGCGGCCGGGATGCCCTCCACCAGCTCGACCACCCGGGCCTGGGCCCGGGTCCACTCCTCGATCGCCTCGGCGTCGGTCAGCTGCATGCCCGGGTGCATCCCCCGGGCCGGTCGCTCACAACCCCATGGACCGACCGATGATCTCCTTCATGATCTCGTTGGTGCCGCCGTAGATGCTCTGCACCCGGGCGTCGCGCCAGGCCTTGGAGACGGCGTACTCGTCCATGTAGCCGTAGCCGCCGTGCAGCTGCAGGCACTTGTCGGCCACCCGGTTCTGCAGGTCCGAGCACCACCACTTGGCTTGCGCGGCGTCGACCGCGGTGAGCGTGCCGGCGTCCAGCTGACGGATGCACTCGTCGACGAACACCCGGGCGATGGTCGCCTCGGTCTGCAGCTCGGCGAGGACGAAGCGGCTGTTCTGGAAACTGCCGACGGGCCGGCCGAACGCCGTCCGGCTGGTCACGTACTCCACGGTCTGCGCGAGCACCGTCTCGACCGCGGCCACCGCGCCGATCGCGATGGACAGCCGCTCCTGCGGCAGGTTCTCCATCAGGTGCAGGAACCCGCGGTCGACCGTGCCGAGCACGTTGTCCCCCGGCACCCGGACGTCGGTGAAGAACAGCTCGGCGGTGTCCTGCGCCTTCAGGCCCACCTTCTCCAGGTTGCGGCCACGCTCGAAGCCGGGCATCCCGCGCTCGACGACCAGCAGGCTGGTGCCCTTGGACGCCGGGACGTCGGGGTTGGTCCGGGCCACGACGACCACCAGGTCGGCGTTGATGCCGTTGGTGATGAAGGTCTTGGACCCGTTGAGCACCCACCCGTCGCCGTCGCGGCGCGCGGTGGTGGTGATGCCCTGCAGGTCGCTGCCGGTGCCCGGCTCGGTCATCGCGATGGCGGTGATGGTCTCGCCGCTGCAGAAGCCGGGCACCCAGCGCTGCTTCTGCTCCTCGGTGGCCAG
>Ga0325400_1003849_pt1 | contig 13744 bp, 3 predicted proteins | sample PopdelMetagenome_2_FD_205662 | JGI IMG/M metagenome (GOLD analysis project Ga0325400, IMG submission 205662) | Populus deltoides microbial communities from Bellville, Georgia, United States - Xylem-PdKOR-R1 | ecosystem: Host-associated > Plants > Phyllosphere > Stem > Wood/Secondary xylem... | reverse complement strand
ACTCCATAACTTAAAGGCTAATTAACCCGGATTCAAGTACAGTAGAACCAACTTTGGAGTCCACTGTCTGTCCATTTCTGTCATTTTACTGAAAGTGATCAGAATTGAAGCAAAGTGGCAAGACGACGTGGCAACAACGATAAGATAAGCACGAGGAAAGACGAAACTGATTGTGCCATTTCTGTGGAGGCAACGAGTGAACTGACGATTTGGTCGTGATTTGCACGAGGCATTGCGTGCCCCTTTGACGACAAAAGTAGTGCCAGAATAAAAAAAAATATATTCTGTCCGGTTCTTTTCTTGAGCAGGCATGGCATGGCATGGCATTTAACTTTGCTTTACTTTTTTCAGTACAAGAGAATAGGTTGTGGGTGTTTTTTAAATAATTTTTTGTATTAAAATATATATTAATAATATTTTTTTTATTTTTTAAAAATTATTTTTGACATCAGCACATCAAAACAATTCAAAACATTTAAGCCATATTAAATTTTACTAAAAAAAAATTTTCAAAATTTTTGGGAACGCAACACCAACCGCGTTCCCAAACGAGTCCTCAATCTCCATTGTTCCTGTTCAATGATGTTCGTTTTTTATTATTATTATTATTATTAATCAATGCGCGGTCCATTCTAAAAAACTTATTTAATCTTATAATTATAAAAAATAAATATTGTTAAAAATTTTAAAGATTAAAAATTCTTGGGTAAGAAAAATATTCTTAAAATTATTTGTTAATAAATATTGTTAAATAATTATCAAAATTCAAATGGTTTATACTCAATAGAAAAATTATATTTTTTTAGTCAGGACTCCCCTTATCTTTTATTCATTTGTTTCTTTTTTATTTTGATAAAAATATATATATTTTTATCAAAAATATATTTTTTCAAATAAAAAATTATCATGATCTCTTAACAAACCAAAATAATGTTTTGATTATTTTCAAAAGCAAAATAAAAAATAATAATTAATTTGAGAAAGTGATATAAAAAATTATAAAATATAAATATTTTATTTTTATTGAATATTTATGAACAAATGTTTTGATATACCACTATCATGATTAATAATTTCATTTAAAGATAATTTCATTATAAAATTAAATAAATACATAAATAAAAAGTTGCAAGATCTAAAAAAGACAAGGTGCTGTAGGGCATGTGTCCTCAGACTTGTGCCTTTGGCCTCTTAAACGAACCTAGGAGCGTCCATTTATTTATTTATTTTTATTTAAACTGAAGTCAGCCTAGCTATAATTTTTTAACATATGTGATGACACATCTTCCACCTGTGAAAATTATATGTCGTCCATTGAAACAAATTTTGGGCACCCTTGGTGGCGCAAAAAAAAAAAAAAAAGAAAAAGAAAGAAAAAAGAAAAAAAATGTAGCGGTCATTTAGTATGTGAAAATCCAAATAATTTTAATTTAAAAACACCACAAAAACATTACATAAAACTAAAGAAACTCATTTTAAACTTGAAAATACCTTGTGATTGATCTAATAAAATTGAATAAAAAAAATTGACTCGAAATAAAATTGAATAAAAAAAATATTTTTAAATTTAGATCAATTTTTTTTAGTATGATTAAAGATAAAATCATGTCCATTTAACTCTTTTTCTATAAAAAACACACAAAGATTAGATTTTTTTATAGTTGAAACGTGATCGATCAAAACTTTTTTTTATTTTTATATTTTTAGTATGTTTTTCTCTTATCTTTCAATATTCAAGAATTAAAATGTAATAAAAATAAAGTTTAAAGAAATATAAATTTTTAAAACTATAATGACAAAATATGTAAAAACTTTAAAATTGAGGTGACATATCATAACATAACTTGCCTAAATTTGGCTCCATGAATTAACACAATGAAAGGGGAGAGAGGCTACGATGCTTAACTAACAAACATCTTAAATATTTTAGTTTCTTTGTTAATTTAACAACTCTGTAATAAATGAATTATCAAAAAAGAAAAATGATAAAAAAATATTTATTTAGTAGAAGATATTGACTATTGGATTTGTTTTCAAGTCCAGGTAAACTAGAGAGAGATAAGAAATTTATTATTTTTCAAATCTTTTGATGAAGATTTTGTTTCTAAACAGAACAATATTTAGATCAATTTTGTTGATTGATTGTTGGATGTTTGATTAATGTACTACATGTTAATTTTTTTCTTCCTTCTACTAAGAAAATATTATAATTATAAACTAAATCTTGAGTAAAGACAAGTAGCAATCTCACATATCACACGAGTGTGGAAGTCTTGACTTTATTTGTATATTTAGAACTTTCTAAATTGAATTCAATTCATAAGTTTGGATAGAAACTATTATGAGTGTCAAGAATTAATTTTCAAATGAAATTCAATTTCTAAAAATGATATAAAAGTAAATAAGAGGTCAACCCCTCTGATTTGCTACACTAAATATGAGAAATTAATGTTAAAAATTAGCTTTCTTAAAATACTCATTTACCCATCTTTTTTTTAGATGTTTGAAATAATAAGATGAGGGTGATGAGGGTAATATAAAAAACAAAATAAATTAAATTCTATCTTTTAAAAACATATGAATTCAACTTAATTTTCAATTGAATTCAAATACAACAGAGAATTTGTTCCAAATAGTCTCTTATGCATTCAAGTTTTATTTTTTTAAGCATCCATAACTAACGTTTAGATATATAGCATATCTTGAAAATTTGGTGTCATTGATAGATTTTTAACATGTTTCAAACCTTGTAATTTTATATTCATATATAAAGATCTATTTTTTTTCAATTTTGAAAAACTATCCATGAAGAGTTGAGATAAGTAGCATTGAAACACCATTAATGACTAGAACATTATAAAAAGGCCTAAGGCACAAAAGGTCATTGAAAAATAATTCAAACCAGAAGTGACAACCTTTTATTTAGGTATTCACTAAGGTAAGATGTTATGTAATTTTGTATGATTATAGAAGACAATGTGGAGCTTTACATATAAAGTTTTAATTACTATTTTGATGCATGCTAGTTTATTATATCTAAACAAAACATGAAACTTTTAGACATTCATTATCTATGAAAAGAAAATCTTACCAAAAAGCATCATATGAAACTAGTAAAAAGAAAAAAAGAAATAAAGAAGAGTTTTATAGCATAATTGAATACTTAGAAGTATTTATATAATATTTTAAAAATAATTTTAACAAATCCTTTAGATTACCTAAACATAGAGCTATAGTGTTAGAAATATTGCAATATATATTGGATATGTTAATAAGATAAATTAAAGAGAAAAGTTTAAAGGAAAGCTAGTGTTGAAAATATTCCTAGAAAGCCTTATTGGCTAAGCAAGTTAGAAAAAGAATTATATAATTCAAATATTTTAGACTTTGCTTTTGATTCATCACAATTTACACTAAATTTTCAAGATACATGCGAAAAATTTATAGTTCAATGACTAAAGTGTAATAAAGACATGACACATTGCATGTATACAACAATATTTTATCACTGTATCATGATCCTACATTATAATAACTTGTATGAATAAGAGTAAAAATGAGTGGGTGGTCTCTGTTGTCATAACCCATTTTTGGGTTATTTCTCAAATGTGTTTCATTCACTGTGCATTAAAAAAAAAACCAAAACAGTGTCATTTTGAATGACACTATTCTCCTTCTTCCCCTGGACACGCAGAAGCACTCTTTTTCTCCCCACTTGCCCAAACTCTAACACAACCCACACCCCTTACCTGCCACCAGGATGAAGATTGGGTAGGGAAGCCATACCATGCGGGCGGCTGAGGCGACTGTACAGAGGCTGCCCTAGCCATCCTACCCTGTCTCCATGATTGGACAGAGGTAGGGTAGCTCCCATTTCCCATGTTCTATAAATACCCCGCTCAACAGGCCGAGCAAGGGGGGAGAAAAATCTGGAGGAACAAACGATGAGTTTTTAGGGGGACGAACGATAGATAGTGAGGGGGGAACATTTTGAGATGAATAGAAAGGGGGGAAGATTTTGGGAGAAGGAATAAGATAGTTGAAAATAGAGACAAACAAAGAAAAAAAACAGAGAAGGGAAGAAGAAAAAAGAAGAAACAAAGAAGAAAGAACAAAAAAAAGACAGAAATGAGAGAAGAGAAAAAAAACAGAACAACAGAAAAAAACAGATGCTGGTGTCTGTATAGAGAAAGGGGCAGAACTGCCACCTGGAACCAGCAGCAACCTCCGCAAACCACCACATCGCCGCAAGCTGCACCGCCGTCTACGCCAGATAACCTTCTTTCACCGTCACCCCACTTCTTCCTCGCTTGTAGCGAGGTTGCTGCATGCACAATGATAATTCATTCTGCATGCAGCATAAATAGTTAGGCTGATCGCGACCTAGTTTCTTTTGGGTCAAGTGTTGGCCCAACTTGTGTTTTGGGTCCAGTCTCGGCCTAGTTTATTTGGGTCGAGTCTTGGCCCAGTTTTTGTTTTGGGCCGATCTCGGCCCAACTTATTTGGGTCGAGTCTCGACCTAGCTTGTGTTTTGGGGCCTGTCTCGACCCAACTTTTCTTTAGGGCCCGTCTGGACCCAATTAATTTTGGGTCCGGACATGCGGACCATTTTTTGTTGGGGATGGTTTGGACCCAATTCATTTTGGGTCCAGGTGCGACCCAACTCTCTTATGGGTCCGGTCTGGACCTAGTTCCTCTCTAGGCCAGTCTATGCCCTAAATTTGGGCCTAGCTAAGGTAGACTCAACCCACAGGATTGGGCTGGGCCCAAACCTAATATATTATATTATATAATATTTTTTTTAAATTAAAAAATCAACAAATTCCAAAAACCATTTTATAAAAATATGTGATTTTATCACAAGTTTTCCTACCATTTTTTATTAATATGGATTTTTATTTTTATACTTTAAAGATACAAATCCAGTATTAAAATAACCGGTTTTCGTCAAAACATTGCAAAAATTACACAAAAAACGATATCTTGTTTTCTTGCATACGACTAAGTATTTAAAAAAAAAAAATCATATTTTCATTCAACAAAAATTTAAAAATATGTGTTAGCATGCATTTTGGCTTTAATAACCATTTTATTAAAGCCATGAGAACTGGGTTAATATTTCAAAAATACCCAAAAAATATTTTGTTTTCTTTTAGTATTTGAGATTACGAATTTATATGTAAAATATATTTTCGATAAAAAAAGGTAATTCTTTTGTTGACATTAGAACGGTTAGGTTTTACCCTACAAGATAAGAATCTCTTCATTAAGGAGAGCTTTTCTCAAACCATAGACAGATCAACAAATAGAAAATATGAAAAATGCCTTAAATTTTATTAGACAATCAAACAATGCAGCTTATCTTAGGTAGGATGTATTTGGGGTATTAATACTTTTCCTTTACGCAATCAGTCCCTGTACTCGATCTCTAAGACCAGTTAGGGTTCCTAGTGACCAAAATACTAGTTGACGACTTCCATTCCGTCTATACACTGACAAAAAACAAGGAATCCTTTTCTCCCCTATTTTCTTGATTTTTCCAGGATACCAAAACCTAAGAGTGGACGATCGCCGTGACGCTGCACACGTGCGACAGCTGTCAAAACCACAATAAATAATTCTGACTTTTCTCACTTTTTAAGGAGTTGATTTTTGTAACACGGTAGTAAAATCTAGGTTGAACCCAAAGAGAAATTATTCTAATTCTTCTAACAAGAAACTAAAATAAAGATTGGGGATTAATAAAGAAACTAAAAAAAATTAAACTTCTAAAAAAAATGTAAAAGATAATTTAGTGTTTATATGCTCGGTTGAAAAAGATTGTCCATTCAACAAATTAGATTGATCATCAAAGTAAAATAAGTATTCTTTTAATTCAAGCAAATACTTAAATTTCTTTAAGCAAGGAAGACAAAAAAAGATTAAATTAATTAGAAAAAATCCACTAATTCATTCCTTAACATCAATTGAATTAAACATTGAAAATAAATTTTTATATTCGGTGACAAAAGCTTTAAGAGCGAAAAACGATAAAGTATTTCAAGCTATCGTTAAAAAGTTTAATGATTTTTACCTATCTTATTCTTTTAACCTGAAAGTTAAATGAACCTAATTCATTTATTTTGCCCCTTTTTTGTTCCAAATCAACAATTATGTATTGAAAAATTCATAAAAAGAAAATTATACTTACCGCAGAAACCATTCAAAAAGCTTGAATGAAAACAATACATTATGTACCAAATTAGGCAAAATAAGTACTTGAATGTCTAGAAATAAAATTGAAAATATCTCTTCTCACAACCTAAAACAATAATGGAACGTAACTACTCTGATCTGAAAGCCAAATTTTAGTTCATAGCTGTTGGAAAATTGACAAAAAAAAAAGAGGAGAAACAAAGCGGTGCAAAAAAGAAAAAGAAGAAAAGGAGCTATTTCTACCGTGATTTGCTTCCTTTATTCCCTCCCCTAGCTGCTGTCTTTCGTTAAGATTCTTCTCCTAATTAGGAGTCCTTAATGTTACTTAATTTGTGTTGAAAACTAACTTTCTTGTTGTCATAACTCTACTATAATTTAAACCTTCTACAACTTAGACTTTGTTTCTGACTTGGATTTTGACAATATTCTACCATCCTAACTATATTCTTTTATTCACGACATGTTAGAGGCTTGATCTGTACCTTTCTTGGATCCTAAGACCCACCATTTCTATGGCAGACTCTCAACCTTAGTGAGTTACTTGACACCTATAAAAAAAACATTCACGTCAATAAAGTCCTTAAACATTGCTGATTCTTCTAAAATAATCCTTAATATGCTAATTTATGATTAAAATATAGTGAAAAAAGCATATCATAAAAGGAATAAAAATATATTTATTTTATGCTTATCAAATTCCTTAACACTTAAATTTTTGCGTGACCTCGGCAAAACTCCTTTACATCATTAACAAGAACAATTAGAATTTTTTTAAAGAATCATAACATATCATGAATAATGTTCGAACTTCTAAAAGTTGCTTCATCAAGTATTTTTCTTTGAACATAGAATAAACAAATACGTAGTTCTCACAGAAAAAATTCCTACACTTTCAAGTGTTTGAAAGACGTGTTTCACTCAAATTCATTCCACAAAAAATACTCTATTATAAGCTTGCCTTTCTTCCCACTCTGCACCATTTATTTACGTGATGTCATAAATAAAAAAGATCTTTTTAAGAGTTGTAATGAAGCTTGGGTTTCAGTTTAATGATACTTTTGGTATGGTTATTCATAATCATTAAAGTTAATGGAGCGACACATTCTCCCACATTTATTTCCTTCTCCATATTCTGCGACCAAGTGCGCTTTTCAAATTAGAGCACTTGTGGATAAGGAAAGCTCCTAGCATTAGATGATAAGTGGTCCTTCTATTCAAATCAATACAGGTCAATTAGAAACCTTGCGTAAAGCCTTCAACCTGATATAAAAGTTTTATAAACATGTTTTTTTTACTCTTCACGTTCTTTGTATAATTTTAGTAATCAACCTTGTTCTTTCTACCGTAATAATGTTGGTACACTATTATTCACATAGGGGATAATTAACCAAGCAAACTAACCATTCATATTTTATAAAATCAGAGAGAATAATAGGAACATGGATGATTTTCAAAACTAATTGTGCTCTTATGGCATGACACTCCATCATCTTCATGATTTGGGTAAGGTAGTGTTTCTAGGGTTAAAGTTTGAATTATCGATTTCCACAAAAAAAAAAGTCTATGACTCAAAAGGTTTTTGCAACAGGAAATATTGTTTCAAAGGTAGACTAATAAGCTAAATGAGTTTTTTCTAAAAACAAATATTGCCTTAACCATCTTTATGTATACATGTAAAAAATGGTTTTAAAGAGAACATTGCAAGTTCTAAAAAGAATGTTTGATGGAATAAAATCTCATAAAAATCAAATTATAGAGACCAATGTAGATGTTTTGGTCCTAAGGCTTAAAGTCTTAATGTGACTTATTTCTACCAAATCTAGTTATTCTATTTTCAAAAATCAGAACTTGATTTCACATTCTTTAAGAAGAAAGATTATCATTCAATCATGTTTTAACTTCTTTCATGAATCCCACTGTATATTGTTAATGACATTAGTCTCACTGAAAAGAAAAAATAACATGCTCAATTATTCATTGAAACTTTTATGGTATGCAAAAAAAAGAAAAAAATTTCAATTCCCCATACATTTAGCTTGAACATTGTCCCTAATGTTTAAGTCATTAAAGAAAAAGTAAAGGTGAAGGAAAACTCCCCTGATTTTGCGTTGATGACATGCTGGGAGTTCATAATTTTAGCATCCACAATAGCAAGTTTCACACTATTTAGAATGTATTGTGTTTTTTCTATACCATACTAGATTCGGCTGCTGCATTTGCTGTTGTGATGTTGTGTTCTGCTAAGGATTTGTGTAGTATGACAGAGCAAGTAAATTGTGCAAGAACCAGGTGCTATCAAGGGTGCTGGAAAAGGGGATTTCGTTGCTGGGAGCTATACAAAAGGCAAGGTAGTAAGTAAAATGTGATGTTAAAAAAAGTAAAAAAAAAAATATAGAAAAGAGAATTCTTTGTCTTTGTATTTTTGTGTGTGGATTGTTTCCACGTTGGGTTACCTCCCTAAAACGCCTTTCTTTATTATCTTTGGCTAGATAAAGTTGTCTTCGCTTCATGCATCCTTATAGGTGCGATTTACCTACCTGCAATAGAAGCTCTACTCGTGCTCCCTTACTGCTATTGTTGCACCATGCCTGTGGTTCCTCCTGTAAATCACAGGTTTATCTCATAAATTTTCCTCAATCAAGGATATGTTTTATAATAATTATATCAACAACCAATAAGTCTTTCTTTCAGTCATTTCTTAATATTTAAACTGTTACTGTTCGATATCTCCTCAGATTTTTAAGTATATCTAGAGTTATAGAACTCTATTTTAAGTGAGATTGGTCTCATTAGAAAGCCAAGACACAAGGCTACAAGTTCATTAAAGGAAGGAGAACCTAGTTCTGCCTCTAAGAGAGTCAAAATTACTCATCAACAAACATTGGATTGTTACTGTCTTGATATTAAACTGTTACTGTCCGACCTCTCCTCAGATGTCTAACTATATATAGAGTTATAGAGCTACATTTTAAGCGAGAATGGTCTCATTAGAAAGTTAAGACACGAGGCTACAAGTTCTTTGAAGGAAGGAGAACCCAGTTTGCCTCTAAGACAGTCAAAATTGCTCATCAACCAACATTGGACTGTTACTGTCCAACCATTACTGTCTTGATATTGAACTGTTATTGTCCGACCTCTACTTAGATTTGTAACTATATTTAGAGTTATAGAACTCCATTTCAAGTGAGATTGGTCTCGTTGGAAAGTTAAGACACGAGGCTACATGTTTTCTGAAGGAAGGAGAATCAAGTTTTGCCTTTAAGACAATCAAAATTGCTCATCAACAAACATTAGACTGTTACTGTCCAATTGTTACTGTCTTGATATTGAACTGTTACTGTCCGACCTTTTCTCAGATTGTTAACTATATCTAGAGTAATAGAACTCCATTTCAAGCAAGATTGGTCTTATTGGAAAGCTAAAACACGAGGCTACAAGTTCTCTGAAGGAAGGAAAACCTAGTTCTGTCTCTAAGACAGTCAAAATTACTCATTAACAAACATTGGACTATTACAGTCTAACTGTTACTGTCTTGATATTAAACTGTTACTGTCCGACCTCTCCTCAGATTTTTAACTATATCTAGATTTATAGAACTCCATTTCAAGCAGGATTGGTTTTGTTGGAAAGCTAAGACACGAGGCTACAAGTTCTCTGAAGGAAGGAGAACCTAGTTCTGCCTCTAAGACAACCAAAATTCCTTATTAACTAACAATACCTACTGCCTAACAGGGTCTGTCATGACCCAATCTCGATTGGTGACCCATAGCTGGAGTTCTATAACCCCAAATTAAGCAAGACCAATTTTCTTAGTTAGTCAATATACAAGCATCAATTCATAATCGACTTTGAAACGACTCATAAGATCATGTTTAGAACACCTTACCCAGTAAGAATCAAGGTTTCTATCTTCAACTCCCTACTTTTCTTTCAAATGATAGCCGACCCTTCCTTTTTCTTTTCTTGTTCAAATTTTCTTGTTAATCCCTTGCCCACCAGTGTTTATTCTACCTATAACCCTTAATCTTGGATGGGTTCTTGAAATTTTGGTGTTTCTCTCTTGATTTGTAAAAATGGATTCAAAAACTCCCTCTTTTCTTTCTTTAAGATTTCTGCAGATTTTTTTGGTGAGAAGATGAGTATTTATGCTCTATAATTATACTCATTTGCATTTAAGCCTCATTTTCTTTAAGTGTCATTTTTGCCCCTACATCTTTTTTTCTACTTATAATTAAGTTATACCTCTTTTCTTTTCTTTTCTTATAATTTCACCCTACAACTTTTTAGTTTAGTTTATTTAATTTAATTTAATCAGCCTTGATTTTTTTCCTAGGGTTTACACAAGCATTAATATGGACAGAAAGGACCTGTATATGGATAGGGCTTGTGTTAGAGTCTGGAAGTCTAACACTTTTGAGGGCATTTTGTTCATGAGGTAAACTACAGTAACGACAACTTTGTTCTAAAGATAATGAGGCATATTCGCACCAATAAAAAGTGCCTTAGCGATCTCTAGAATATGCCTATTTTTCTATTCTGCAATACCATTATGTTGAGGTGTTTGAACACATGAATTTTCATGAAGTAAACCATGCGTTTGGAAATACTAGTGAAAGAGTTGATTATCATATTCCCTAATATTAGCTATGCGGAGAATTTGAATCTTACATGCAAATTGAGTTTGAACCATGGCATGAAACATCTTAAACAAACTGAATACCTCATCTTTATTTTTCATCAAATAAAGCTAAGTCATACGAGTACAATCATCAATAAAAGTAACAAACCAACAAATATCATATAAGGTAGAAACTAGTGAAGGTCCCCAAACATCTTAGTGGATCATAATAAATGATGTAGTACTTTTTTGAGAGCTAAATGGATATGAAATCCGATAACTTAATGATAGATGTCCTAATCGGGCATGCTATAACCAAATATCCTTTTGTAGGGCATCTGACAATCCTTGCATATTGTTTGCTTTACCAATACTTATGTCGTCAACATAGTAGAGCCTCCCTCTTTTAGTTCCACGACCAATGATCTCATTGGTGAGAATATCTTGAAAAATACAAAAAAGTTTGATACATCAACACACAACATTATAATTTTACAGTGACTTGTCCAACTGACATTAGCTTGTTTGATAATGATGGAACAAGTAATGTGTTAGACAATGAGATAAATGGAGAGACGACAATTGTTCCAGTTCTTGTAACCAGATAAGTAAAACATTAGCAATAGCAATACATGAGTGTTTGGGTTCTAAAGTGACAATTAAATCTTTCTCATCATATGTCATGTGATATGTGGTTCCTGAATTAATGATCTAATCACTACAATTATTGTGATTTGTACTAAGAAGAGCCAAAACACAATTACCTGAATCACTAAGAGTAGATGGTCCTCCAAATAAAGGATTTGGGGAATCAACCATTAGCCTAGTAACAGGTTCAGATTCAATGTTCACTAAAGCTATTTGACCTAGCCTATTACTTTTTTCATTATGTTTCTTGATTTTTAAATTCTTCCACCAGTCTGAATACCCATATATTTTAAAGCATATGTCATGGGTATGTTTGAAATTACCATAGCGAGTGTACCCGATCCGGCCTTGGGTTGGTTATTGGTCCATGAATTGTTTTTATTCGGTCTATAAATGGGTTGTCACATGGAGATGGCTGTTAATAAATAGACAAGAACTCTCTAGCCTGAATAAAAAAAAATTCAAATGTTTAATTTTCAGCCCACCCGTATTTTCTCCCCTCAACCCATCTCCTATTAACCCGTCAGTCCTCTTTCATGCATTAATCCCACCCTCTCAAAATTGGCAAGGCATATCAGATAAGTGGTGCCCCCTCTTCGCGCTATTAGGCTCATTCCAACATGTCTTAGCATGACAGATTGTCTGGAATATTCCTTTTTGACCAGAGCCTACGCTTACTCCATCGTAAGTAGTGTTTGTTGCTGAAAGATGTCTACTTTTACACTATTCAGGCGGTTGTCCAACCTATCTAAGAAGGTATACTCCCTATCTTCTTGCTGAATAGTGTTGAATTATTATATGTCATGCTTACACACCATATGATTAGGCTTGTGAAAATCAATTTCTCTCCACAACCCTTGGAGGCTATTCTAGTAGCTTTCTATGGTTCCTCAATTTTGTTTTAATTGTGTGATTTTTCTCTTCAATTTATAGACTTGAGATATGTCTAAACCATCAAAATAAGTAGTGGCAATAGAGTCCCATATTGATTTGGTAGTAGGAAATTTGATAACATTGCCGATCATATGGGGTTCTACATAATTGATCAACCAACTCTTAACAATTAAGTTTTCCATTCTCCATCCTTTAAAAGTTGGGTCTATAGGTGCTGGTTGGGGTAAATCCCCATTGATATAACCCAATTTATCTTTCTCAGAGATGTACATCTCCATAATTTTAGATCATAAAGTATAGTTGGTATCGTTTAGTTTGGTACCAATCTAGGCACTAGAGTAATCTAGTGTTTGAGTCTGTATTTTGTGAAGGATTTGGTCCAGTTTTTAGGTAATATTGTCTAGGGTTTCTAGTGTGTCTATGATCTCCATTACAGAAAGGTTTGGGATATTTCTAGGGTTTATAGCAGGATCTTTGCTTTGATACCATGTAGAACAGATCAATGAGGCTCAAAGGCTTAGTCTTTTCATTGATTCATTGCATGATTATATACAATAACATTTAGTATGTGAGATTTTTCACACTACTGTTTAGAAATTAATACAATTAGAATCTCTTAAATATAGAAAACATTATTTTTCAGCTCATGTAATTAACACTTTGTACACTTTTTTTCATATCACATTTGAAGTATTTTTGCATAAAAAGACTCGAATTGTTTGTGAGAGCAACATGATCTTTGAATTTGCTATCAATCTAGGTGAATTTGTTCCCTAAAAGCCTTGTATCGAGTTGAGCACCATTTGAAGTTGAAGACATGAATTTCCAAAAAATATATTAACAATAGAAAAGGCTGAAGACATAGATTTTTCACACTACTATTTAAAAATTAATACAATTAGAATCTCCTAAATATAGTAAATATTATTTTACAGTTCATTTATTTAACACTTTGTACACTTTTTTTCATATCACATTTGAAGTATTTTTACATAAAAGGACTCGAATGGTTTGTGAGAGCAACATGATCTTTGAATTTGCTATCAATCTAGGTGAATTTGTTCCCTAAAAGCCTTGTATCGAGTTGAACATAATTTGAAGCTGAAGACATGAATTTCCAAAAATATATTAACAATAGAAAAGGCCGAAGACATAGATTTTTCACACTACTGTTTAGAAATTAATACAATTAGAATCTCCTAAATATAGTAAACATTATTTTACAGCTCATTTATTTAACACTTTGTACACTTTTTTTCATATCACATTTGAAGTATTTTTGCATAAAAGGACTCGAATGGTTTGTGAGAGCAACATGATCTTTGAATTTGCTATCAATCTAGGTGAATTTGTTCTCTAAAAGCCTTGTATCGAGTTGAGCATAATTTG
>Ga0325400_1003848_pt1 | contig 13744 bp, 12 predicted proteins | sample PopdelMetagenome_2_FD_205662 | JGI IMG/M metagenome (GOLD analysis project Ga0325400, IMG submission 205662) | Populus deltoides microbial communities from Bellville, Georgia, United States - Xylem-PdKOR-R1 | ecosystem: Host-associated > Plants > Phyllosphere > Stem > Wood/Secondary xylem... | reverse complement strand
CAATAGGGGCTAAAAATTATTAGGGGCCCCTGATCTCCCGAGACGGAGACACTTCACTCACCATCACAGATTCACATTATCACTTGCAATATACGCCACAAACGTGTTGCCGACACAATATCGGCTTGGCTCTCGCTGTTGCTCGAGGAACCACGAAGTAAACACGCCCCCAACGATGAGAGGGTACATGGGATGCCAAGAAACTCGCTCACTGATTAGATTAGATTGGCCCTACATCCTTTACCACCACAATCAATGTCATTATATCTGAACTACCCGTTGTCCCTCCGCACTATCATCACACTAATAAATAAATCCAATCCCTCCATCTCTACAGTCTATCCAGTTATCCATACAATAAAATTATCTGCAATCCTCTCTTGATTCTCGCTGCTGTTTCCTAGCTAACAGTGACAATATCCATGGATTTACTTCCCAAGGACAAACGAACTGGGCATGACCGTCAACCCACTACGTCTGAGCTTCTCTCAAGTGCCAAGCTAGTGGCTGGGGCAGCTCAAGCCTCGTTCGGCAGCGAAGGAGACAAAATAGACAGGGCCAAAGTTGCTGGTGCTGCAGAAGATCTTCTTGAAGCTGCCTCTAAGTACGGAAAGCTGGATCAAGAGAAAGGCATGGGCCAGCTATTAGAAAAGGCTGAGACTTATCTCCACCAGTACCATTCTAATACCCTGCCCACCGCCACCCCGGGCACTACTGGTTCCGGCGACACAGCCCCTGTTGACAAAAAGGAATCGTCAGCCCCGCCTTCAACTCGTGTTGACGATGACCAGTCTGGAAGTGGGCTCGGGGGAGCTTTCAAGATGGCTCAAGGATTCTTCAAGTAGACTATATATCTTGGAATTAAGTCCGCGCGAATAAATTAATGTGCTTAGTGCTACGCCGCTTTTAAATTTCAATCCTAATCCTCTATGTGTGTTATATGTACTGATGTGTTTGATGTACTTGTGGAGCTTGATTGTATGTTACTTCTTGTATGCTGTCACTCTTTAATTTAATATTCTAGTTTTATATATCTGGTTTTTGTTCGGAAATTTTCATTTCTTCATCACAGCTAATTTCTTGGCGAACTTAGAGACGAAAAAAAATCGCACGATATGGTCCCTGATGGGTGTTGACTGGGTCAGAGTCAGCTATTTGTGGTGATCGACTCCTTAGTCCTCTCTCCTCTCCGATCCAAAAATAAAATAAAATTACTGCGCAATGAATCACGAATCAGTCCCTGACCTTCAGTCTTTATAAAAAAATTGACTCAATTTTGTCGTCACAACTGACCCATCATCTCTGCTGTTAAGATCCAGTATGAGGCGTTAAGAACCCACTTTATATCGTGGTGTCAAAAACAAATGTATCCATCATTATTGTGTTAAACAATAAACGACTACAAACGGCTTTCTGCTGCTCTCCACAATCAATCGTTTCTTCTTTCTCCTCCTTTTGATATCTTTGTTTTCTTCCCTCTTCGTATCAATAACTCGTAACTAAAAAGATCCATGGAGCTTATTCACCTTTTTCTATGAAGAATCTAAAGCTATTATTTAAGAGTGAATTGAGTTTTTGAACTTCAAAGGAGTGCATTTAGGGGGCAAGTGGAAGGTTCTTGAAATTAATTAACTAAATACTTAGTTTATATAGTTGATATTAGTTTAATATATTCATGTTACATTGTGAATTGAATTAAAACTTTTTCAAAATGTTTCCACCATATATAATTATTAGATATTGTTATCAAATCTAACCCAACAAGAAAACTTTTTATCCGACTCTTTATTTAGTCTAAATTTAAAATTAAATCGTGTTGAAGTTTACATGTTGTTACCCCATCAACTTGTCATGTCGGAAAACAACTTGATCAATTAGTAAAAAAAGTATAAGGGTGAAATCAAGAAAAAAATATTGAGATTAGTAGGAAAAAAACCCTCTCGATCTAACTTTTTATCTAACCCAAGTTTAAAATTAAATTGTAAGAAAGTTGCTCTAACGTGAACCATTCGACTTGATAAATTCAAAGACAACCCCACTGATAAGTAAAAAAACACGAGGACAAAATAAAAAAAAATAAAATTAATATAAAAAACTTTTTAACTTTACTCGTAACATAATTCTGGTTTAAATTTAAATTACATGAGAATTATTTTAATATAATTCAGTTAACTTAATCAATCTAAAAATAACACAAACAATCTAGTTTTAAAAGTTCAAAGATTGAAAAAAAGGAAATTTATTATTAGAAAGGTAATAATCGAGCTGAAAATAGCATGGATGTGGCAACAGATTCAATTTGATATTATTAGAAGCAAAATGATAGGTGGGTTGTCTCGGATATATATATATATATATATGTATATATAAGACTTATTTTGGTTTGAATCAGTTGGTTTTATAATATGTGAATCATTCATTTTTTATTATTTGAATCAGTTGCGCGCCAAGGTTTTGATGTAATGGCTGAACTAGTTGGTTGCTAATTGTAATAATGCCTAAATTATTATTTTTTTTTACTAAAAAACAGTAATAAAGCCTAAATTATTTTTTCTATCTTTTTAAAAATTTAATCTAAATAATGCAGAAAATAATGCATTACAAAATGGAGAGAGCATGTTACCATGGTGAGATTTTATTTAGATAGATTAATCAATGGCTTACACAAGAGATGTTAAACCCAATAAGAATTATAAACGGTGATCACATTCTCCGGATAAAAGATCATCGCTGCATTTATTCAAAATAATCCTTTCTTATATTCTACATGACAGGAAGCGGAGCGCCAGTCAACAGACGTAATTTCTAAATCAGATGGCCTAACCTCCGAAACTTTTGGGTAGGAAACGACGCAGTTTGATTTTGTTACTTTTTTTTTTATTTTTTTCCATTTTCTTATAACGTTAGCCGAGGACAAGGAGCAGCGGCAACGGAAAGCCAGCAAGTGAAGGGGGAAGAGAGAGGGGGGGAGATAATTTTCTTCCTCTCTGGATCTCTTGCGCACTCCTTATTCCTCCAAATTGCAATTGCTAAAAGGTAATTCCGCTTATATCCCCCCATGTTTTTGCAATTTATCACAATTCAATGACGCAGTACCCAATTTCTATTGAAAATTTCCAGATTTTTGTCAATTTTATTAAATCCTTGAATTTATGCTCATTGTCATTTTGAAGTTTTTTAATGAATGCTTAATACTGCAGTTGTGAGCGTAAATCTATGTCAGGGATTTTGTTTTTTCATGCTGATAATTTTTCTTTACATGATCTTATGGAAATTATAAGTAATTTGATCAATGTAAACTAATTGGATATAAGCTCTTATTTAGATTGGAATGATTTCAAATAATTTAAATGTTTTTTCCCTCTCGTATTCAAATCGGACTTGGTTACTTAAACTGCAGGCAAAGTAATAACAAGCAATGTAGGTGAATTCTGCAGAAATTATATATGCTGTGAGTTCGAAGAATCTTTTGTAAAGATAGAAGCTTTGTGTCATTTTTGCCTTGAATTTGGTCAAGAGTTTAACTTTTATTTGTTCATCTTTATGAAAGCACGTGGACAAATGCATTCCTGATCTTATATCTTGCTAAAAACGTTTTTTTTTTTTTTTTCATTTTCAGATTTCATTTTTGGAACGAAACGGTGTTGATTAATGTCTGAAGAGAAAAATTTTAACATTCTGGATTATGACTCTGTTTTTCTCACAGGATAAATGGCTTGATCTCAGCAGTTTTAGCGGTTACTGCCATTTATTTATTTTTGGTCCAGGATGATGTGGAGGTTTGCGTCGAATGCCCTCACTTCCATTGGACTGAAGAAAAGCTCAAGAGAGGCAAATCGGGCTAATTTAGAGTTTTCAGATGATGAGGTGTGTTCGAATCTTAGTGGGGAAGAAGGACTTGAATGCCCGATATGCTGGGAATCTTTCAACATCGTTGAGAATGTACCTTATGTCTTATGGTGTGGTCATTCCCTCTGTGAAAACTGTGTCTTGGGGCTTCAGTGTGCTGTGTTGGGATTCTCTATGCAAAAAATAAGGATTCCATTCTTTGTTTCCTGCCCCTGGTGTCAGTTGTTGTCATTCCGACTAGTCTATCAGGGGAGTCTGAAGTTCCCTCGCAAGAATTTCTTTCTCCTCTGGATGGTTCAAAAATTGAACGGTGACAGGGTGAAGTTTAGTTCCTCCCTGTGCACTAATGACAATCAACCAATTTGGTCCCCGAAAGGAAAAATAATTTTTGGACATCAATTTAGCAACAGTAGCCTCAGTAGGGCTCCATATAATCAGGGACAGGGTCAGTTGGGCTTTAATGGAGATGGTGGCAGCAGAAATGGAGAGAGGAATCACTCTTCTCTTCACAAATCTCTGGATTATTTTCTTGACTTCACAACGAAGTTTCCACTGGTCATCATATTTCTACTAGTTCTTTTTGTGGTACCTATCAGTGCTGTCATTGTACTTCTTTACTTGTTAGTGACAGTTCTTTTTGCACTACCATCTTTCCTGGTATTGTACTTTGCATACCCCACTTTGGCTAGGCTGGTGAAAGAGATAGCCTCTTGAGATGTTTTGTTGGCTTCTCATTTCAGACAATCTAAGAAATTTTGCAGCCCTGACATTTCTCAGTATTCACTTCACTGGCATTTCGATAGTAGTTCAATTTATCAGCTTGTCTGTTTCTAAAATTTCACTTCATTTCCTTTTATTTTAAACTGACGACTCCATTTCCCGATTATTTGACCATTGGATGTTCGGGAACTTTTACATTTTTAGAGAGTTTCTGTGATAGAGTGAAGATTTCAAAGAGGCCACAGTGACTGGACTTCTTTGCCTGACTGGGTTTTAAATATCCGAGTTGCAGTTAATGTTCCAAATCCTATTGTTTGCCCCGAGTGGTGTTGTATGTCTTGATCCAGCTCTACTTCTTTCACAGATCTCTTTCACTGTCTGGCTGGTTGTCGAAAACAATAGAATTTCCATAAATGCTTGGCAGAAGCCTGATTATGGCTGGCTTAATCAAAAAGTTGTTAAGATGTCTTAGTTGTTCTTTATTCACTCCGAGAGTGGTTCATTTGCTCTTAGAACGATTATTGAGGGAATTTAGGATATAATTTTGATCTTTTAATGGTACAAATATACTGGAGTGGATTTGGGAAAAATGCACTATTTTGGTATTTGTATTTCTAAATTGCATTTTTTTGCCTTCTACTTGGACTCGCATGAAATCTTGATTTGCATCCTGAGAACGTTTTGATTTTTCTCATCACACTGTTCCATTTTTGCCTACCTTTCGCATGTCTGTCAAGTACAATGGTGGCATGCTGGCCAATAAAATTTTTTGGCTGGTTGTGATTACTTCTTAGTTATGTCTGTTATTCGTTAACCCATAGTGCAGGGATATTCTTTGTAGAGATGCTTTCAGAATTTGAGGCATGAATTAGGTGCCACTATAATATCTGCTTCCTTCCCTTTATAAACCGAGGGCAGCCAATAAATTAGCGGGGGATATTGCTCACTAAACCCTCCCGTATTCCCTGGTTCTTTGCTGTTGTTGCTTCAGTTTGTGAAGAAGAACCGAAGAAGGGTTCTTCCCCCCACCCACTGGTATACTGAATCTCTAACAATTACAATGTTGTGTCCTGTAATCTTTATGAAAGTTACAAATGACTTGCTTTAAGTGTTTCCTTTTTTGCTGGTTTATTATTTCAGCAGTCTTCTTCAATCAATAAAAGAAAAAATGGATAAAGAAAGAGTTGTGTATCAGTTGGTAGCTGCAAACTACTTGTCAGTTCAACCAAGGTTTTGTTGTAAACTAATTGGAGTTGGCTACAGTATTACTTCTATCCACCCTGTCTGTTTGGAATTAGATTTCTTTGCTACAATAACACTTATCAATTTTTTGATCTGACTCAGCATTAAATTACTGTCCTCCTTCATCTATCTGGTTCTCGGTAGTTTGTTTAAAATTAAACAAGAAAGCCATGTCAAAGTTTCAATTTTCGGTGCAATTTTTTTACACTTGAAATTCTGTAATTGGGTTGTATTTCTTGCTCATGTTCCTTGATCATTCTCGCTTGCGGGGACAAGGAATAGAAAAAGGTAAGAAAAGAGAGGAAGGAGGATGGTCTAGATAATTGGTTGGCTTATCAGTTCATGAGTTCTGTTTTGCTTCAAGTATATATGAAATTTCAGGGAAGTATATACTCTGTAGTAGTTGATCGAGGATTATGCTTCCCCTGCAGCTTTAATATTACTGCTTCCTGCCTTCTCCATGAAAAATAAGCATCATAAAAGAAAGAACAGTGCTCTATTGATCACTATAATACCAGCAGTATTAGTCTGCACATATCCTTGTGAATTTGTTCGTATACATTTTGTAGCAACAGAAGATTGGTGCTCTTTTCTGGAACAGGTAACTTTTTATAACTGGTGGATTTAAAAGCAGAAACATGTCCGAGGAAGCTTTCCTGTTTTTCTGATTGTATTTGCCTTTTCTTTTGCCTTGAACTCTTCATTTCTTTGCCTTTCTGCTGCCTTTGCTTTTGCTCCTCCTGCAATCTGATCAATATCAACAATATCATCATGAAATTGTTTCAAGGCTCTTGACCGTATTCGCTCCAGGTCACTCTGCAGATCCAATAAATACTTATCAGCTCCTGAGAAAAAGTTGAGTTGGATTACAAAAATGTAAATGAAGCAAACCTCTGTTTTTCGAAGTCTTTTTTTGGCCTTTTCTTTCTTCTTGTTCTCCCAGGAAAGTATTGTGGCATTCATCTGCTCGTACCTGACAATTCTTTGTATTAGTGGAAGAACAATATCACATTGTGTTTGCTTGTAAATGAAAAATCAAAGCAAATCCTTGCAAATCTTGGATGATGTTATTTCCGTGTACTTGGCATGTGTAATTTTTGTTAGGACGACTGTTTCGGTTTTGCTTGTAATTGATTTTATGGTTTAGTAAAGCACTCTCCATATGAATTTAATACCTCTTTTGGATCTTAGACAATTCAGCTCTCTCCCAAGCATCTGCATCTGTCCTGTCTTCTATTGCAGGTCTTGTCGGTGGGATTGCAGGCTTGCTTGTGGGAGGCAGGTCAGGCTTTGGCACTGTAATTTTTGGTTTTTTAGGAAGCACGTCAGTCATAGGCTCCGCACTTTCAATGGAGGTTGGGGTTTTCTTCATTGATGGAGCAGGCTTGTCAGTAGGTGTTAAGGTCCTTTTAACCCATGGGGCAGCAGCGGCAACCTCGCTAGTTGTTTTTTCTTTGGTAGCTGTTTCTGGCACCTCCCTATCTTGGCTTTTCGAACCTTTACCTGATTAGACCTAGTTAATTAATGCTTGTTCAATAAAGTACAATTGGGAGACTAGTTTATTCAAATTGTTTTACCTGAAAATTGTTTAGATATCCTACCAGATTCTGAGATTAAACCTGCCAATCCTTCCCTTTTTCTGTCAGCCTGGGTCATTGAAGTCTCAGGTCCCTTGCTGCTGATCTTTTTCTGTTCTGGGATGCTCGATGCGTTCAACGATGTTATGGCATTAGCCGCCGCTGCCACAGCAACTGCCTGCTCTGTTCTATTGGAATCATAATCTTGATTCGTTTGTCCAGAAAATTGTCTCCGGAACCAGTTCTGAGGTCTCTTGTTTTCTGCAAAATCCATCAATGAAATTCATTAGTCTTTTCATCTATATATTTTACTACCTTCAACTGTCAACTCTTGGATTTTTTCTTCCGTTGGTAATTATCTGCAGTACGGACATTTGAGTAACTCTATTTTTCATGAGCATGTAAAATACAAAAAACACATCAAGCTTTTTAGTTCGGTAATGGAAGTTTAAAAGAAATTCATAAAAATCTTACGAGTACGGTCTTTGAAGGATGGAGTCTTAAGGGATGGAATTGTTCTTTGTCTGGCGCTTCGAGGCTCTTCTGCTTTTTCCTGTCCAGAAAATCTCACCCTGACAGAAATGGCCAGTCATGATGGGGTCCTTGAGAACATTTAATGTTAATGAGAGTCGTGCGTTTACCTGACTTGCTTTAGCATATTCTCCATTGCTCGAGGAAATGGCTGTTCTGAAATCTCAAGTTCCTGGACATTGTGCAGGATTCATCTTTTCTGCGTTTATTTGAAGGTGAAGCTTTAGGAAAGGAGGCAATTTGTTATAGTTAGGCGTGGCGTAGGCTGTGACTATTTTGTAGGAGTCAAGTAAAGTTAGGATATATGCTTTGCCTGGTTTGGATTTGTCAAGGAAAGAATAGTTTTGATGCTTAACTTTTCATTAAACATGTAACATAATAAAAAAAATCTCCATTACATTCTAACAACCTTTCTGCAGGTTTCTTTCTGCTGCAGAAGTGGGTAAGAATCTTGGTGGGAAACTTCAAATTAGGGAGTGAAAAAGGTTTCTTTTTGCTCTCCATAAATTTCTTTTGGCACAAAAAGGAACATTTTTGAAGAACAATCATACAACCCCCGAAGTCAACTTATGAGTTCTGAATCTAGTGTAAGAGAAACTGGTGATTCTTGATTTAATCCTCAAGGCAGCTTCAAGAACTTTTTTACCACGTATTACAAAGTTAAATTGTGAACTTTGAGTTCTCTGAACAGAATCAAGTCTTCCTTCACCTAAAAGGTGCAGCACCTTGAGACGTAGCCTGTACAACTTGGGTTCGGCTTTCACAATCATCTTACCCCCTGAGGCGGTGCATAATTAACAAAACACTAAAGATGCCACTAATTTTACACCCATCAAACATTTTTTTTTCTTTCAATTTAACTTTTGATAATTCAATCTTTTTATTTCTATTTAGTTTTTTTTTAATTTTATTTTTTAATATTAGATTGTTTTGAAAATTATACTATGTAATTTTTTTCATTTTTTTTCTTGTTGGGTTGGTCTTATGGATTTAGTTATTTTTTTTAATTTCAACCTACAACATTAGATCTGTTAAAAATATGAGCTTCATACTTTTTTCAACTTGTTTTTTATAAATCTATCTCAATTTTATGATCCAAGCCGAGAGTTTAACAAATTAACTTGGATTAACTAAGGTTAATTTTTTGAACCGTCTTTTCTAATTGATCTTCTTTTTTAATTTCATTCTTCAATACTAAGTTGGTTAAAAATCAGACTCGTAATGTTTTTTTTATTTATTTTCTATGAGATCACCCGATCTCATAACCTAAACCTTGGGTTTGGTAGTTTGACCTCAAATTTTTTTTTTCTTTATTTTTTGTTATAGAATTAGATAAACTTAGTTAAGCTTGGTTAATTAGCATGACTTTTGAATTATGATTTTTGATTTTGAATTATAATTTAAAAATTCCTTGTAAATTATTTACGATAAAAATAAGTTAAAATGACTTGAAGTTAAAAATATACTAATAAAAATTACTTAGAATTACTTTTAAAAAATATACAATGTTAGTGAGAATCCACAAGTTAAAAATTAAAAATTTTTAATTTTTAACTAAATTAATATTTTAACTCAATTTAATAACAATCTTTTGACTTAAATTTAAATGAAAAAAATTATTTTTAACTAAAAATATTAATAATTTTTCTTTGAGTCAAAAAATAATTTAAATCAACTCGTAAAAGCCATATGAAACATAAATTAAATGATTTGAAATGTAGGGTGGAAGTTAAGTGGGTACACATAACTATTTATTTTTTTTAAAAAAAAAAAACGGATTATAAACAAGAAATAAATAATGAGTACAACGTTACCCAACCTATTTAGATGCAACCTAACCCACCTATTTGCCATCTCTAGGGGCACATACTAATTAGATAATCTTTAACTTTTGTGGATTTGAGAATGCTATAACGATTTCAAAAAAAGATAGCAGCTCGCAATGGTGACTCAGTTAGACTTGCAAGGAAATTTAGGAGATTTTGGGATTTAACAACGCTATAACTGAAATTACAGTAAGCATCAATTTCTTCCTTGGCGGTCAGCCAGCCAGGGCTCAAATGCGGAAGCGAAGGTTGATATCAAATTCAGGCAAAACTTTCCTTTCGAAATCTGTTTTTTTTATTTCTAATAAACTTGCAAGTTCTAACAAATTGGTATGAAAAGAAAAGGAAAACATAAACTATTGAAATCATCTAAACTGAAGAGAAAAAACACGAGAAAAGTATACTTCTAAGCACATGCAGGAGCTTTGAAGTCTCTAATAGTAACATAAACTATTGAATCAGGGGCGACTCTGATCGGGGAAGAAGAATCAACAATCATTGGACTCAGTGAAGGAATGTCTTGAGAACTTGTAAGCTGCAAAGGAGTTCCATTCAGCAGTACCACATCACTCTGGATGTTGCCATCTTTTGGGGTCAAATGATACTCTTCTCTTTGATTTGAACCATTAACAGTCATTCTGTAATTATGTGGGTACTTGTTTTCGTCATTGGTGACAGAAACATCAATGGAAGTGGAGTTTGACATGTTAATGATAAGCATTGTGATGCCAGGCTGCAAATTAGTAGAACTATAATTAATGCCTCATGGTGCAAAGGAGAATTGCAATGACAGAGATTTTGTAGCTTTACATTTACCTTCTGCTTTGAACAATGAGTGTACGTTCTCAAATATGGGGAGCCAAAATGATTGGTAGCGAGCACAGTCTTTCCCATTAGGCGATGCCACAGAAGTGCACTAATACAAGGTAATAAAATAAATACACCAGTAATTAAGTAAATAAAATAAGAAGGAATTCTTACAGAATGAAGACTATTCTTGTCAAGAAGAGAGTAACACGCACCCATAATAGTCTGGATTTGGGATGAAGGATGTAGTGTTAAGCAGACCATAGTTTCCTCCAATGAGGGTCTGTCTGCAGTAGACCTTATGATTGAAGGTTGCTGTCATGCCTAGTTGATCCAGGTACCTGTTCCATAACAATCACGTAAATTACGAGTAAAATCCATGCAATTCTCAGGAGGTAAGATAAAAATAAGTGGAGTCTCCTTACCAAAATCCATTAACAAAAGTATGCGAGACATCCTTGCCCCCACTGTTATAAGCACCACCAGATTCCCCAACCCATGGTCCTGCCCACGGACCAAATTCCTTGACAACATTTTCAAGGTCTTTGAATGTTTCTGCTATTTCATCCAGGAAATATGGATCCTGAATCTTGTTGATCAGGGTTTTATCAACACCTGCGTACTTGGTTTTTAGTTAACCATATCGGTACTAGACGCATTAACTCGGTTTTGTTAATATATAAAGATAAAAAATAAAAAATAAAAAAAAAGGAATGGGGGAGGAAGGAGAAAGAGAGTGAACTAATAATACATGCCTGCACCAAGATTGTATATATGGTGGGTTACTCCATCGACAGCATGTGGTCCTGAGACCTCAAGGAAGGTTTTAAACCATTCAGTGTCGTAAAAACCAGCAGGGCCCAACACCCTAGGCTGTGCCTCGCGATCTGGGTACAGCTCCTTCACTATTTCTTTAAGTTGAATAATATCTTTAGCATACTGGTCAGCCTCCAGTCTTGCAGATACCCCAGATGCACACAACTCATTTCCTGACAGATAATCAGGACAAGGAATTAGTTGCGTAATAAGACACGGTAGAAAACACAAGCTATGCTACTGCATTCAAGCAAAGCATGGTCTTAATTACCTAATTCATAGGAATCAATCTTGTATCCCTTTGATGCAGTATATTTCATGAAATCTCGGGCATTTTTTGAGTTCCATTCACCAACCCAAAGTGTAGAATTGTCAGATTTCCTCTTCCCAATAAGGGCATTTAAGCCAAATGTGATTTTTGCACTGCCAGAAAACACAAAAATCGTGTGAGTTTTAGCTGCGGCAATTTATTAAATCATATTTCGGGGAGAGTAACTTGGTGTGAAATGCATGCGGTACACGTACTTTGTTTGCTTAAACAAGTCATTGAGCTGATCCCATCTATCCATGGGCAGAGAACCTTTGCTGAATCCAAATAAACCATCATCTTGTTTCTTGAAATGAGGGAATTTTTTAATGGAGTCACTGACTTGATAAACCAACTGATCTTGCAATGAGCCTCCAAGTCTGATTCTCAGAGGATCAAATGCTGAAATCGTAATGAACAATCAGGACCTTTGAAGCTAAGAGAGTTGGTCAATGCAAAGGAGTAGAAGGGCGAAGACACCAAGAACAGGATTTCTGCAATCTAGATGCTTGTAGGAGCGGATATATATATATATATATATATATATATATATATATATATTTAGGATGTAGGATAATAAGCCAATGATTACAACCATGATTTCTAATCTGCAATTTCTAAATTCTTGCAGGAGAAGGATCACATAATGTTTTAAAGCTAAACAGAAGTGGTCACCAGATCATCTTGAAAAGGCAAAACGCTGACATGGATTAGTACATTATGCAGAAGCATTCCTCTTAATGTGGCCAATCAGGACCTCTGACACTTGAAATATTAAAGAAAACATGTGGATTAAAGGCCAAAGACAACATTTGAACATTGCAATTCCGAAAGACATGTATATATATGTGTGTGTGTGTGTGTGTGTGTGTGTGTGTGTGTGTGTGTGTGTGTGTGTGTGTGTGTGTGTATTCTGCAAACCCAGCATTGAGACCTGATAACTCCAAACATGATTTCCAAACAGCAATTATACATCTATAATCACGAATCATTTTAAACGTGATAGAAGTTAAAAGAAAAACGAATTTGTAATTACCAAATCATCCAGAGTTTAATTTGGCTTCGTTTTATTGAGTGCCATGCAAAAAATATAAAAATGTCTACCAACATCTGGAAATAAATATCAGCAATCCACTTCAACATTTCTTTTTTTTAAAAAAAAATTATTCAATGCTATTGTAAATATGACAGCAAGAGTAACAGTTTTGTCTTGGAAATAAATCATCCACACCGAAAAGCGTTAAACATATACACGAGAATACTTCAATAGTTTTGTCCAATCAAAACTTACCCTTGATAGCATTAGCCAGAATCTTGTTGTTCAAATCCTGCAAATATGGCAAAGCCCCTAAAGTCTCAGCATCCCGATCAATAAGAGTATTCGGTGGCAAAGAAATTTACAAAAAAAGACAAACCAGATTGAGGAGGCCAGCCTTCCCCCATGGGCACTGGTTGTAATCGCACTTTTCACTAGGCCACCAATCTAAAGTTGCACATATAAAATTATCATCGGTTTTCGCTATGGAAGTTACCCCTTGAACAAAAACCCTCACATCATCTGCTGCACATAAGGAAGAGAAGCACAGCGATGCAAGAAAGCAAGACACAGCAAGTCTTAGGCCGGCCATTCTGGTAGAGCTTTGATTCGAGATAACAATGATAGAGGAGACATCTTTATAGATAGATATAGTAATTGATTTTGTGACAGATTGAATTCTGTTAGGATGTTGATAATAACAAATCTGTGCTGTTATAATTGTCCTCGATTTCTTGATTCACCATAACTCTGTTATCTACTGACTTATCTCAACTGATCTAGCCTCAGCTGGAGCCCCCACCCCAAAAAAAACATATTTTCCATTTATAAAAAAAAAGGTTCCTACTTTATAGCATGCGAAAAAAAGAAAGATAAGAGAGAGGATAATCTCTTGTTTGCATAATTTTCTTGTATTTCATTTTACAAGTATGGAAGATTCTCATTGTTATATAATCAAAATTCTATTCCCATTCAATTCATAATTCCAGAGCAAACCAATTTATTCACGCGATGGGTGGGTAGCTTTTAAAAT
>Ga0325400_1003846_pt1 | contig 13746 bp, 12 predicted proteins | sample PopdelMetagenome_2_FD_205662 | JGI IMG/M metagenome (GOLD analysis project Ga0325400, IMG submission 205662) | Populus deltoides microbial communities from Bellville, Georgia, United States - Xylem-PdKOR-R1 | ecosystem: Host-associated > Plants > Phyllosphere > Stem > Wood/Secondary xylem... | reverse complement strand
CCGGGCACGGACCCGAGCTCGTCCCACGCGCACCCGCAGTGCGGGTGCCGGGCCCAGTGCCGCGGAGCCGGTTCCGGGTCGGGCCCGAGCAGGATCGAGGACGACCAGGTCACGGCCCGGTCGCCGTCGACCCACCGGAGCACGTCCGCGACCGCGAGGGCGGTCGCCGCACGCCAGTCGGTCGGGGACGGCGGCGGGTGCGCCTCACCGGCCGCGACCTGGTCGCGCACCAGGGCCCACCGCGGGTCGCGCTCCGCCACGTGGGCGTCGAGGCACCGCAGGCAGGCGGTGGCGCCCGGGTCGACGAACGGTCCCACCCGCACCCCGCCGTCCTCCCCGGCCACGACGAGGTGCGGCACCCCACGGCGCACCAGCGGGTCCACCACGGAGCGCCGCAGCGTGGTCACCGACACCACCACGACCAGGTCACCGGGACGGCTGCTGGCCCCGCCCTCGTCCACCGGGCCCCGGCCCCCGGGTCCGAGGCGCACCACGACACCCTCCTCGGCGAGCCCGGTCACGAGCCCGCCCGCGGGGTCGACCCGGCGTCCGCCGGGCAGTCCCGCCACGAGGAGGTCGACGCGGGCCGCGGCCCGGGCGGCCAGGCGCCGGCTCGCGTCCGACCCGTGCCGGGCGTGGGCGGTGTCGGCGCGGCCCGCGCCATGGGTGCGTCGGTCGGCGGCGAGCGCCGCGCGATCGACCAGCAGGCCCGCCTGGACCAGCCGGTGCGTCACCCACGAGGCGTCCGGTCCCGCCCCGGCAGCGGCGCCCGGCCCGGGGTGCTCGTACAGCGCCGCCAGCGCCACCCGCACCGAGGGACGGTCCGGCAGCACGACCGCGCGGCGTCGGTCCACCCCCACCTGCAGGTGCTGGTCGTCACGACGTACGACGTGCGCGCCGGGTCGCAGCCGCCACGCGGACCCCGGGGCGACGGACGTCGGGGGACCGGGCACCCGGGCACCCTCACACGGGCGCCCGGGTCGGCGCGTCGGCTCTCCACAGGCGCGGTCCACGACGCCGGCCGACCCGGTCCTAGGGTGCTGGCCATGCCGGACGCCACTCAGCCCACCGACCTGACCCACCTGCGCCTGGAACGGCCGCGCGAGGGCGTGGCCCTCTTGGTGCTCGACAACCCCGACCAGCGCAACGCGATGTCGGCGCCGATGACCGCCTCCTGGGTCCGGGCGGTCGACGCGCTCGCGGGCGACCCGACCGTGCGGGCGGTCGTCGTCACGGGGGAGGGGTCGGCGTTCAGCAGCGGCGGCGACACCGCCTGGCTCGCCTCCGAGCCCGACGCCACCGTCGACCGGCTCCGCACCCGGATGATCGCGTTCTACCGGGCCTGGCTGAGCCTGCGCCGGCTCGAGGTGCCCACCGTCGCGGCCCTCAACGGCCCGGCGATCGGTGCCGGCCTGTGCCTGCCCCTGGCCTGCGACCTGCGGGTCGCGGTCCAGGGCGCCAAGCTGGGGGTGCCGTTCACCCGGCTGGGGCTCCATCCGGGCATGGGAGCGACCCACCTGCTGCCCGACGTCGTCGGTCCCGCGGTGGCCCGCGACCTGCTGCTCACCGGTCGCGTCGTCGACGCCCAGGAGGCGCTGTCCCTCGGCCTGGTCACCCGGGTCCTGCCCTCGGAGGGCTTCCGGGAGGCGGCGCTGGACGTCGCGGCCGGGATCGCCGCGGCCGCCCCCATCGCCACCCGCCTGACCAAGGTCGCGCTGGCCGGGGGCGGCCACGCCGACCTGGAGCAGGCCCTGCAGTGGGAGGCGCTGGCCCAACCGGTCACCCTCGCCACCGAGGACCTGCAGGAGGGCATCGCCGCGGGCCGGGAGCGGCGTACGCCGGTCTTCCGCGGTCGCTGACCCGCCCGGCACAGCAGTGGGCCCCCGGGTGCGCGTGGTGAGAACCGCCTTCCCCTTGCGGGCCTCACCGTGCGACCCCGGGGGCCGACCCCGAACATAGGGTCCGGAGGCAGCCGGGGTCAACGGCGCTCCGTCGGGCCGGGGCCGCCGCGACCCGAGGACCTAGGGTCGGCCCATGACGACCTACGACGCCGGGCCCGTCGCGGCGCTGCGGCGCCTGGCGTTCCTGCTCGAGCGGGCCCGGGAGGACACCTACAAGGTCAAGGCCTTCCGCGGGGCGGCCGCGACGATCCTGCCGATGTCCGACGACGACGTCGCCCGGGCGGTCGCCGACGGCACGCTGACCGACCTGCCCGGCGTCGGGGCCAGCTCGGCCAAGGTCATCGCGTCGGCGGTCCGGGGTGAGCTGCCCGACCGGCTCGCCCGGGCCGAGGAGGAGCTCGGCGCCCCGCTCACCACCGAGGGTGCCGACCTCCGGGCGGCCCTGCGCGGCGACCTGCACTCCCACTCCGACTGGTCCGACGGTGGCTCACCGATCGAGGAGATGGCGATGACCGCGCTCCAGCTCGGTCACGACTACCAGGTGCTGACCGACCACTCGCCGCGGCTCAAGGTCGCCCGGGGACTCTCCGCCGAGCGCCTCGCCCGTCAGCTCGACGTCATCGACGCCGTCAACGACCACCTCGCGTCGGGTGGTCCGGCGGCGTCCGGCGGCTTCACCCTGCTCAAGGGCATCGAGGTCGACATCCTCGACGACGGGTCGCTGGACCAGACCGAGGAGATGCTCGACCGTCTCGACCTGCGGGTGGCCAGCGTCCACTCCAAGCTGGCGATGGAGTCCGAGGCGATGACCCGCCGGATGATCGGGGCGGTGCGCCAGCCGCACACGAACGTGCTCGGTCACTGCACCGGCCGCCTGGTCACCGGTGGCCGCGGCACCCGCGGGCAGTCGAGCTTCGACGCGCGGGCGGTGTTCAAGGCCTGCGCCGAGCACGGTGTCGCGGTCGAGATCAACTCCCGTCCCGAGCGCCAGGACCCGCCCGACGACCTGCTGGGGCTGGCCCGCGACGCCGGCTGCCTGTTCTCGATCGACTCCGACGCCCACGCCCCGGGGCAGCTGGACTTCCTCCCGCTCGGCTGCGCACGGGCGGAGGCTGCGGGCATCGAGGCCGACCGGATCGTCAACACCTGGCCGCAGGAGCGCCTGCTGGAGTGGGCCGCGCCGTAGGTTGCCGCCATGGGGGACGAGGTCGTCGGCGCCGCGGGGGCAGCACCGGAGCCCGGCCGCGTCGAGGTACGCCGGTCCGCGCGCCGGCGTCGTACCGTCTCGGCCTACCGCGAGGGCGAACGGGTCGTGGTGCTCATGCCGGACTCCTTCACCGCCGCGGAGGAGGAGTCCTGGGTGCGGGAGATGGTCGCGCGGGTGGAGCGCTCGGAGGGCCGCGGCCGGCTCGACGACGAGGCCCTGCTCCAGCGGGCGCTGGCCCTCAACGACGCCCACCTCGGTGGCCTGGCCCGACCCGACTCGGTGCGGTGGGTCGCCAACCAGCAGGCCCGGTGGGGCAGCTGCAGCCCGGGGGAGCGCAGCATCCGGCTCTCCGACCGGCTGCAGCCGATGCCCGTGTGGGTCATCGACTACGTGCTCGTGCACGAGCTGGCCCACCTGCTCGAGCCCGCCCACGACGCGGGCTTCTGGGCCTGGGTGGAGCGCTACCCGCGCACCGAGCGGGCCCGCGGGTTCCTGCTCGGCTGGTCGGAGGCGGCCAGGGTGGCGCCGCCGGAGTCGGAGCAGGTGACCTCAGGCGGGCCCGGCGGCGACGTCGCGGTCGACCTCGACGGGGTCGCCGACCCGCGCGAGTGAGCGGACGACCAGGTCGACCAGGTCGGGCTGGGGGTCGGCCGGGGTCACCGGGAGCGCGTCGACCGGCCACCAGCGCAGGTCGAGCGACTCCTCGCTGACCGCGACCCCGGCACCCGGTGCGGCCACGGCCACGAAGCGGACGTCGAGGTGGTGGGTGGTCCCCGCCCGTCCCGACCGTCCCGGCCCTGTCGATCGTGTGGGCCCGGCCTCTCCCTCCGGGCGGCAGAACGGGACGGCGTGCTCGCTGAGCTGGACCGGCACCGGGTCGAGCCGGAGGGCGTCGGCGTCGAGGCCGGTCTCCTCCAGCGCCTCCCGGCGGGCCGCCCCGGCGAGGGTGAGGTCGGCCGCCTCGCAGTGCCCGCCGACCTGGAACCACCGCTGCGCCTTGGCGTGCAGGGTGAGGAGCACGTGCGCGTGGTCCGCGGAGAGGACCAGCGTGCTGGCGGTCACGTGGTCGGGCCGGCACGCGCGGCGCAGGCCGTCGGGGCGGGCGGCGAGGTGGGCGACGTAGCGCCGGCGCAGGACTTCCTGGGCCTCGTCCGGTGCGACCCAGCCACCCATCACCGCGAGCGCGTCGGCCCGCAGGCCGTCGTCCGTCGCTGCGGGCCCGGTCACGCCGGCGTCACGCCGGGGTGGGGCCCGTGGACGGCCCGTCCGGCCCCTCGGGTGCCTCCGGCTCGTCGCCGTCGAGCAGCTTGCGCAGCTCGGCGTCGAAGTCGTCGGCGCTGAGCTCCTCCGGCTTGGCGGCGTCCTCGCGGAAGGTCAGCGGGTCGTCGAGGTCGGCGGCCGAGGGCAGCAGGTCGGGGTGGGTCCACACGCCGTCGCGGGCCTCGATGCCCTGGCGGGTGCGCAGCGAGCCCCACAGCGTCGAGGCGTCGCGCAGGCGGCGCGGCCGCAGCTCGAGCCCGACCAGGGTCGCGAAGGTCTGCTCCGCGGGCCCGCCGGCCGCGCGGCGCCGGCGTACCGCCTCCTGCATCTTGGCCGCGGCGGGCATCCGCTCGGCGGTGGCCTGCCCGACGACCTCGTCGACCCAGCCCTCGACGAGGGCCAAGGCCACCTCGAGCCGCTGCAGGGCGGCTTCCTGCTTCGGCGACTTGGGGATGTCGAACAGACCGCCCTCGAGCAGCTGCTGCATCGAGGCGGGGTTGCTCATGTCGATGCCGCGCATCTGCTCCTCGACGCGCTGCTGGAGGCCCTCGGCGTTGATCTCGACGCCTCCGGCGTAGTCGGTCACCGCTGCGATGAGGTAGTCGCGCAGCCACGGCACGTGGGAGAAGAGCCGCTGGTGGGCGGCCTCGCGCAGCGCCAGGTAGAGCACGACGTCGCGCTCGGAGACGTCGAGGCCCTCGGCGAAGGCGGCCACGTTGCTGCTGACCAGGGCCGCCCGGCCGGGAGCACCGAGCGGGAGGCCGATGTCGGAGGCGCCGAGCACCTCGCCGGCCAGCTGGCCCAGGCCGGACCCGACCTGCTGGGCCAGCATCGCCCCCACGGCCTTGCCGATCATGCCGAGGAGGGGGCCGGCCATGGCCTGCGCCTCGCTGGGCAGGGCGTCACCGATGCCCTTGACCGACTGCTCGGCGACCGGTTCCACGAGCACCTTCCAGACCTCGAGGGTCGAGGTCACCCACTCGGCGCGGCTCCAGGCGGCGGTGGAGGTGACCCCGGAGGGGAAGTCGGTGGCGTCGTCGAGCCACAGGTCGGCCAGGTGCACCGCGTCGGCGGTGGCCGAGACCTGGCCCGGGGTGGGGGTCGGGTCGGGCTGCTGGGCCGCGGTCTTCCGGGCCAGGTCGAGGGCGGCGTCCCAGTTCAGCGCCCCGTCGTAGGGCTGCATCATCGACTGGATCTGCCCGAAGAGCTGACCCAGGTCGGGCATGGCCCCGAGGTTGAAGCCCCCCGCCCCGCCGGGACCGCCCTGCATGCCGTTGAAGAGCTGCTCGAAGGGCGTGCCCTTGAAGGGGTTCTGGCCGTCCTCGGGGCGGTCGTCGGGGCCCTGGTCACCACGGTCTGCCATGCACCCCACGGTACGCCTGGGCCCCGAACGGGACGGGCGGGCTCGGAGCGGGCACGCACGTCGGATCCGGCTAGGGTCGGGCGCCGTGAGCGAGTCCGTCGTACGCCTGGTCGCGATCCAGGAGACAGCCCTGGACGTGACCGAGGTGCTCTCCGCGCTCGACGAGGACGTCGACGGCGGGGTGACCCTCTTCGTCGGGCGGGTTCGCGACCACGACGGCGGCCGCGGGGTCGTCGGTCTGGACTACTCCGCGCACCCCTCCGCCCTGGACCGGCTGCGGGAGGTCGCCGAGGCGGTCGCCGGGCGGCACGACGTGCACGGGGTGGTGGCGGTGCACCGCACCGGCTCGCTGGCCATCGGCGACGCGGCCGTGGTCGTCGCGACCGCCGCCGCCCACCGCGGCACCGCGTTCGAGGCCACCCGCGACCTCATCGACACCCTGAAGTCGCAGGTGCCCATCTGGAAGCACCAGCGCTTCACCGACGGCGACGAGGAGTGGGTCGGCACGCCCTGAGGGGCCGTGCGACGCTCCGGCCGGCCATCCCCCCGCGTGGCGTGCCCCCACCGGGGCCGGACCGGCCTACCGTCGCGGGATGGAGATCCTGCTCTGGCTGGTGCCGCCGGCGGTGGTGACCTGCGTGGCGATGGCCTGGGTCTCCTGGCTCGGGCGGGAGGGTCGCGGGGAGATCAGCCGCGACGAGGCCGTGGCCAGGCTCGGCAGCGCCCTCGAGCGGGGCGGGCAGGGGCGGCGTGGACGTCGCCCCCACCCGGGGTACGCCGCCCCGGCGCCGCCGCCGGACCGCAGCAGCGGCGTCACCGTGCGACGCCCCCCGGCCGAACGCACCCGGTTGACGTCGCGACCCGGCGGCCGGGTGGACGAGCAGCCCGGGACCACGCGGACCGGACGCACCGGACGGACCGGTGGGCCGGGACGCGACGAGCGCCGCCGCGACCGCCGCGCGTCCTAGCGACGGCCCGCCCCGACCCCGGCGCACGCCCTGGCTCGCGGCGTCTGCGCGGCCCGCGTCCCCGTCACCCGTCTTGGGGGTGATGAGAGGGTGTGCGCATGAACCAGCGCCTCGTCGCCGCGACGGTCGCGGTGCCCCTGGTGCTGGCGATGCTGGTCTACGCCGGCGTGGCGCCGCTGCCCTACGCGACGTACGCCCCCGGCACCACCATCAACGTCCTCGGCACCGACGCCGACGACGCGGAGATCATCCAGGTCGACGGGGCGAAGACCTACCGCGACGACGGCCAGTTGCGGATGACCACGGTCTCGCTCTCACGACCCCGGTCCGACCTGGGGCTGATCAGCCTGATGGGCACGTGGTTCGACCCCGACGAGGCGGTGCTGCCCTACGGCGCGGTCTACGGCGAGGAGGAGACCCCCGACACGACCCAGCGCGACGGCGCGGTGCAGATGGTGACCTCGCAGGACGCCGCCATCGAGGTCGCCCTGCGCAAGCTCGGGTACGACGTGCCGACGACGCTGTCGGTCGTGTACGTCGAGAAGGGGCTGCCCGCCGACGGCAAGCTGAGGGTGCGCGACGAGATCAGGTCCGTCGACGGTGACGACGTGACCAGCCCCCAGCAGCTCGCCACGGCGGTCAAGGCCGCCGGCGACCAGCCGATCGAGATCGGCATCGTCCGCGGCGGCAAGCGGGAACGGGTGTCGGTCACCCCGCGCGAGGTCGACGGGTCACCGCTGATCGGGGTCACCTCCGGGGTGGGCTACGACTTCCCGTTCGACGTCTCGGTCAACATCGATCCCCGCATCGGCGGCCCCAGTGCCGGCCTGGTGTTCTCGCTGGCCATCTACGACACGCTCACCCCCGGGTCGCTGACCGGGGGCCACGCGATCGCCGGCACCGGCGAGATCGAGCCCGACGGCACGGTCGGCCCCATCGGCGGGATCGCCCAGAAGATCGCCGGCGCCCGCGACGAGGGCGCCGAGCTCTTCCTCGTGCCCGCCGACAACTGCGCCGCCGCCCTCGACGCCGACCCCGGCGACATGCGGCTGATGCGGGCCGACTCCATGAGCGACGTCGTCGACGCCCTGGAGTCCTACGCCGACGACACCGACGCCGACCTCCCCACCTGCCAGGACGCGGTATGAGCGAGCCCACCAGCGCACCCCACGACGACCTCGCCGGCGACCCCCTCGCCGACCTCGACGCCGACCCGGCCCTGGCCACTGCGGTCCTGGAGATCGAGACGCACGTGGCGGGGGAGGGCTGGGACGGTCCGGCCCGCCTCTACGCCCTGGTCGACACCGCACGACTCGCCGCCGACGAGCCTGCTCTCGCCGCCCAGATGGGGTTGACCGACCCCTCGGAGCAGGGCTCGCTGACCGCGGTCGAGCAGGACCAGCTGCCGCCCGGGCAGCAGCTCGAGGACGTCCTGGCCACGATCGCCTGGCCCGACTCCGTCGAGGGGTGCGTCGCCGTGGTCGAGCGGCTCGTGCTGCCCCCCGACGCCGACGGCGAGATCCCCGCCGACCCGGCCGCCGCCCAGGCCTTCGCCGCCGAGCACCCCGACCGCCAGGACGTGCGGATCGTCGCCGGCGCGCGCCGTACCGGGGCGACGTACTGCGCCCTGCGGCTGCGCGCCCACGACGACGCCGCCTCGGTCGTCGGCGGGATCGACCTGGTGCCCGAGCTGCTCGAGCTCCTGGCCGCCACCCTCGACCCCGCCCTGACCGACGACGCCTTCGACCAGACCAGCGCCGACACCCCCACAGCCGAGACCCACGAGGACCCCACGTGAGCGACCTGTTCGACGACGACCCCCGCGCCGCCGCGACCAGGCGGCCCGCCCCGCGCCGGTCGCGGGCGCTGCTGATCACCGCGGTGGTCGTGGTGCTGCTGATCTTCGGCAGCACCGGCTTCGCCTCGATCTACACCGACCGCCTCTGGTACGGCTCGGCCGGCTTCGGCCAGGTCTTCTCCACGATGCTGTGGACCCGCGTGGGTTTGTTCGTGGCCTTCGGGGTGCTGATGGGCGGGGTGCTCGCGCTCAACCTCTACCTGGCCTACCGCTTCCGGCCGCTGTTCCGGCCCTCCAGCCAGGAGCAGTCCAACCTCGACCGCTACCGCGACGTGGTCACCCCGATCCGCACCTGGCTGCTGATCGGCACCGCGATCGTCGTCGGTGCCTTCGCCGGCACCTCGGGCATGGGCCACTGGCGCACCTACCTGCTGTGGCGCAACGCCACCCCGTTCGGCACCGACGACCCGAAGTTCGACCGCGACATCGGCTTCTACGTCTTCGACCTGCCCTGGCTGCACTTCGTCGTCGACTTCACCATGGCCACGATGGTCATCGCGCTCGTGGGCGCGCTGGTCGTGCACTACCTGTACGGCGGGATCCGGCTGCAGACCAAGCACGACCGGCTCTCCGGGGCGGCGCAGGCCCAGATCTCGGTGCTGCTCGGGCTCTTCGTGCTGGCCAAGGCGGCCGACTACTGGCTGGACCGCTTCGACCTCGTCTACCAGCAGAACTCGCTGTTCACCGGGCTCAACTACACCGCCGACAACGCCGTGCTCAACGCCAAGAACATCCTGCTCGGGGTGGCGGTGATCTGCGCGGTGCTGTTCTTCGTCAACGTGTGGCGCCGCACCTGGCAGCTGCCGTCGGTGAGCCTGGCCCTGCTCGCGGTGTGCGCGGTCCTGCTCGGCATGATCTGGCCCGCGGTGGTCCAGCAGTTCCAGGTCAAGCCGTCCGAGCCGGTCCGGGAGGCGCCCTACATCCAGGCCAACATCGATGCGACGCGGGCGGCGTACCAGCTGAACGACGTCGAGACGGTGGGGGACTACTCACCGTCGGGCACCCTCAACGCCTCCTCGGGTGGGGAGCCCGTCACCGACCAGCTGTCCACGGTGCCGCTGGTCGACCCGAAGGTCATCCAGCCGGCCTTCCAGAACCTGCAGCAGGTGCGGTCCTACTACACGACCGCCGACGTGCTCGACGTCGACCGCTACGAGATCGACGGCAACGAGCGCCAGCTGGTGCTCGGGGTGCGAGAGCTGGACCAGAGCGGGATCACCGACCAGAACTGGTCCAACCTGCACACCGTCTACACCCACGGCAACGGCATCATCGCGGCGTACGCCAACCAGCGCGACGCGGCCAACGACCAGGAGGTCGACGGGGCCGACGAGGAGAGCGGGGCCAACCCCGACAACATCGTGTGGGCGCAGGGCACCGGCGCCGAGGACGACCTGCAGCGGGCCACGGGCGGCTACGAGCCGCGGGTCTACTACGCCGAGCAGAGCCCGGAGTACTCCGTGGTCGGCAAGGCGTCGTCCGACGACGACGACGTCGAGCTCAACCTGCCGACCCCGGGCTCCGACGAGGGTGACTCGACCACCTTCGACGGCAAGGGCGACGCCTCGGTCGGCAGCACGTTCAACCAGCTGATGTTCGCCATCAAGTACGGCGAGCCCAACTTCCTGCTCTCGGGCCGGGTCAACGACAACTCCGAGGTGCTCTTCGAGCGCGACCCGAGCGACCGCGTGCGCAAGGTGGCGCCGTGGTTGACCGTCGACAGCGACCCCTACCCGGCCGTGGTCGACGGCCGGATCCAGTGGATCATCGACGGCTACACCACCACCGACCGCTACCCGGGGTCGCAGCGGGAGTCGTTCGAGACGATGACCAGCGACGCCCTCCAGGACAACACGGGCCTGCGCACGCTGCCGACCGACGAGATCAACTACATGCGCAACTCGGTCAAGGCCACGGTCGACGCCTACGACGGCACGGTGAAGCTCTACCAGTGGGACACCGAGGACCCGATCGTCACCACGTGGATGAAGGCGTTCCCGGGCAGCGTGGAGCCGCGCTCGCAGATGTCGGCGGAGCTGCTGCAGCACGTGCGCTACCCCGAGGACCTGTTCAAGGTGCAGCGCTACCAGTTCGCGCGCTACCACGTCGACAACGCCAGCGACTGGTACGAGGGCAACAACCGCTGGTCGGTGCCGCAGGACCCCTACCAGGACGACTTCTTCCAAGCGCCCTACCGGCTCTTCACCGAGAACGCCGACTCCGACTCCACCGCGCAGAGCTTCTCGCTGACCTCGGTGTTCGTGCCCTACGGCCGCAACAACCTGGCGTCGTACTTCTCGGTCAACTCCGACGCCACCGACGAGAACTACGGCAAGCTCCAAGCGCTGGAGCTGTCCTCGGACCTGACCTCCGGTCCCCGACAGGTCGCCAACGACTTCAGCTCCGACGGGGAGATCGCCGACCAGGTCGCCCAGTTCCAGAGATCCGGGGCCCGGGTCACACCGGGCAACATCCTGACCTTCCCGGTCGACAAGGGCCTCATGTACGTCCAGCCGCTCTACGTCTCCCGGCAGACCGGTGACGCGAGCTACCCGACGCTGAACCAGGTCCTGGTGAAGTTCGGCGACGACATCGGCTCGGGCAACACCCTGGTCGACGCGCTCCGTCAGATCGCCACCGATGCCGCGGGCCCGGGCAGCGGCGGCGGTGGTGGCGGCGGCAGTGGAGGTGGCGGCGGGGGCGGCGACACCCCGAACCAGGGTGGTGGCGGCCAAGGCGGCGGGGGTCAGACGACGCAGCAGCAGATCAACTCGCTGCTCGCGGACATCCAGACCGCGCTCGACGACGCCGAGACCGCGCGGCAGAGCGGCGACCTGGGCGCCTACCAGCGTGCCGTCACCCGGGCCACCACGTTGATCGGACAGGTGCAGGACCTGCGCGGTGGGACCGGGACGGGCGACACCGCGGCCGACTCGGCCGGTGCGGGCGAGTCCTCCGCCGACGCCTCCGCCGGGTCGGGCTCGGACTCCGCCGCGGGCGGCTGAGGGTCCACCGCTCCGGCAGGTGCGTGGGGTGGCCCGCGTCACGCGGAACCGATTTGAACGCGTCGTACGCCGTGGCGTAACGTTCGGTTCACCGACGCGGGGTGGAGCAGCTCGGTAGCTCGCTGGGCTCATAACCCAGAGGTCGCAGGTTCAAATCCTGCCCCCGCTACACATGACGAAGGCCCGGTCCGATGGACCGGGCCTTCGTCGTTCCTCCCGCGGAGGAAGGTCGGCGCGACTGTCGGTGGTCGCCCCTAGCGTGATCGGCATGGTGGAGGTCGCGGAGGTACGACGCTGGGTGACGGCGCTCGCGTCGTCGTCCGCGCCCGCCGACGCGGTCGCCGTGATCGACCTGATCGGCAGCCTGGAGGACCTGAAGAACGCGGCTGCCGCCGTGCAGGCCGAGGCCGCCGCGGCGCTGCACGCGATGCGCTCGGCGGAGGACGAGACCCGCGGTGTCCCCGTGGCGCGACGGGCTCGCGGGGTCGCGGCCGAGGTCGCCCTGGCCCGACGCGAATCGGTGCACCGGGGGAACCAGCACCTCGCCCTGGCGCGCACGCTGCGCGAGATGCCGCACACGGGCGCCGCGTTCCGGGCCGGGCGGATCGACGAGTGGCGATCCCAGGTGTTGCTGCGAGAGACCGCCTGTCTCTCCCGGGAGGACCGAGCCGCCGTCGACGCGACCCTGGCCTCGGACCACGAGCGCCTGGCCGGCCTGAGTGAGGGCGAGACGATCCGTCAGGCGCGGACCCAGGCCTACCGGCTCGACCCGCGCTCGTTCGTCGAGCGGCGGCGCCGCGCCGAGGTCGACCGACGGGTGACGCTGCGGCCCGCGCCCGACGTCATGTCCCAGCTCTCGGCCCTGCTGCCCGTCCGCGACGGAGTGGCTGTCCACGCCGTCCTCCGGGCCGCCGCCGACGCGGCCGTCGCCGCCGGCGACCCGCGCTCCCGCGGTCAGGTCATGGCCGACACGCTGGTCGCACGGGTGACGGGCGCAGGGGAGCGGGACGGTGCGGCGCCAGCGGTGACGGTGACCATCGACGTCGTCGTCCCCGACACCGTCCTGACCCGAGGGAGCGCCGAGCCGGGTTTCGTCGACGGCTTCGGCCCCGTGCCGGCCGACCTGGCCCGGGAGATCGCACGGGACGCCACGTGGTGGCGTCGGCTCTACGCGACACCCGCCACCGGTGCGCTGGTGGCCATGGACTCCACCCGCCGGCTGTTCCCCGACGGACTGCGACGGTTCCTGCGGCTGCGTGACCGGTGGTGCCGGATGCCGTGGTGCGACGCCCCGGTCCGGCACGGCGACCACGTCGTCGCCGCCGAGGACGGCGGGCCCACCAGCGCGGCCAACGGCCAGGGGCTGTGCGAGGCACACAACCACGCCCGTCAGGCGCACGGGTGGGCTGCCCGACCTCGCCCGGGTCCCCACCACACCGTCGAGACCACCACTCCGACCGGCCACCGGTACACGTCACAGGCGCCGCGTGCGCGACCCGCATCGCGGCCGGGTGCGGGTGCCGGCCGTCGGGTCGGGGCACTGGACCTCTGCTTCACCCTCGACCCCGGTTACCCCCGCGCCGCCTGAGGCGCCGTCGGGCCGGCCGAGGCTAGGCCGAGGTCGCCAGGGACTGGATCCTCACCAGCGCGCGGTCCCACGCGGTGGCCATGGCGTCGTGGTGCTCCTCCGCCATGTCGGAGGCGACCCGCAGGCGCGTGCCGGCGCCGGAAGGCTCGAGCCAGTACGTCTCGTGCGCGCCGCGGAGGGCCACCGCGTCCGGGCTGGTCGTGTCGTCCTGCCCGCCCGCGACCAGGCCGTCGAACTCGACGTCGAGGAGCTCACCGGGTCGGCTGGCCGCGACGTGGGCGAGAAGGCCCGAGCCGGACCCGTCCAGGAACCGGACGGGGCTGCCTTCTCGCCAGTCGGTCTCGGCGTGGGAGCCCTCCATGAACGCGGAGGTCCACTGGCGATACGGCACGTCCTCGGTGAGCACCGCCCACACCCGCTCCGGCGGGGCGTCGATCGTCGCGGTCTTCTCGATGGTCCTGATGGCCATGGCGTCCTCCGGTGCTCCGGTGGCGGGTGGTGGGGTCGCCCGTGTCGACCACCTCCGCCGCGCGGACTCATCGCCGCCTACGATCCCCGCATGCCGAGCGAGCACACGGACCGGTTCGACCACCTCG
>Ga0325400_1003843_pt1 | contig 13751 bp, 8 predicted proteins | sample PopdelMetagenome_2_FD_205662 | JGI IMG/M metagenome (GOLD analysis project Ga0325400, IMG submission 205662) | Populus deltoides microbial communities from Bellville, Georgia, United States - Xylem-PdKOR-R1 | ecosystem: Host-associated > Plants > Phyllosphere > Stem > Wood/Secondary xylem... | reverse complement strand
CCATCTGCTCGTCCGACAGCCAAAACAGGTCGCTCATCCCGGTCTCATCACGGAGCCCGAATCAGATCGCTGCCCTCACATCAATGGGTCCTGACCCTAATCGTCAGCTTGAGCGCCACGTCACAAAATTAGTCGCTAAAGCTGAAATGCTCGTCCGGCTCAAGCATCTCGACGTCGTCGTGATAGGGGAGCGGGGTCAGTTGCCGGCGTTGGGCGCGAAGGAAAACAGCTCCGTCTTGATCGACGGCGGTGCGCCGGGGGTGAACCACTGCGTGTCCTGGATGTGGCTCGCGGTGACGTACATCGTGCCGTCCGGCCCTTCCGAGAAGGTATCGGGCCAGCGCAGCCGGCGATCGGTCAGCACCGTCTCCACCGCGCCGCCGTTCAGCCGCTTGATCGAATAGTCACTCGGCGAGGTGAGATAAAGCACGCCAGCGCGGCTCATCCACAGTCCGTCGGCGACGTGGGTCTGCGCCACCGTCCTCACCGCTGCGGCACGATCAGCCTCGCTGACGCCGTCGCGCAGCTTAGCGGTGTCGATCGCGTAGAGCGTCTTGCCGGTCAGCGCCTGATAGTAGAGCGTCTTGCCGTCCTTGCTGATGGCGATGCCGTCCGCGGCGAAGGCGGGCTGGCGGCCGTCGGGCCGCTTCAGCGGCTTGCCGTCAAGCGTCACCGTCACCGTCTTGTCGACCTGGGTGGAGGGGTGGCCATCGAGCGCCCGGTGGCTCTTGCCGTTCTCCAGATCGACCACGATGATCGCCCCGCGCGTACCCGAGTCCGTTATGTATCCGATCTTGCCGTCGGGCGAGAACCGGATGTCGTTGAGGTACGTCCCCTGCAGTGCCACGTCGCCCGGCACCGGGATCACCTTGGTGACCTGGTTGGTCTTCAGGTCGACCTTCACCAGCTTGGGTGCGCCCTCCAGGATCTTCTCGTCACCCGGCGCGCCGGGATCTAGCACCCACAGATTGCCGTGGCCGTCGGGCACGATCGATTGTACGCAGACGAAATACTCGCCGACCGACAGTTCGTTGGCGCGCGCGTTGCGCCAGCTGTTCCACTTGGCATCGGGATAGGGCCTGAGGCTACCGTTCGGTAGCACCTCGGCGACCGAGATCGGCGCATCGTCGGTCCAGCGCGGGAAGTTGACGAAGCGCCGTCCGTCCGCGGTGACGGCAACGCCGGTCGCCTGATGGTCGAACTGCGCCACCTGCTTCAGCTGTGCGCTGCGGCTCCGTGTCTGCGCGACGCCCGCGGCAGCGGCAGCGACGAGGCCAACGGCGGCGATCCCGGCGGCGACGGACGAAGCTTTCATTGGGGCAAACCTTCATTGTCGACGCCGTCAGCGGCGGTTCGAGGCACCAACTCCATGATAGTGCCGCCGTTCCGCCGTGAGGACGGTATCCGACTATAAGACGGTCGGTGGGCGCCGCCCCGCCGCGGAGCCCGGCGTCCAGACTTCGGTTCCAAGCCTGAACGAGTGTCCGCTTACGGTGCGCGAGAGGGGCGGGTTGGGCAACTATTTCCGCCCATTCCTCGCTGTGCTGAGCCACCATTGCATTTCCTGATGCAGATGTTCGTTCAGCGTGACAGCATCATACCCCCGAAGTAGCGGCGGTTGTCCTGAGCCGGGAGGCAGCCTCGGCCGCGATCTTCCAACGCCGCCTGCAAATGGCAGCCTTCCATCAACCCTCGATCACCACGTCAACCTTTGTCCATGCCACCCAGCAGGATCGAATGAAACCGTCCGGCCGGCCAGACGCTTCTATGATCCAGGTGACGCGAAGGTGCCCGAAACCTTCCCGCAGCTTCGGCCCCGATCGACTCGATCGGCTTCGCATCGCCTGGCCGCGCCTTGCGCACCCCGACCTCGTCCGGAGGTGTTGCCGGCTAACGCTCGATCCCCGGCGGTGTCTCCGCGATCAGCTGGTCGCTGGCCACCCGTTGCAGCGCCGCCGCCTGCGCTTCAGACAGGCCGAGCTCGTCCGCCGCCGTCTCGCGCGCGCCCAGCGTCGTCGGGTCCAGGCCGGTCAGCCGGCCGAACACGACCAGAGCCTCCAGATAATAGCCGGCGACGCTGGCGTGGTAATGGTCGTAGGTCCACAGGTCGAGCTGGTCCGCGGCGACGCCGTCATAGGGGTTGGGGTCGGCCACGCCCGCGGCGAAGGCGCGGTTCCACGCCTCGCCCACCGGGATCACGCCCGCCAGCCCCGGCGTTCGCGCCATCGCCCGGTCGGCGGCGGCGCGCAGGTCCGTCGCCATGGCGGTGACGGGGCGGCCATGCCAGTGGCCGGAGGCGGGCCAGACCGCGTCCGCGCGCGTCCAGGTGGCCATCAGCCAAAGCGCGACGCCCGGATTGCGCGCGCGGAACAGCGCCGACAGCCTGCCCACGTCGCGCAGATAGTCGGTGGCGTCGCCCGGTCGCGCACGACTGAGCGTACTCAGTTCCTGCAGCACCACCGCGTCCCAGGGGCGGTCCAGTAGAGGGCGCCGCTCGTCATAGTGGAAGCCGAGCGTCTTGCCGCCCTGCGTCTCCAGGCTGACCTGCCAATCCTGGCCCGCCTCGTCCGTGAAGCGCTTGAAGAGCGCGGGCACCCCGCCATAGCCCGCGCCGTTCAGGTCGACCACCGTGCCGGCTCGCCAGTTGCGCACCGCCGAGTGCGCGCCCTGCGTGAAGCTGTTGCCCACGAACAGCACGGTGCGCGGGCGCGCCGGCTGCTGGGCCGACGCCGCGGCCGGGACCAGCAGCGCGAAGAGGAGCAGGAACGCGCGCATCAGAACCTCCGCCCCACCGTCACGTACCAGTAGCGGCTGTAGGGCACGTAGAGCGAGCCCAGATAGCCGTCCGCGGTGATCGGCGGGTCGCGGTCGAACAGGTTGCGCACGCCGATCCGAAAGCGGGTGTCGTCCATGAAGCCGCCGCGGACGCGGTACTGGGCGTAGAGGTTGACGGTGGTGGTGCCGTTCAACCGATAGGGCGCGCCGTCGGCGCCCAGGAAGTTGGTGTCGGCGACCGGGCCGATATAGTTGGCGAAGGCACCGACCTGGAACTGGTCTAGCGCCCAGGTGAGCGAGCCGGTGGCGCGCCATTTCGGCCGGCCGCGCTCGCCGATCAGGTTGCGCGCGTCCGTCAGCGGCGTGGCCGCGTTGATCTGGCCGGCGGCGCGCGCGTCGAACAGCGCCTGGACCGCGGGCGGCGTGTCGCGCGTGAACTTGGTTAGGCGCGCACCGTTCAGCGCCACGTCGAAACGGCCGAAATCGGTGCGGACGTTGTAGATCAGCGCCAAGTCCACCCCCCGGACGGTCTGGGGCAGCAGGTTGGTGAACTGGTCGTTGATCTGCGTCACCGCGCCCGCCGGCGCCAGCCCTGTGCCGGCGAAGGTCGGCAGGTCGTCCGCGGTCGCGGCGCTGCGGATTACGTTGGGATTGCTGGAACCCTGCAGTCGGAGCAGATAGTCCAGCACCAGCGCGTTCTGCGGCCCGAACTGGCCGACGATGCCGACCTGGCGGATCGACCAATAGTCGGCGGTCAGCGTCAGGCGTCCGTATTCGGAGGGGATGAACTTAGGCTGGAGCACGGTGCCCACCGTCCAGCTGGTGCTGTCCTCCGGCTGCAGGTCCTGATTGCCGGCCACCGCGATCGAGTAGCTGATCCCCCGCGAACAGGCGGAAAAGCCGGCGATGCGCCGCGCCCGCAGGTCCGCCTCGCACCGCAGGAAGTCGGTGTTGGAGCCCAGCCGCGAGTAGCGCACCGTGTTGACCTGTTCCAGGTTGGGTGCGCGGAACCCCTTGGACGCGCTGGCGCGCAGGCGTAGACCGTCGACCAGGTCCCAGGCGGCGGCGATCTTGGGCTTCGCCACCGAGCCGAAGTCACTGTAATGCTCGTAGCGCGCCGCCAGCTGCACGTCGAAGCGGTGCATCAGCGGCACGCCCATGTCCGGCGACGCGATCGGTACCGCCAGCTCGCCGAAGGCGGAGAACACGTCGCGGCTGCCGAAGGTCGACGGCGTGGGGCTGACGGCGGCGACGTTGGACAGGTTGACCTCGCCCGTCACCGCGTCGCGAAAGGTGATCGTGCCGTTCAGATTGGGGTCGCGTATGTCCTCCTGGCTCTCGTGCCGGCCCTCCACGCCCACCGCGATGCCCACGCCGCCGCCGGGGATGACGAACAGGTCGGGCTTGGACAGCTTGAAATCGGCCAGCGTCAGCGTGGTACGGTCGCGCCGCACCAGGTCGAAGCCGATCGCGTCGATCGCGGCCGCCGACGAGGGCGAACAGTCGCCCACCGACGGATTGGCCGAACAGCCCCCGGAAAAGGGGTTGTACGCGTCGGGCGTGGACAGGCCAAGGCTTTGCTGAAGCGCGGTCATGTTGATCGCGTTGGACGTGTCGCGCGCCTTGGCCTCCGAATACAGCACGGCGGTGTCGAAGTCGAAGCCGCCCAGCTTGCCCTTCAGCCCGCCCAGGAAGCGCGACTGCGAGTTCCGCACCTCCACCCGCTGGAGCCCCGCGTCGACGAAGCGGTAGGTGGACAGGCGCACGGGCAGGCCGGCGGCCGGCACGTTGGTCAGGCCGGGGATGCGGTTGGGGTTCAGCGTGCCGTCGGCGAAGCGGGTGGGGCCGAACGGATTCCAGTAATTGGACGCCGGCACCACGATCGCGTTCAGGTTGATGGTCGGCGGCTGGAAGCGCAGCGTGTCGGCGCGGTAATAGCCGATCTCCGCATAGGCCGTCAGATCGTCGGTCAGGTCGTAATGGCCGGTGAGAAAGCCGTTGTAGCGGTCGAAGGACGGCGTGACGGTGGTGCCCGGCCGGGTGTCGAACCGTTCGTTGCGCAGCGTGGTGGCGGTGGCGCGCGTGCCGGTGCCGTAGCACACGTCGCCGTTGACCACGAAGGCGCAGCCCGGGTTCGCGCTGGACTGGGTATGGAACGCGCCCGCCGCGGACGTCAGCGCGGCGGTGCCGCGGCGGATGGTGCCGGGGCCGCCCACCACCGCCAGGTTGGCCCAGGGGCTCTGCGTGGCGCGGCCGTCGGGCACCAGGCTGGCCGAATAGGCGGGGTCGTCGGCGAAATAGGACAGGAGGTTGTCGGTCGCCGTATAGGGCTGGTCGGACGCGAACTGCGCGGTGCGGCGCGTATAGTCGAGGTAGAGCGACACGTTGCCGCGCCCTTCGGCGAAATCCTTGCCTGCCGTGCCGGTGACCTGCAGCTCCTTGCGGCTGGTGCCCTCCGCGAAGCCGAAGCGATAGTCCAGGCTGGCCCCGTCGAAGTTGGAGCGGGTGACGGTGTTGACCACGCCCGCCACCGCGTCCGCGCCGTAGATGGCGGCGGCACCGTCGCGCAACACCTCCAGCCGCTCGATGCCGGCGACGGGCAGCGAATTGGCGTTGTAGCCCAGCACGGGTACGTTGCCGTCGCCCGCCTGGCTGGTCGGATGCTGCACCAGACGGCGGCCGTTCAGCAGCACCAAAGTGTTGCCGACGCCCAGGTTGCGCAGGTTGATCGAGTTCACGTCGCCGCGCGCGGCGTTGCTGGTCTGGGCGTTGTTCGCCTCGTTGAAGGTCACGTCGCCCGCCTGGGGGATCGACCGGAACAGCTCGTCGCCGCTGAGCGCGCCCGTGGCGTCGATCTGTGCCTGGTCGATCACGGTAACGGGCAGCGCGGCGGTGGCACTGGCGCCCTTGATCTGCGTGCCGACCACGACGATGTCGCCTTCCGCCTGTTCGTCGCGGGGCGCGGCGTTGCCCGTGGCGTCCGCCTGCGGCGTGGCGGTGGCGAGGCCGGGCACCGCCTCGCCCTGCGGCCGCGCGTCCGGCGCGGGCGGCGTCGCCTGGGTCGGTGACGGCGAACTAGCCTGCGCGCCCGCCGCCTGCGCCAGTATCAGCGCGCACAATGCTACGCTCGTTGCCGCGCCCGTGCGAAGCGCGCGATGCCCCTTGGTCATTCCCTCATCCTCCCTGTTGCGCGGACGCTCGAGCGTCCGTCCGTTTCGTGTCGTTCGGCGAAATCAGGCCAGCGCGGCCGCCAGCCGATCCCGGTCCAGCTTGCTCTCCCAGCGCGCCACCACGATCGCGGCCACAGCGTTGCCCATGAAATTGGTCAGGCTGCGGCACTCGCTCATGAAGCGGTCCACCCCCAGGATCAGCGCCATGCCCGCCACAGGCACGCTGGGCACGATGGACAAGGTGGCGGCCAGCGTGATGAAGCCGGCCCCCGTGACGCCCGCCGCGCCCTTGGACGACAGCATGGCGACGCCGACCAGCAAGAACTGCTGACCCCAGCTCAGCTCCACGCCCACCGCCTGCGCGATGAACAGGCTGGCCAGCGTCATGTAGATGTTGGTGCCGTCCAGGTTGAACGAATAGCCGGTGGGCACCACCAGCCCCACCACGCCGCGATCGCACCCGGCCTCCTCCAGCCGGGTGATGAGGCTGGGCAGCGCCGCTTCGGACGACGAGGTGCCCAGCACCAGCAGCAGCTCGGCGCGCAGGTAGCGCGCGAGGCGCAGGACCGAAAAGCCGTGCACGCGCGCGATCGCACCCAGCACCACCACCACGAACAACAGCGAGGTGAGGTAGAAGGTCGCCACCAGCCCCCCTAAGCTGACCAGCGAGCCCGCGCCGTAGCGCCCGACGGTGAAGGCGATGGCGCCGAACGCGCCCAGCGGCGCCGCGCGCATCAGGATGCCGACCAGCCGGAACACCACCAGCCCCAGCCGCTCGACCAGGTCCAGCACCGGCTTGGCGGGTTCTCCGACCAGGCTCAGCGCCACGCCGGTCAGCACCGCCACGAACAATGTCTGGAGGATGGAGCCGCTGGTCAGCGCCGACACCATGGTGTCGGGGATGACGGCCAGCAGAAAGCCCGTCAGGCTGGTTTCGTGCGCTTGCGCCGCGTAGCCCGCGACCGCGCCGGCATCCAGCGTCGCCGGGTCGACGTTCATGCCGGCGCCCGGCCTGACCAGGTTGGCGACCGCCAGGCCGACGATCAGCGCCAGCGTCGACACCGCCAGGAAATAGCCCAGCGAACGCGCCGCCACCCGGCCCACGCCTTTCAGGTCGCCCAGGCCGGCGATGCCGCTGACGATGGTCAGAAAGATCACGGGCGCGATCACCATCTTGACCAGCTTGATGAAGCCGTCGCCCAGCGGCTTCAACGCCGTTCCCCAGTCGGGCGCGAAATGACCCAGCACCGCGCCGGCCACGATCGCCGCCAGCACCTGCACGTACAGGTGGCGCCAGACCGGCCGGCGCGACGCCGGCGCGTCCGACGGCGATGGCCGTGCCGGGACGGAAATGTCGCGCATCATATCCTCTCGTCGTCGGGCCCCCGCGTCGCGCCGGGAGCTTCGACCCCAGAGCCTAGGGCCGGATCACGGCGCGTCCACCATCGCGCAGATTCTATGTAAGTCACTGTTATATGTCATCTATAGCTTAAAACTCGTGTCGGGCGATGCGAACCGCCCCCGGCTCGACGGGGCGGGTATGTGTGGTATTCCACACATATGCGCGTACCCGCCCGCCCCCTTCTGCTGACGCTGGTGCTGCTGGCGGCGGCGGCGTTGCTGGTGCTGGCGGGCGACCGGTGGTCGCGCGCGACGGCGCGGTCGGCCGCCGACGCGCAAGCCTCCGCCCAGGCGAGCGCGCGGCTCGGCCTGCTTTCCAGTGAGTTGCAGAAGTTCCGGCTGCTGCCGCTGGTTCTGGCCGATCATCCCGACATCGCGCCGGCGATGCGACCCGGGAACGGGGCTCGGGCGGCGGGCGCGCGGCTCAACCGCACGCTGGAACTGCTGGCGCGGCGTACGGACGCGGCCGCCATCTATGCCGTGGACCGCACGGGCCGCACGGTGGCCGCCAGCAACTGGCGCCGGCCCGACAGCTTCGTCGGACAGGACTACGGTTTTCGCCCGTATTTCACGCGGGCCATGGCGCGCGGCACGGCCGAACTGTTCGCGCTGGGGACGGTCAGCCGGCGCCCCGGCCTGTACCTGTCGCGCCGGGTGGAGGCGGGTGGCCGGGTGCTGGGCGTGGTCGTCGCCAAGGTCGAGTTCGATCGCCTGGAACGCGCCTGGGCGCGTGCGGGCGGCGTCACCCTGGCCGAGGACGCGCACGGCGTGGTGCTGGTGACCGGCGTGCCCGGCTGGCGCTTCGCCGCGACGCGGCCGCTGTCGCCCGCCACGCTGCGCGACGCGCGCCGCACCCTGCAATTCGGCACGATGCCCCCCGCCCGCGCGCCCGTGACGATCGCGGGGTCCGACGCGCGGATAGAGGCGCCGCGGGCGCTGGCGGGCCGGTACCGCGCGGCGACGCTGCCCGCGCCGCTGGCCGGGGGGCGGGTGGTCGCGCTGCTGCCGCTGCGCCCGGCGCTGGCGGCGGCGCGGGGGCGGGTGGCGGTGTGGGCGCTGGGGGCGGTGCTGGTGGCGGGTACCGTCGGTGCGGTGGCGGCGCGGGCGGCCGAGAAGCGCCGCCTCGGCCGTGCCGCGCGGATCGCGCTGGAGGAGGAGGTGGCGCGCCGCACCGCCGACCTGCGCGACGCCAACGCGCGGCTGCAAGTCGAATCCAGCGAACGCGCCGAGGCCGAGCGCCGCTTCCGGTCCGCGCGCGAGGAACTGGCCCAGGCCAACCGGCTCGGATCGCTGGGCCAGATCGTGGCGGGTGTCGCGCACGAGATCAACCAGCCCGTGGCCGCCATCCGCGCCTATGCGGAAAACGGCGTGGTGTTCCTGGATCGCGCCGCCCCCGACCGCGCGCGCGACAATCTGGGGCGTATCGTGGCGCTGGCGGCGCGCATCGGCACCATCACCGCCGAACTGCGCGCGTTCGCCCGGCGGGGCACGCCGGCGGCCGGCGCGGTGCCGCTGCGCGACGTGCTGGACGGCGTGCGGCTGTTGATGGGCGAGCGGTTGCGCGCGCACGTGCGCTTAGGGGTGCCCCCCGCCCTCGCCGCAACCAAGCTGGCGGGCGACCGGGTGCGGCTGGAGCAGGTGCTGGTGAACCTGCTTGGCAACGCGCTGGAAGCGACGGCCGGCCTGCCCGGAGGCGCGGTGCACGTGTCGGCGGAACACGTCGACGGAATGATGGCGCTGGTGGTGGCGGACAACGGGCCGGGTGTGCCGGATGGCTTGCACGACCAGCTGTTCACGCCGTTCGCTTCTTCCAAGCCTGAGGGGCTGGGGCTAGGTCTGGCGATCGCCCGCACCATCGCGCGCGAGTTCGGCGGCGACCTGGTACTGCTGGCCCAGCCCGTCCGCGGGGCGGCGTTCAAGCTGACGGTGCCTGTCGCGTGACCGCGCTTTCCGGCCGCGTGCTGCTGGTGGAGGACGACGAGCCGCTTCGTCTCGCGACGGAACAGGGGCTGGAGTTGGCGGGGCTTTCCGTGCGCGCGTTTCCGACCGCGGAGGGCGCGCTGGCGGCGTTGGGGGAAGACACGGACGACGTTCTGCTGACGGACGTACGGTTGCCGCGCATGGACGGGCTACAGCTGATGGCCGCGGTGCGAGCGAGCGACCCCGACCTGCCCGTGGTGCTGGTGACGGGCCATGGCGACGTGCCGATGGCGGTGGCGGCGCTGAAGGACGGCGCCTTCGACTTCCTGACCAAACCCTTCGCGATCGACCATCTGGCCGCGGTGGTGGCGCGCGCGGCCGAGCGGCGGCAGCTGGTGCTGGAGAACCGCCGCCTGCGCGCCGCCGCCGACGCCGCGGCGGGCGCGGGGCCGCTGCTGGGGGAGAGTGCCGCCATTGTTCGTCTACGCGACGACATTCGCCGACTGGCGGAAGCGGACCTGGACGTACTGGTGGAGGGCGAGACGGGGACAGGCAAGGACCTGGTCGCCGCCATGCTCCACCGCCAGGGTCCGCGTGCGCGACGGCCGATGGTGACGGTGGATTGCGCGGCTCTTTCCGACGCACTGGCCGAGGCCGAACTGTTCGGCCACGAGGCCGACAGCGTGGCGCACACCCGCCGGTCGCGTCGCGGGTTGGCGGCGGCGTCGGACGGGGGCACGCTGCTGCTCGACGGGGTGGACGCGCTCGGCCCGCCACTTCAGGCCAAACTGCTGCGGATGCTGGAGGACCGCGAGGTGCGGCCGATCGGCGCGACGCGGGCCGAACCACTCAACCTGCACGTGGTGGCGACCGCGCGGGTCGACCTGGGGGCGGCCGCCGACGCCGGCGCCTTTCGTGCCGACCTGTTGCACCGGCTGGCGCTGACGCGGTTGCGCGTGCCGCCGCTGCGTGAACGGGGGACCGACCGCATGCTGCTGTTCGCGACGTTCGTCGCGGAGGCGCAGGATCGCCTGAATTGCGCCGCCCCGAGCCCGTCCGATGCGGTTCGCCGCCGTCTCCACGCATATGACTGGCCGGGCAACGTGCGGGAACTGCGCAACTACGCCTATGAGGTCGTGCTTGGCAGCGGGGATCCGGCAGGCGGCGGGGACGAGCTGGGCTTGAAGGAACGCGTGGCGACGTTCGAAGCGGAAGCCATGGCGAACGCGCTGAGCAGCACGGGCGGCAACGTCAGCCGGGCGATGCTGCTGCTCCGGCTCCCCCGCAAGACATTCTACGAGAAGCTGGCACGGCACGGCCTCGACCCGGACAGCTTTCGGTCATGAGCGACGGAGACATCGCTCAAACCAGCCTTCGGTCGGACCTTCAAGCCGCCGCCGCCGTCGGATCGCGCCAGCCGAGCGCCGGTGCGACGTGGGTCAGGATGCTCTCGATCACGTGCGCGTTGTAGGCAACGCCTAGCTGGTTGGGCACGGTGAGCAACAGCGTGTCCGCCTCCGCCACCCCCTCGTCGCCGCGCAGCTGCTCCACCAGCCGGTCGGGCTCGGCGGCGTAGGTGCGGCCGAACACCGCGCGCATGTCGTCGATGACGCCGACGTGATCCGCGCCGTCGCCGCGCCCGAAATAGGCGCGATCGGTGTCGTTGGTCAGCGCGAAGATGGACCGCGACACGGATACCCGCGGCGCGCGCGCGTGCCCCGCTTCCTTCCACGCCGCACGATATGCCCGGATCTGGCGGGCCTGCTGGACGTGGAACGGCTCGCCCGTCTCGTCCGCCTTGAGCGTCGAACTCTGAAGGTTCATGCCCATCCGCGCCGCCCACACCGCGGTAGCGTCGGAGGCCGAGCCCCACCAGATGCGGCCGCGCAAGCCCGGCGCATGGGGCTCGATGCGCAGCAGACCCGGCGGGTTGGCGAACATCGGACGCGGGTTGGGCCGGGCGAAGCCTTGCCCGCGCAGCAACTCCAGAAACGTCTCGGCATGGCGGCGGCCCATGTCGGCGTCGCTCTCGCCGTCGGCGGGCGCGTAGCCGAAATGACGCCAGCCCTCGACCACCTGCTCGGGGCTGCCGCGGCTCAAGCCCAGCTGAAGCCGCCCGCCCGAGATCAGGTCGGCGGAGCCCGCGTCCTCGACCATGTAGAACGGGTTCTCGTAGCGCATGTCGATCACGCCGGTGCCGATCTCGATGCGCCTGGTCCTCGCGCCCACGGCGGCGAGCAACGGGAAAGGCGAGGCGAGTTGACGGGCGAAGTGGTGGACGCGGAAATAAGCGCCGTCCGCACCCAGTTCCTCGGCCGCGACCGCCAGGTCGATCGACTGGAGCAGCACGTCCGCGGCCGAACGCGTGGCGGAGCCGCGCGTGTCCGACCAGTGGCCAAAGGACAGGAAACCGATCTTCATGTCAGCATGTCTCGCAAGGTGTTGATGAGGAGGTGGGAAAAGGCCCATGCGGTCGCAAGCGTCGGACCGGAACCGCAGCGTTTCCGATCGCGCGCATGGCTCGACGCCGGCTCGCGTTCACGAGGTTTGACATCGCGAACCGTCCACGTGACATCCTCTGTACCGCGCCTGTCCCGGCGTCGACGATGCTGTGAGGTCGGATGCGAGCTTCGTTCATCGCCGGAGCAGCCCTGCTCCTTTGCACCGCGGCGTCGGCGCAGGAGGCCCCCAGCCCGGCCCGCCTCAAGGCGGACGTGGACGCGCTGGTCGGCTTCGGCACGCGTCACACCCTGTCGAGCGGCACCGATCCCAGGCGCGGCATCGGCGCAGCCCGGCGATGGTTCGGCGACGAGATGCGCCGCATCGGTCGTCGGGCCACCGCGGGAGCGGCCGATCGCCTGGGGCGAGCGCCACCTTCCGCGCCGGACGCCGTGCGCCGCACCTTCACGTAGGTGCCGTCGATCGCGATGCTTCTCGTCACCGCGCCCGCATCCATCAGCGCGTCGAGCAGTTCGAGCCAGAAGCCGCGATGCGACCAGCGGTTGAACCGGTTACAGACCGTCGTCGACGGGCCGTACCCGGCCGGGCGGTCGCACCGGCGACAGCCCACCTTCGGCACGTGCGGACGGCGCCGTGCCCACACTGCCGCGATCCGCCCAGGCAGTGAATCGGGAAAGCCGCCCAGCCTCGACCCGGTGATCGGGTCCGAGCCCTGACCTTCGTTCTCCCGATTACGAAGCGCGCCGTGCCCGTCCGGGTCGGCGCGTGGAGCCCGTGGCCGCGCGCTTCGCGCCGGGGCCGGGCGACGCGGCGGAACCTGCTGTCGCGCGACGGGGATTTGCCGTATCGCCTTGCCCCTGGCGCGGCGACGGCGGACCGGGGGGATCGTGATGCGGGCATGGGTGATGGCCGGACTGATGCTGACCGGTATGAGCGCCGGCGCCGCGGGGCAACGCTACGCTGGGGCCGATCCGGGGCCGGCCGGGCCGATCCAGTACGACGTCAGCTTTCCCGACGCCGCCCACCACGAGGCGCGGATCACCGTCACCTATCGCGATCTGCGGCCCGGCCCCGTGCGGTTCCAGATGGCGCGCTCCTCGCCCGGCCGCTACGCGCTCCACGAGTTCGCCAAGAACGTTTATTCGGTCAGCGCCGTCGACGGGCGCGGGGCCGGGCTGGCGATGACGCGCACCGACCCGTACGGCTGGTCAGTGGATCGGCACGACGGCACCGTATCGGTCACCTACACGCTTTACGGCGACCAAGGCGACGGCACCTACGCGCAGATCGACCGTAGCCACGCGCACCTGAACATGCCGGCCAGCTTCCTGTGGGCGGCGGGCTATGACGACCGGCCGATCCGGGTGCGATTCCGACCCGCCGACCCGAAGTGGAAGGCGGCGACCCAGCTGCCCGAGGGGCGGGGGCCGATGACCTTCTGGGCGCCGGACCTGCAATATTTCATGGACAGCCCTGTCGAGCTCAGCGACTTCTCCATGCGCGAGTGGCGGGTGGGCGAGGGCGCGGCCGCGCAGACGATCCGGCTGGCAGTGCATCACCAGGGCACCGAGGCGGAGGTCGACCGCTTCGCCGCCGTCGCCGGGCGGGTGATCCGGCAGCACGCCGCGGTGTTCGGCGCGATGCCGCGCTTCGACTATGGCCGCTACACCTTCATCGCCGACTATCTGCCCTGGGCGGCCGGCGACGGCATGGAGCATCGCAACTCCACGATCATAACCGACACGCGCGGGCTGGCGGAGGCCGGATACGCGCAGATCCAGACGCTGGCGCACGAGTTCACCCACGCCTGGAACGTGGAGCGCATCCGCCCGGCCGAGCTGGAGCCGTTCGACTTCACGCGCGCCAATCCCACGCCCTCGCTGTGGCTGGCGGAGGGGTTCACCTCCTACTACCAGCCGCTGACCGTGCGGCGCGCAGGCGAGAGTCCGACGGACGATCTGCTGCGGGGCTTCTCGCGGCTGTTGAACGGCGTGCTGCTCAGCCCCGCCCGGCGCTACGGCGGCC
>Ga0325400_1003842_pt1 | contig 13752 bp, 10 predicted proteins | sample PopdelMetagenome_2_FD_205662 | JGI IMG/M metagenome (GOLD analysis project Ga0325400, IMG submission 205662) | Populus deltoides microbial communities from Bellville, Georgia, United States - Xylem-PdKOR-R1 | ecosystem: Host-associated > Plants > Phyllosphere > Stem > Wood/Secondary xylem... | reverse complement strand
TGGTTTTATGGAATGGAATATCAAAAGAAAGAAAGAGAAAATTGCTGAATAGAAAGAGCAGCAGCAGCCAAGGAAGGAAGAAGAAATCCTATCCGGGACGCAAGAGAAATCCTAAATCGGAGGTATTGCTTTTTTTATTATTATGAGACTGAACCAACTCAGTTTGTCACTAGATAGAAGCCGCACGCCACGCCCCGGGCCCTGTTATTTTTTTTCCTAACATAACAAAAAAAAAAAAAAAAAAAACTGCGTTTATAATGAATAAGTGTTTTTTTTATATAAAAACATTTGAGTCTCTAATGAGTTAATTTATTAATATAATTATAAAATAAAAGCCAATAACAAAAAAATATCAATATTATAAAAAAAAATTCTTTAAATACTCTTAAAAAGTTTTAATGATTTTATTTAATAATAAATAAATAAAATAAATGAGAATAAAATAAATAAAAAAATTTAAAGATCAATCACTAACACAATAAATACTAAAGGATGAATTAAAAAAAATCAATTTGTTTTTAAAAAAACTCTAATCAGCATGCTAAACATGTGGCCAACTTATAAAAACAGGGTAATCCTGTATAAAAGAAATTAAATAAAACAATAAAGGTCAAATAAAACAATTAAAGGCTAAAAAATATCAATAATAAAATATCAGGAAAAAAACTTGAGTTAACATAGGTTAACTCAACCAATACATGACAATCCAGTATATAAGATCAGAATAGCCTTATAAAAAGGAAAGTAACAAAACTCAAGAAGCTAAAGGCCTAATAATATAATATCAAATGATGAAATTGAAAAATAAAAATAAAAAAGAACCTAAAAATAAAAGAATAAAGTCAAACCAAACTAATTTTTGAAACTCATGTCCCAAATCATGAGACCAGCTTATCTTATAAAAGACAAACCCAAAAAAATCATGAAGCAAAATTTCCAAACATCCAAATTTAAAAAAAAAACAAATAGCAAACAAAAAAAATGATGACCAAATCTAGTATAAAAATTAAATGAAATAAAATAAATCAAGAAAATGATATAAAACAAAAAAGTAGAAATAAAAAAAATAAGGATAAAATCTAATATTAATATTAAATGAAATAAAAGAATGAGGGATTAAATTGAAAAATAAAACAAATCAAGAAAAAATAAAAATACAAAAAAAATAGCAATTTCAAGAATAATAACCAAGTTTGAAGTTTGATAGATGAAATAATTGAAGAATGATGAAATACAAAAAAACATTTTGACTTTATAAATTATTCCAAGAAAAATAAATGGTAATCAAAAGAGCAAAAAATAAATTTGAAGAAAAACCAAGTTGAATGACTAGTATGAAAAATTGGATGGTTTGACACGAGAATCAATAGAGAGAGAGAGGTCACCAACAACAAACCGTTAGTTTGTTGGCCACATGTGCCACCCAGGCATAAAGAGGGACATCAAGCACTTTTTAACGCCACCTTGGAATATGGTGTTTGGCCAACAAGCGACATTGTATTATTTTTTAATAATATTTAAATTTAATAAATGATCAAATCACCCCTCTTATCCCACATGATAACAACAAAATATCATAATAAAAAGATGAAAAAAACCACCGATAATAAGTTTAGAATTCTTTGTTATTAGAAATAATTTAGTTATTTTATTATATTATAAAAAGTGAAAAGTTAAGCGGTTCTTTTAATGTTGTACGAGTTATTTATTATTTTTAATATAAAAAAATAGCTGATTCAACTCCATTCAATTTAATAATATCAAATGCACCCTATAAAAAAGACAATCCACCACCAATTTATGCTTCCATGGCTTTTATTATGAATGGTAAAAACATCATTATAAATCTATAATGCAATGGGTGTTGCCCCGAATCACTTATGCCTTTTAGGTGTGTGTGTGTGTGAGTGTGTGATAACATGCTGGACCTCACAACCAAGGGCCTTGGCCTTACATCGTGTTTACCATAGCCACTTGCCCAAACATCTATATGGGACTGACTATAAGAGAGCCCAATCCAATCAAATATCACCACATTAATTTTATCATAGGTAAATAATTTTGTTTTTTTTGTTTTTTAATATAAAGGACAGATAAGTTCGTAAGCAAAATATTTTTCTTAAAAGTAAAAGCAAAGAAGGGGGGGAGACAGACCTTCTGGTTCATGGGGGGAGCAACAGAATTAACGCCCATGTATAGGAGGAGGCTTTTGCGTTTGCGGCCCCTCCTTTTCTTTTGATTACTTTCTAATGCTGATGGTGATGGCGGTGGCTTATGAGTCCGTCTTTGGAGGGAGAGTTGGCGTGCTTTCTCCTCCAAAGCCCATATTCTTGCACTCCTTCTGGTTTGTCCATGCACGAGCCCATAAATCTGACCTGTTCCCTCCTCTTTCAGCATTCTTCTTCTACTCTTGTATGCCCCCTTAACCCCTATTCAAATTCATTTCATTACAAACAAAACTGATTTAGACTTCCTACTATTCATCGATCATTTGCCCAGTTTGAGGCTAATCAGTGTTTATATCCGCTGATCTTTTTCATATTTTGTACATGGTCACTCCCACTCCCACTGATTGCCGCATTCATACTAGTTTTTTCGGTTTCACAACAGCGACAGGAAATTATTTCTGCCATAGACAAGAGTATATTGATTTCCCCTCTCTTATCAGAAAGAAGGAAATATGTTATAACGTAAAGACTAAAGAAAAATAAGGGCTGATTGATGCCCCTCTTCTTATCAGAAGAAAATAACAAAAACTTAATGGCTGAAGGCTGACATGCAATTCCAGATTTCAGTTGCAATTTACATGTTCAACTGTCTCTTTACGTTTTCATGCATGCTTCCTTTCAATCTCTCTGTTTTTTTTTTTTTTTCAATCCATTTTCTTTTGCACTTTTAAACACAAATACATGCACCAACTGATTGACTTGAACAAATTCAAGCCAAAAATAACAGAGCTCCAGAAGCATCAACACTCGCAAAACGAGAGAAACAACCAAACTGAAAGCTGCCCATGTCACCTCAACTTATCAATCAGCTTGTACTATAACTATTATTTTGAGGAATGCACAAATCCGTAAAAAGAAGTGAATCATGGTGTACAAACAATGCACGGGTTGAGTACAAAGAAGGTACACAAGAACAAATAACCAAATCAACTCTTACCAACAGCAAGGAAATGAAAGCAGCAAAGACTTCAACAATAGCAGGATATCTTCCAAAACTAGCTAGATATCTATTGCTTCTTCCTTTGAAGCAGCCCTGTTACCTAAAATGATCTTTTGAGAATTTGATAGACTAAATCCACAGACTTAACACTAACACTACTCTCCATATAAATCAAGATATCAGGCACCTTGTCGGTGATAGGGTTAGCGTAACGTGGATCAATCAATTTGACAACTGTACGGTGATTCCAGAGCATGTAACTTCCATTTTGGTTTAACATAAGATTCTTGACACATTTGGCACAGTGCCAACGCGTTAGGTTCTGTCTTCATCGATACGACAAAGTTTGTAAGGTAAGCTTGAATAGATTCTGAAACGTAAAGTTGAATCAGTACAGTCCAATGAAGTATGAGGAGTAAAGCAGCATGACAGTCACAGAGAATGCTAACCATGCACATCATGTTATATCACTGCAAATCACAACTTATTGTGTTTGCAAGTGCTAATGTGCAACTAGGCCTACTTTGTCAATTGTTTTCTGCTTGTCCGGGTTTTATATGTGACGAGTATATGGAAACTCAAAACCTTAACTTAATGATGTAATAGAAGGTTGAAGGACATGGCTCTAAAGAGTTTATCAGTGCATGCAATTGAAAACAAAAGCAAATACTGCATACATGGAATCCAAAAAACTTTAGAGCATCTCCTGAAAAACCTGAGAGTCCAAAACTTGTAAATCATTTGGTGTGATAACTATACAACAGAAAATAATGGAACAAATTTTACTCATCATCAGCAATTCAATGCCACCCAACCCAAGGACCAAAAATTAGACATTGGGAGAAAATCAGATCTACAGTTTTTGGGTGACTTTTCATGCATTTGATTGACCAAGTTATGAAGGTTTGTGTATCTCACCATAATCTCAGTTGAAATTGTCTTCATCCATCAAAGGTTTGGTATTGCTTTCTTTCTTTTCTTCTAAGACGTAACAGATATTATCCCTTTGGTTGTTCATTATGATGATGGAACCCACAGACGACAACCATCAATTGGTCTTGTACAACAAGGTTGCATTTCATAGGAGGTCAACAACATTGGCAGCTGAACAACTTCAAGCTTTGTATGGTCAAGGGAAGATTGCAACATCTATGCCTCCAATTTAATGGCTGAATCAAGGGCATCCACTGTGCTATTTTGCTGTGCCCAGAGCTGCGCGTATCTACCTGCCTTGGTCAATAGAACTTCATGGGGTCCCTGTTCAACCACTTTACCATTCTCCAGAACTATTATCTGGAAAATCATATTTTAATGGCCAGGAAAATATGAGTAAATATTGACAGTAGAGGGCAGGTAAGAGAATAATATAGAGAAAGAATAATGACGATGCACACAGAGCATTATAATCTTAGAGAACTCAGAACTGAAGTTAAATAGGAGGTTGTATGTTAGAGCGTCCAATAAAAAAGCTAACATGAAGAAGCCACGCCTTATAAGACTGTTTCAAACTTCCCAAATGCTTCTTTAACACCTAACGTCACTAGCAGGTCAACATATTTCACAATCAACAAATACGTTTTGCATGGAGGTTTACATCAGCAGCAATGCAAATTGTGACTTTACTCATGCTCCAATCCAAGTTAAAGCATTCAATGCAAAAACTTAGGATAACAGGTTGAAACTCCCATGAACTATATGATCTTATGCAATTTCATACAGAACCAACAGGGGACTGCTTTAACAATGCAAGTGCATTTGTGTCCCACAGATATAAGGGAGTAAAAGGAATGCCTATTATTTTGCTTAAAAAGGAAAGGAAACAAGATGTAACAAACTTCCTGCTGATGAAAGTGGAGAGAGAGCCTGAAATTGGAGTAAAGACAGACAATAGCAGAAGCATGAAATTTAAGCGAGTAAGACTGTGGGAATGCTCTAATCAAGTTACTAAATATTCTGACGCAGAACCCTAAAAGTTTAAAAACATAAAAAAATGAAGGAAACATGGTTTCCAAGAATGCTCACCTCATCACACTGCATGGCAGTTGTAAGCCTATGGGCAATGAAAACTGAAGTTCGATTGCTGGATAATGATTTCAATGCATTTAGAATCTCTGCTTCAGTGGTGCTGTCAAGAGCACTTGTAGCTTCATCACATAGCCTAAGGAAATCAAACGAGACAAAGTTCATTAGGCATAGGTGACTGAGGGAAAAAAGAGCTGATATTTCATCTGCTTATGTCTGCAGTGTTGTTTATGTTGATTTAGTTCAACACAACAAATCATTTAGGTTATTAGATGTGACCATTGTCTTTTGGCTAGGTTCAGAAATTGCAGGGGCACATACAGCAGCATTTAAACTAGAATTTAGATACTGGACACTGGAACAGGCAAAATTGATCATCAGTGTTATTAGACATGGTTATGCTGGTTGAGAATAAGTTTACTAACACAAACTTGAAAAGAACATAAAGCACAAAAAAAAAAAAAAAAATCTTCTTAATTTACAGAAGCAGTGGACAATATCATTTGAAAACTCTATATAAGAACTATAAGACCAGTTGTGGTTTACAAAGAAAATCATATGGTCACTCCATTTTGTTGGGCACTAAATGTAATTGTTAAATGCACACGAATGTAAGACCAAAATAGAAAGAGTAGGTATCTTGAATAGACAGAAATATTAATTCAACAGCATTCTTTAAGATTTGGTGAAATGGAATAACCAACTCGATATAATGGATGGATGCATATTGATAAATAAGGATGGAGTTCTTACATGATAGGAGCGGCTTTCAAAAATGCACGGGCCAAAGCCACACGCTGCTTCTCACCACCACTTAACTGGATTGAAAAACTTTCTCATTATAAACAGTCAAGATTCCACAGAATAGAAAACTACACACAATTGTTTCATTTCATTTAATTATGGAGCACTTTGTGTTCCAAGTAGATTCCTAAACTATCCACAATTTATAGAGTTATTCTGCCATGAAATTTCATCACATTTGTTAAGTTTTAACGCTATCTGCCTGTGTACTTTATGAAGTCACTATCCCAATCAAGGAGATATGAAATAACGGTGCATCCACGGAGCAGCCAACACCAACTTTTTACTATTAACTTATAGTATGATGGTTAGCAGTTATTACATATATGTAGATGCATTGCAGCCCACACAATTGAATGACATGACATCTGAGAACCATATTTCTCAACTTTCCTTTCTTTTCTGGCTGCTCTTGCTCCATGCAACAGGAAAAAAAAAACCATATGGTATACACAAATCACACACTATCTCCAAATGGATCAAGACACAACTGGAGGGCAATGGATCCACAAGGTTTAGAGTGGCATAGATCAAAAAGTAGACCATCTTAGCCTAACCCATGCAGTTTCATGTCAAAAGGATGAGCCAAGAAAATACAGGATGGAGTGAAAATGAAAAGATCATCTAGCAGTAACTCGTAGTATTTTTATGTTCTCAGTTCACTTTTGGTGGGTATAATAATATTTGGATCCTAAAACAAAATTCCATCCAAGGTCTTGAAGTTATGAATCCTATGGCCATTTCAAATAGAAAATTTCTTTAGTTGATAGCAGTAGATCTCTCACCTTGAGCCCTCGTTCTCCTACTATTGTAGAATATTTATCAGGGAAGTTCATGACAGTGTCATGGATTGCAGCATGTCGGGCAGCATCATAGACCTGAGGTTATAAATAATGGTAAGTGAAGAAGTAACAAGTGTCATAAATCATGAATAATTTCAAGTGTGAAAAGGAAAAAGACACACTTCCTCTCTCGTTGCTGAAAGACGACCATAATGAATGTTGTGAAATATTGTGTCATTGAAAAGTACCTGTATGTCAAACAAAAGTAGTTCAGCTCCTCAACATTACAACTTGCAAGATCTCACAAGGGAGACCTAATTAATATGGGTCATTAAAACAACATGGACAGCTAAATTGCTCAAGAAAACATACTGTGTCTTGTGGGACAACACCAATAGACCTCCGCAAACTATCCAGTGTTACATCCCTTGTATCTTGACCATCAATTTGTATCTGCCAAGGAGAAAATGCCAATTGCCAAACCAAGAATAGGGAAGAGTTTCAATTGGAATCAACAGTATTGTTATGGATCAAACAAAAAAGTTCCAGAAAGACTGGGAGGAAGAAGTGAAACGACAAATAGTACTTCATTTCAATTCTTCATCAGAACTTATTTCAGAGGAAAATATCAATTGTGGGAGCAGAAGATCTGTTGGACCACATGGCTATAGCAATGGAGGAATCAGTACTTACACTTCCAGAAATAGTGTCGAAAAGCCTGAAGAGTAATCTAAGAATGGTTGACTTGCCTGCAGACAGATACATTTGAAATAAATTAGCAGTGTAATCAAGAGAAAAAGCATTCCTTAAACGGTTATGAGATTGTCATTTAATTCCAGCACATGTAAATGAACTCCCTTTGTTGCATAATATAAATTTATAACAATAATTGCTTAATATAACACAAATGGAGAAAAACATGTTTCTAGATTACTATGATATTTTTATCTCAGCCCTGGGTTCACCCTATAGATTACCATGACATTTTTATCCCAGCCCAGGATACATCCTACAAAACATCACATCATGAGTAAATATCATCCATCATGGGATATCAGAACTATGCATCATCTTTGGAAAGATTAATATATGAAGAAAGTGAAACATAAATTCCACATTAGAGAACTACTCTAACAAAAATGGTCACAAATACAAGTAGCCCATGATAGTAAGAACTCTAAAACAAAAGAAAACCTTACCACTACCACTTGTTCCAACAATAGCCACACTTTTTCCAGCTGGTACAGAAAAAGTTACACCATCAAGAATTTTTCTTTCTTCCAAGTAGCTGTCACGAGTTTAATATGTACAGTGGATGAGCAATTAATAATCAACAAATCATCAAATATTCACACATGAATAATAGTACAATATTCAATTTCAAATCTAACCACAATCAAACAACAAACATATAATCCATGTCACTAATCTGTCAAACCAAGTATACTGTTTAACTGCACATCGATCCAAAATAACAATTGGCCTGCACACGTACAGAGAGTTGAGGACAGGAAGGGGGGGTTGAATTAACTATGAAGATAGTTCAAGGACAACAATGAATCGAAATTCCTCTGGAGATCTTCAAGTCTCCATAGATGATAAAGGATGACTGATATATAGTATAAGTGTGGATATGTTTAAGGAAATATGTTACAATTTGGGAGAAAAGAATACAAATGAAAGTTGAGATTCTGAAACTGCTCAACTCTATGAACCTTGAAACATTGGTTTTCTTCTCAGGAAAGAAAGAAAGAAAGAAAGCAAAGCCTCCACTTTTCAGGATGTCATCTGATAAGTAATCTATTCAGTATTGATTTTGTTCTCTCTCTCTCTCTCTGTAGCTTAATTGTCAAGAGTTGGAAATGAAGGACTTTAGCTCTTGAAGGAATTGAAATCTGACTTCTGGACCATACCAAAAGAAAATCTAAACTGTAATAAAATTAGATTTTCTATGGAAATAAAAGAAAAATATTTCCAGCCTTCAAACCTAGACTTCCTTCTGTATTGTGTGAGTAAAATTTCATTACATCAACTAGCTTTTGCTGGCGAACATTTAAGCTTGCTCTGGAGTGAGAGTCCTCGAACACTCAGAGTTTACCACCATTAGATCAAATTCTGACTTCAAGTAGGAAACAAGCAGCAAAAATCTATATCAGCACATCAAACACTAAACCTGAATGATTTCGTCAGCTGGGTTGCCACATAAGCAATTCTCTATATGATACAAGAACAAGAATTTTATTTTTTTATAAGGTCATCCAGGTACAGGCAGATCAGCACCCCAGATTACTAAAGCAATATAATGATCCCAATTAGAAACTGGGAAAAGAAAACCTATACTAAAGTAAAATCAATATCAGAGCCAGTAGCGGAAGTAATTTTGGATAGCAACGACTTCAGGAAACAGACTTGCTAAATGCAAGAATTTGACAGCTTATTCAAAATAATTGCAACAATGGAAATAACAACTCGACTTTATATATGAAATTGAGACTACCTGGATGTCAAACAAATTTCAACAAAGAAGGAACCATCATCATACCTGAAGTGTACATTGTCAAATTGAATGCCACCTCCCTTTAACATTAGAGGTTTGGCATCATCTTTATCTCTAATATCAGGTTTCTCCTGCAGAAATGTATGAAACAAAGTACTTCATAAACCAGGTCCACAAGGAAGCAGGTTTTTTTTTAAAAAAAGGAAAAATCATTTGGATCAACAATCAAATCCATGCACTATAGTGTTACAAATGAAAATGTAATAAAATAAAAATGGTGCATTTTTTGTTTCTTTTGCTTTTGCTATTCTACCATGCTTTACGGGGATATGTTCAGAAATTGTCAAGTTGCTTCACAAACTGGAAAAGATAATGGAATTGTAAAGATTGAAAAAAAAAAATGAAATGCTAGATTGACTCCCGAGCTCCAAGAAAACTTCAGAGTTCCTTGAAAAAATACCTCGAGTAAGTGAAACATTGACTTCATGTCAACAAGACTCTGTATTGTCTCACGGTAAACACTGCCAAGGAAATTAAGTGGAAGGGAGAGCTGGAAGAGTAGTCCATTTACCATAACCTGTGTTTTCGCATTCATACATAATTTGTATGACCATCAGTTAATCACGAGATAATAGAGCCTTATAATAATTTTTCTTTTATAAAGAAGCTTTACCAAATCACCAACAGTCATCTGGCCATTCATAATTCCATGTGAACATAAAACCATAGCTGTTGACAGAGCTGTGCTAAAAATCACATTTTGGCCAAAATTCAAAAAAGCAAGACTTTGCGATGTTTTTAAGGCAGCATCTTCATACCCTGAAAGAGAGCATTAGTATGAAATTGAGAGAGAGAAAAGCAGATATAAACACAAGACGAGACTGATTAAAAGCGATGCTTGAGTTCAGAAAAGTAGCATGGTATAACATATAGAGTCAAGCATTTAGAGTACCATGTCCTTGAATTATAGATGAGATTGTGATGAAATTCACTCGCTTGGCTTGCAGGCCAAGATAATCAGAGAAAAAATCAATAAAAGAATGAAGCAGAAATAACAAAAAGAAAAGTGCTTGTCACAGGATGCCTTCACAGTAAACAATACATAAATCCAAATATAGAAACTTTCTAAACAGGAAAAAGGTCAAGTTAAGAATAGTAAGATGGGGCGATGCCATTAAGCAAACCATTTCAGTTACTTGCAAACTCTAACATAGTCTCGAGCTAAGTCAAGGTTCAACTACTCACCATATGAGTGTTGCCAGGTGCTTGAAGGTTAGTTCATAGCCACATTTTTAGGCACGTGCTTGAGAGTATAATATAAAACCATCACCTAGACTCACCTAACAATTTAAGCTCTTGCATCGAGTGGTTCTTTAGCATGGTGTTATAGCCTTCTTGATCAAGTGGTTAAGAGTTCAAATCCTACCATCCACATCCTCCTTAATTAAAAATTTCAACACAAGATAATGGTAAGCCTTTGCAAGTTTTAGAACTAAAGGGCTATCACTTATTGTGGGTTACAGAGTACATAAAACCATGTACTTGAACCTCATCTAACAGCTTCTGGGTTGAGGGATACTTTGAATGCATGCACAAAGAAAATGCTTGCAGGATTTGTAAGTCGATCATTTGGCCTCTCTATCAGCCGTCACCCAGCACAATATATATATGAAAAACACGATTGACTATAATGCAGATCAGTGCTAATTAACATCTCATTCTAGCAATGCCACATCATGATTGTCTTTTTTATGTTTCTATGGGTCGTCAATATGTTAATTTATTCCTAGCAGTGGCAGGTTTGTTTCAGATTTAACATTAAAGAAGTAGAGAACAACTATAATGCTCCAACTACTCACTCTTTAAGTACTCATCATATTGCTCAGCTTCATAAGCTTCATTGTTGAAATATTTGACAGTCTGGTGAAAGCAGGGAAAAATAAAAAAAAGCAAGATAAGCAGAAGCCTTGACAATGGAAAGAAATTGGTTGCAGCACAGTAAATGAGGCATCAAACAACAGATAGAAAGAAAAGCATTAAAAAAAAGATGCACCAGAGTTAAGCAGTACGTAAGCAGAAAAAAATACTAATAAAAGGAGGCAACATAAACTCACCTCATAATTGATAAGGGAATCAATTGCCTTTGTACTAGCATCATTATCAGCGTTATTCATGGCCTTCCTGAACTTGGTTCTCCACTGCACATGACATGGAAAATTTCATGAAAATGTGATCAACAAAAACACTCTTGCTTTTATGAAAAAGTTTCGGGGAACAGATCATAGAGCTACTACATGTGATCACAATCTGTAGCGTGAAAGAAAATGACAAAGGATAGCACCACAGCACATTCTCAAAATTCATGCAGAAAGATGATTGTGGAAGAAGAAGTGATCGATTAAGAGGTGAGAATTGGAAGAACGTGAATTGGAAGTGATCAATCAGTGCACTATCTATTTCAGAACCCATGTGCATGGTGGCAACAAAGAATTGGAAGAAGATATATTACCCGTGCCACAGACAATGTGAAAGTAACATATGCAGCGACTGAGAGTGAAGTGATCAACACAAAAGGGGCTCTAAATTTTGAACCTATCTATTTCAGAACCCATGTGCATGGTGGTAGCAAAGAATTGGAAGAAGATATATTACCTGTGTCACAGATAATGTGAAAGTAACATATGCAGCGACTGAGAGCGAAGTGATCAATGCAAAAGGGGCTCCAAATTTGTATGCCAGTATACTTGAAACCATAGATATCTGGAAAGATGCATAATAAAAATCGGTCAGAAAATGTTCAGAAATAAGGAAGCAATTGTACAGGTAAATGCAACTAAATTTCTAACAGGTTATGCCAAGAAACTGAAGAGTTTCATTACAGACAGGTATCAAGAATTCCACAAAAGATTGGTATGTTGTTTACCAGGGATATCAGCATGTTTAACTAAATCCAACATATAAAAAAGTCACGTGACACAAAAGAAAAAAAATCCAGAAGAAGTTCATACCTCTAGAATGGTTGGTACAACATTGAATACCATAGATGAGAGGATGAAGTTTATTGCTCGGCTACCACGATCAATTATTCTACTTAACCCGCCAGTTTCTCGACTGGAAAGACAGTGATCAAATGAGATACTTAACAGAATGTCACGAATAAACTATTAAATGCCGCCTATATATATGACAGAAAGGAAGGGCTTTTCTATGATGTAGCATCATCGGTTTAAGGAAGCAAATACCTAAGATGAAAACGGAGGTCAAGCTCATGCAAATGTGAAAAAACCTGCAATTTCAAAATGAAAAAAAAAACATGTACATTAAATTTTTAAATCAGAACAAAGAAAACAAACACATCCACAGATAAGACCCAGAATAGGTAGAAGCATTGATTAACCTTCCCAGACACAGTTCGGATTGTCCTCAGAGCTACTTTAGAGAACACAGCAGTCCTCAATTCTGGCAAAAATACAATTGTAAATATGAGAGGAAAGGATAAAAGATACAAACTTGTCAAGTGTAATGAGTAAGCAATCGTGTATAGTCGCAGTAAGTTACCATTGAAAGCAGAGGATCCACAGCGCGCAATGCCATAACCAATGAGAACAGAAGTAGGGGTAGCAAAGAGAGCAAGGAAAATGGAATTAGCAGCGGTGAAAGAAGCAAGAGCAGTAGCATTGCCTGTAGCAACAGTCAACCAATCGACAGCCAGCTTAAAAAGAAAAGGGACTTGAACATTCAAAACCTTAGCAACCAAAAGGAAACCAAGGGCCAGAAGCACCCTTAAGCGAAATTCAGGGTTATCTTTCATCCATAAATAACTGGCCAGAGTCCGTAAGATTTTCATGTCAGCAAGTTGCTGGTCTGATTTATCAGCAATAGCAGGAGTCGTCATCGATGGTGATGATGAAGCTTTATTGGCAGCATCATCATCGTCTTTATCCTTTGGAGCTGAGGTTGAGAAGAAAGCGTGGCCATTGAGCATTGAGTTCTGTTTTTGTAACAAAATTAATAATAAATAAATATATAATAGTGAATTACGAACAGATATTGAGAGGGGGTGAAAGGACAAACCGGTGGCCGGAAAGGAGTCGAGGAGGAGGAACTGGAAAAGAAAGCATTGGGATTCCATGAGGGAGGAGTGGAGTACGATGTGTTGGATAGGAAGGGGAAACTGGCGTGAAGAGCAGTGCTGCTGTCGGTGCTGCTCGGCCCAAGAAGGAGGCGGCATCTTCGGGTGTGATGATGATTGGGGAGGGAATGGTTGAAGCAGCAAAGAAATAAGAGAGGATTTTTATTATTATTCCTGTATTTGTAATAATTAGAGTGGTGATGGCGAAGGAGGTGGAGGTTGTTATGAGCCCTAAAGCACTTGTTAGATGCCGAAGCCACTGTTGCCGCCGTCGCCGTCGCCGTCACTAACATGCTGGATTGGGATTGGGGTAGGGATCGGGATCGCTCTCTGTTTCTGTGTCCTTA
>Ga0325400_1003839_pt1 | contig 13754 bp, 9 predicted proteins | sample PopdelMetagenome_2_FD_205662 | JGI IMG/M metagenome (GOLD analysis project Ga0325400, IMG submission 205662) | Populus deltoides microbial communities from Bellville, Georgia, United States - Xylem-PdKOR-R1 | ecosystem: Host-associated > Plants > Phyllosphere > Stem > Wood/Secondary xylem... | reverse complement strand
TTGCCTTGCAGCGACAAAGATAGATGCTTCCCAGGTGTCTCGCGAATGCTTCAGAAAGACACCCAGTCCTGTACTTTATTTCCCTTTTCTTTTTTGAGTTGATTATTATTTTAGTTAAAGTAATTAATTCGTCCTTGTCACTTAAATATTCTTATAATCAAGTCCTTTTGTCATTATTTCTCAATTAATTTAATTTCTTGAAAACCAAAGGAGATCAAGGAGAAATAGGTTATGCGTGTGTGGTAATTACACGTAACGTGATTTTTAAAAATATTTATTAATTAAAATAGGTGAATCCAACTATCAACTATGTAAGGTAGTTTTTTGAGTCAAAATATAGTTAAAAATGAATTTTTCTTGGTCTGAAACAAACTTTCATAGTTTTTTTATGATCGAAGATTGCCAAAATCTAGGTAATAGAAGTGATGTGTTGCCTTTATATTTTTTTTTCCAAATAATTAAGGAGTGTACAACTTGTCATCCCATCCATCCTTTAAAAAATTAAAAAACAAATAAGGCACGAGCGTGTGAGCTTCTCCCAGCCCCGCGCTTAGGTCTTTTTTTTGGAGGCCCACCACCTCTAGGCCTTCCTAACCCAATAGATTGTCTTTTTGTTTTTTTATCTAGTGTATTTGCATTTGTTTTTTAAAATTTCTTCTTTTTTCCTCCAATTCCATCACTTAATATTTAATTGATTATTAATCGGGCAACATAATTTATTTTAATTTGATTTTTTTCCAATTATTTTTATATTTTGCTTGTTCTTAATTTTATAGGTGTCTATTTTAAATAAAAAAAATTATACTAAGAAAATTATTAAACCTAATTAAGTTCATAACCCAGGTCATGAGTTTGATTTAGCAAGTATCGAGCTTGATAATTTTTTTTGTTCCATAAATAATTCTCAATTTATTTAATTAGATGTGTGCATTGACTTTTTCAAATATTGCTTGAGATTTTTTATATACAAAAACATGTCGCATATATACTTTTATAATTTCTTGGCTCGTTGTGAAATGTGGGTCAAATAGCTAATATGAAAATAAATCTCGCAGTCTATCTAATTCGGTCTTCGTGTGTTATTGATATTGTGGTGTAGAGTATTTTTAAAAGTGTTTTTTTTTCTTGAAAATACATAATATATATATATATATATATTTGATATTAATATATCAAAACTAATAAAAATATATAAATTTAATATTTTTTTTTTAAAAAAACAAATAGCATCGAATTCTTGCCTGGGCTAGGAAGAGAGGACAAAGTATTTGAAGAAAGAAATGGCATGGAGTTGTTTGAGCGAGATAAACAATTTCTTACTTGTAGGAAAACATAGTTTTGTTTGTAACAATCGAAAGAAAGAAATTAGTAGTTTGATTAAAATATGTATCTACCTTATTTATTCTTGATGACACAGATTTTTTTCCTTACACCTAGACTTTAGATTTGTTGGGCTTTACAACTCAACATTGCTAAGCATGTCGAGGACTAGTGTAGAATTCTTTAACGCTACGTGGACTAACTCGTTAGTTTCAGTAAACTAAAAGGACTAAATCTATTTGAAAATACCTTTTATCTTCATAGTTTATAACATTTTTGGTATTGTTGTAGTGAATATTTTAAAAATTTTTTTATTTAAATATATAATAAAATAATAATTTTTTAAAAATTTCGCAAGCATAATCTAAAAATTATGAAAAGACACCTAATGCTTATCTCTGTCTCTCTCTCTGGTCTCTAGAGACCTCTGTCCCTATCTCTCTCAACCTTTGTATGGGTGTGGGCCAAGGTCCGAGTCAGTGAGTGCGTGGTGTTGTGGTGTGGTGGTGTGGGATGGTCCTTTCCTCCTTTTGATAGATCATAGATTGGATGAACAGATTCTTTCTCGAGTACTACAACTCTTTTAAGTTATAGCATTGCTAGCTGCTCTCTAGTCTCTAGAAACAGTAGTACTACCTCAACAGCAACAGGATCCTTAACTTCTTCACTAAACTCTTATCCCACCTGGCTCACTCTTTAATAAACCCCACTTTTCTGTTCCTGCTTTGTTTTTGCTGTCTGTGTGCTCTTATTTTTGAATCTGGTTCCAAGTTACCACTAATCCAAGTTACTCTACTTAATCAAGTAATTAACCACTTAAACAGACCCATTTTTGGAATACTTGCTACCTTTTCTTTATGTATAGTTAATCACCTGTTCAACCATGCTTATTCTCAAGAATCTTTTCTGGGAGTTCGGTCTTGTCTTAAGCTAAGTTGCTGTCTCACTGCTTCTGTGTTTCCAAATCTATCTTTCCTTGTTTAGCTTAATCTCTTTCTCTTCCCTTTAGCTCACTCTCCTTAAATTTTAGCTTGTGTAATAATTTATGGAAGACGTACTCTTGCTTCCAATATTTCTGCTTTCAGATGTGAAAATTTTACTTTAAAGCCTGTTGCTTTATTGCCATTCTCACTACTTTTGCTTCTAATTAAGATCAACTATATATATATATTTATAAGGATAAATTTCCTTATCTTCATAACTAGATTTGATCTGCCTCCTACTCTACTAGCTACTTTTGCATCTGGGGTTTCTGCTATTGGTTAGCCACCGAAAGATTAACTCCCTTTCAGTGCTTGCCAGTAAAATTTGTCCCTCAACTTGAGACTAATTCTTTAGCACATCTTGTATTGTCACCACTGTCTGCTTCGGTTCTGATTCAAGGGCCAGAAAGGGTTGCTAAGAGTTGATTTTTTACTGTCTAGAAAGACGTTTAGCTCATTTATTTGAAGAAAAGAAAATATGGGTTTGTATCATTTGGCTATTGGATTAGTTTCCTTGCTTTCTATGGTGAGTGGTGCGATGACCATAGGTGCCAACTGGGGAACACAAGCATCCCACCCCTTGCCCCCAGAAACTGTGGTGAGGCTACTTAGGGAAAATGGGATCCAAAAAGTTAAACTTTTTGATGCAGATTATGATACTCTAAAAGTTCTAGGTAAGACTGGGATTGAGGTCATGGTGGGTATTCCAAATGATTTGCTTGCTTCTCTCGCTGGTAGCATGAAGGCTGCTGAGAAATGGGTTTCCAGAAATGTCTCCGCACATGTCACCAACAATAATGTCAACATCAGGTCAAATTTGCTCATGCTTTTATGTTTATATATATTTTGTTTCCTGAATTTGGCTGACAAGAAATTGAGATTATTGGCTGAAATTAATTGTTCGTTGTTCTTCCTTTGAACTGTTTCTAGCCATTATGTGACACTTTATCTTTTAGTTTGAGTTTGTTGAGAGAAATATTGCTGGGAGGATAAGGATGCTGCTTGGTCTTATGATCGGTAACTACCAATTCCTATGTGGTTAAATTCAAGGTTTCATGTAGTAAGTTAGATGCTGGGATGTTATGTCTTGCCTTCATCATTTTGAGAGCCTTTTCTCTGTGCCTCATTCAAATTTATCTGCAATGATGTCTAAAGCCCCTTTGTGATTGGCGACAGATTTTATCTGTACGTTATGCTGTGCCCCCCTTGATTTATTGCAGACTGACCAAGCAAGCAAAACAATTCAATTAGAATTTGAATTAACGAAAGCCTTTTTGTAATTGTTGATAGATTTTATCTGTGCATTTTGCTGTGGTCCCAGTAGATTGATTGCAGACTAACCAAACATGATCATATACTGCAAAAGGTTCCAATTAGAATTTGGATTGACTAAATTCAAGGTTCCAAATTCAAGCCTTTTTGGTATTGGGAGGATCTCAGGTCCTTTATTCTAGTGAAATTCAAGCCTCGTTGTTAGTCATGATTTATTGCATTTCTCAAGTGATCCCATCGGATGGTGGTGTTTGGTTCAGAAAGAGTTGAATATGACATCTTTTTGTCAATGCTTTGATTCATGTAAAAGGAATGAACTGGAAGAATTTATGATGGGTATGACAAACATAGAGTTGATTGAGTGAAGCATCATGGACTTTCTAACTTCTGTGTGCTCCAACATTCAGAGTTTAGGTGCAATCTGCATTTCGATTCCCACGAAGTCTTCAGTTTTCATAAATTTCTGTGATTTCTGTTAAAAGATTTTGGTTTCCCTTCATCTATTTTAGATCATAGAATGTATCATCCAAATAGGAACCAAACTATAAAAGCTTGAAAAAGGCAGCAAACTGTGCCCAAGCCAACATCTCTTAACGACTACCTCTAGAAATATTAACAGCATGGGATCTTATTGGTAGAACTGAACTTTGAGGTCCCTTTTGTTTCTATGCTCAGCTAGAATAGATATTGATGGCTCTATTTTCTTTGTTGATCCCTTTTTTTCTTGTAGAAATCTCATATTCAAACATCCAAAATACAGACCATATCATTCTTTCACTGTTCATGCAATCAGATGTGGATAGATTCCTTCAATACAATCACTCGTGCTCTCTACTCTTTTTACATTACCCTGAATGTGAAATTGTCCTGTAATTCTTATCTAAAAAAAGCTCTTGAAAAGCAAGTGCATTTAGTATTACCTATTAGTATCATCTTTAACGTATTGATGACAGATCTTTACGAATTTGGCTGATATAATCTGCCCCCCCCCCCCTCCCCCTGAAAAAAAAATGAAAAAAATAGATCAAATGCCTGTACTTTCTAGATGTATGTTACGGAGATGATGGGCTTTAATAGATTGGACTGGCGCACATGCTTCTCTTGCATGTCCTGGAATTTGTCATAGCCATCTCCCAGACATGTAGGTTCTTCTATGCCTCGACATGAAATGTGTACTCGAACATTTTCGATGTAATTATATTGTCTAGATAGAGAGTTGATGAAACATCTGCAGGTTTATAAGAAAGGAAAAATGGTTCCCATAGGCTTCTGCTATTTCACCCTGTCATTTGAAAACTTGACATTAGGATCCATGACTTGACAATGTAATTTTATGCTTTTTGTCTAACTCATCAAAATTTTCTTGTACAGATATGTTGCAGTTGGAAATGAACCTTTCTTGCAGACGTACAATGGAAGCTTTCTCAGAACAACCTTCCCTGCTCTCCAGAATGTCCAATCTGCTCTGATAAAAGCTGGGCTTGGCAATTTAATAAAGGTCACTGTCCCTCTGAATGCTGATGTCTATGAGAGCTCAAGTGGTCTTCCTTCTGGTGGTGACTTCCGAGCTGATATCCATGATCTCATGCTTACCATTGTAAAATTCTTGAATGATGCCGGTGCCCCCTTTACTGTGAATATCTATCCTTTCATAAGCCTCTATATTGATTCCAACTTCCCGGTTGAGTATGCCTTCTTCGATGGCAATGCAAATCCTGTAAACGATGGTGGCACATCCTATTATAACATGTTTGATGCTAACTATGATACACTTGTGAATGCTCTACAAAAGAATGGGTTTGGGAATCTACCTATCATTGTTGGAGAGATCGGATGGCCAACTGATGGAGACAGAAATGCTAACGTAGAATATGCCCGGCGTTTCAACCAAGGTTTCATGTCACACATTGCAAGTGGGAAAGGAACCCCAATGAGGCCTAATGCCGGTATTAATGCCTATTTGTTCAGTTTGATTGATGAAGATGCTAAAAGTATTGATCCTGGAAACTTCGAACGGCATTGGGGGATATTTACATTTGATGGAATACCCAAATACAGTCTCAACCTTGGCACAACAAACACAGGAGCTTTAATTCCAGCTAGAAGCGTCCACTACCTGGAAAGAAAATGGTGTGTGATGAAGCCATCGGCCAAGCTTGATGACCCACAAGTGGCACCAAGTGTAAGCTATGCGTGTGGACTAGCAGACTGTACTAGCCTCGGTTATGGGACATCATGTGGAAATTTGGATCCTAGGGAGAACATATCATATGCATTCAACAGCTACTTCCAGATACAAAATCAACTGGGAGATGCATGCAAGTTTCCAAACCTGTCGACAATAACCAGGACAGATCCATCAACTTCAACTTGCAGATTTGCGATAATGATAGAGCCATACTATGGTGGCGCGGGACAGACATTCCGGTATGGCAAGAAGGTGGCCTTGGGTGGTTTGATTGCTCTATTTTTCCTAACGATTGTGTAAAACATGAAAGATCCTCCTCCTAACCTTCTTTTGAGGTAGCAGTTTTCCTCAACTATTCTCATTAATTAATTTTGGTAAGGGAAGCTAGCTAGCCAAGAGCGATTTCGGATTTGACAAGATTGTATTTTTTCCTCTTTTGTGTTGGTGATCTAGAAACCAAATGTTCGCATTCGGATGTCTCAAGTATTTATTTGTGATAAACATGCTTGCTTAATTAATTAATATGATGACTCAGTTGTATTAGAACCTGGTTTGGGTTATGTCTCGTGTCAAATTATTTTTTTTAATCAAAATATTACGCCCTCTTTTGAATATACTATTCACTAGCATAAGAAAAAATTATTTGAATGCTGAACAAAGAAAATGAGAATCGAATAGAGAAAATCACAAGAGAAAAAAAAACAGATTTCTAACCTTATAAAAACATTTTAGTGAAATGAAAATCAAATATTTTACAAATATTAAAAAGAAACTATGAGTGTGTAAAACCGAGTGTTATTTGGAAACGGTACATGGAAAAAAAAAACTATAACGATGATAATGGTTATAATATAAAAGCTGCAAAAGAAAATGTTGATAGCAGACTTCGAAATCGGAAAACCGTTAGGAAAAAGAAAATTCGGTAGTGTATCTAGCCCGAGAAGTGAAGATCAAATACATAGATAATGTCTTGGAATGACTAACTTTTCAGAGAGCTCAGGAACTCCAGCTATCTCACCGAGCAAAAAGCCGCCACCGTCCGTCTCTCTCTGGATTAAAGCGTTGTTGTCGTATTGTTTGGATGCTGATGTTTGCAGGGTAGATTGAGAATTGCGGATTTCGGACGGTCATTGCAATCATGGAGTAAGAGACACACAATGTGTGGAACTTTGGATTACTTGGCACTGCAAATGGTGGAGAACAAGGCTCATGGTTATGCTGTTGATAACTGGACTTTGGGGGTTCTTTGCAGGAATGTAAGGCCTGCTTTTTTTCTTGAAGAGCAAGTTAGTAAAGAAATGAATTTGTTTAGATGCAGGGAGGACTAAAGGGCCTAGAGTGGTAATGTTGGCCTTGAGTGCATGGCCTCCCATTTCAACCAGGTCCTTGCTAACTGAAAGACCTTGCCTTCCTTCTGCATCTTCCTTCAGATGCATGCTTTTGAAGCTTCTGTTGTCCACGCCTTGGTGAGTTCGAAGAAGCTGTAAATATTATTAGTGCTCTGCTTTGACAAGTATGGCTCTATAAATTCACTGAATAGCAAAAAAACTAATAGGACAACACATGATTATAGGGACTTTAGATTGCGATTAGTTGAAACAAATATCTGAAACAACAAAAAAAAATAAAAGGGAAGTACCCGCTTCATTTCATACTTAGAGCGCCATCGGTCAAGCTTGCTGCTAGATAGGAGCATTGCTGCTGCTCCCATTCTGAAGAAACAACTTGGAAGGAGCATGTCCATATCATTGCCACTGTACCACGTAGAACTCACCACTTTTGTGCTCACTACCAGTGCATAGGAATGAGGATAGGCATTCAAAAGGTCTTTAGCTAGATCAATAGCTATAATGCCAGCTGCACATCCCATTCCACCGAGATTAAAGCTATTAATATCATGCCTAAGCTTGTAGTGATTTATTACCATTGATGAGAGTGATGGGGTAGTATTTAGGATCCCACAGTTGACAATAAGAATGTTTATATCCTGAGGCCTTATTTTTGTGGCTGCAAGAAGGTCATCTACAGCTCCAAACATGACCATTGCTGCCTCTTCACGGCCATCCTTCAGTGTTATCTTGTGTCCAGGTTGAAAAACTATTCTGGGCATGTAGGTCTCATCTCCAATGCCAGAATTCTTGAGAGCTCGGTGCTGAAATTTGATTGCGGCATCATTAAATTTGCCTGATTTATTTGCCAACTCAATGAGTTCATCCTCTGTAATCTGTACACAACATAACAAGGAATTACTGTTGTTCTTTCTGTCAGTCTATTCGCATAGTTTTTGCCGATAAGATTATGATATTTAATGTCAAATGCCTAACAGAACAATCTAGCAAGAGTAGAAGTAGAAGTAGAAGTTGATTACCTTGAGCTCATCTGGTGCACGAAAACATGCAAAGTCGACCAAATAAGTAGACGGTGGGGTTAAATTAAGATAAATGTATATGATTAAACCCAAAAATCCCACAATGAAAAGTGCATCAATGGGGTCACGTTTCAGGCAGAAATCTTGCCAGATGAAGAGTTTTCCAATCTGAGCACTGAGGATCACTATGAGAACTGGTGCTGTAGGAAATAAAACATAGGGCTAAGGAGATAAGAATATCCCGGCTCGACATATTTCAAGTTAGCTGAGTTCAGGAAATCTGGCAATCCTCTTAGAACCCTGACAGAGAAATTCAAAGAACCAGCATATGGACCTGAATTCTCTACACCTCGGTTCACAATTTCAGTGGATGACTACTCCTGCTGTCTTTCCATGGGAAGTAGTCTCATGAAACTAACTTTGATCAAGAAACCAAGAGGCAAAAAAGAAAGAAAGAAGGAAAAGTAACCCGAGCCTGGCCAGCATGGGAAGTGAAAGGGGTGTGAAGAAAGGGGGTTTGCAAACAGAATCGATAAATAGGTCTGGTAGGAAATAATATAATAAAGCATGGAGTTAAGTTATGGGTAATACTAAGTAGGAGGAGAAGCTAACAGAAACAGGCAGGCTCTTTGTGCTTGAAAGCAAGTGAACAGCAGATTTGTATCATCCAGAGAACCCATGCGTGGGGGAGATGTTTTGCTTTGCTACCTCGCAGAGAGAGGGAAAGGGAGAGACTAGAGAAACAGTGGAGTTTACATGTTAACATGTGTAATTATTCTTCTTCGTGAAAGGCAACTTCAAAATTAATGAATTAGTATTAGTTCATGGACGAGACAGATAGTTAAGTTAATGTAGTAGTTTTTGCGGATGCAGTCTGGAAAAATAAATTTAAAAAGAACTATGAATTGTATTTTTTTCTCTGTGGTTTTTTCTTAACCAAAGATAATTGATCTGAGATTCTATTAAAACTATAATTTATATTAATTAACCAAAGATAAAACGCAAATAGTAGTTTAAATACTTTCTCAAATTTATGGTCTCTCGTATAAATCTGAGGTGGAGAATTGGGAGGAGGACTAATCGCTGGGCTTGATACTTCCCATGAGCTGAGAAAATGGCTGCAAGTTGGCTGGTAGGAGGAGTCTTCCAAGAATGTAATCTTCATCATATTTCTAGGCAGGAAGGACCCATTTCCGCTAGTGTAATCATATGAACGCTGCCTTGTATATTATATCCAAGTAATGTGTACTTCAAGGGAAGGATGGCATGGCCACACGCATGTTACTGTGCAATCATCACCCATTATGATCCACCTAACAATCATTTCACTCACGAGTTATCCACCATTTGCTTCTCACATTAACGTACTAATTTACCAATTGTTATTACGTACCTTACACACGCAGACAGTATATATATATTGAGAAGTTAAGAGAGCAAGCTTGTGTTGATTATCACTGCCTGCCTAATATATCTGCATGCCAACATACAGCCATGGAGGTATGCCGTTCTTCTCATTCTTTACAATTTGGATTCGCCTTCACAAACCCTTTGTTTTGATATATACCATTAGCATATTGCATGATGGTGTCTAACAGGTTATCGAGTTGAAGGTGCATCTGCATTGCAAGGCTTGTGAGAAAGCAGTACGCAAGGCCTTGTGCAGGATCAAAGGTAATAACGAAGGCACCAAAACCATAATAAACTATTCTCTGTCATTCAAACTTATAATTGAGGGTATGGCTGAACGATGAGTGATCACTTTACAGGGGTAACATGCGTGCAGATCGATGGTATATCAAACAAGATTACAGTGATGGGGTATCTGGATAAAAAGATGGTGGTGAAAGCCATTTGGAAGACAGGGAGAAGGGCTGATGTGCTGCCATCTTCTCCATCACCTCGCTTGGAGGCACCGGCGCCTAGTCCTAGATTGCCTACTGGCTTTCGGTGCATCATTCCAGCTAAATGGTGTTTCAAGAAACCAAATACCATTCCCAGAAGCACTGCTGTAACATCATGAATAAATTGTACTAAGATATCGATTAGAATCTTAAATAAAACCATCTAATTAACATCATTATTTTAATTTGTGCAAGAAACATATTTTATTAACCCTGTAAAAACTTAAATGTTAAGTAAGATTCATGATGTGATTGAGATTGTGATGCGAGTACTTTTTAAAATAGTTTTTCGCTTCAAAATACATTATAATTTTTTTATATCAGTAAATCAAAACAATTAGAAAATACTAAAAAAAATATCAATTTAATGTTTTTTCATACAAAAACATTTTCAACAAAATCAAATTAATGATGATGAAGAAAAGTTGGCACAAATATTGCAGAAAATGCTGGAAAAAAATATTGCAGCTGTTTTCAGGATGGAATCGGAAGGGAATAATGAGGAAATATTAAGACGAGCCGAAGCCAAGAAAATTGATGATGATGAAGATGTTGCTAAATCTTTCTTCCTTAATGGCTGTTGTTTAGGTATTCTTTTAACATTTTGTTTCGGTCACCATTAAATCAGATATTAAATACCATCTTCTTCTTTCTAGCTCCTATATATATATATATATATATATATATATATATATATATTTCAGGGTAGCTATTTTGTTGATCTTAATCTTTGGTGAATTGTGTCGAAGAGTCTGCTTTGTATTTGAAGTCTTGAACGGGTTAAACCATTAAAACCCCCATATTCTTCTTGGTTTCTTGAAGTCACCCATTACACTAATAAGTAATAACAGCTAAGTGCCATTGATATTATCTTTGAGTTTGTTCTGTCTATATGTGATAATATAGAAATTAAGGCATTTTTAGATGATTTTTCATAATCTTGATCCTAGTTTCAAAACCATCTACGAACACTCAAAATAAGGATAAGTTGATGTTTTTTCAGTTCAAAAAAACTTTGAAAAACATTTTCAAACTCAGTAACATTGCCAGCCTAGGGGATTACTAATTGTGTTTCATCCCAGCCTGTAGGGCGTAAGGCATTGGCAGTTGAGTTTGAAAAGGTACGTATGTTTTCAGCTCGAAGCTAAAACAACCTTTCCTTTCAGTTCTAAAATTCCGAGTTAACATGGTAATGGCACGCGATGTTACAAACTTCACGTGGCAATACAAGTTAATACTTCAGTGTTCCACAAGTGAACTTTTAAGATGACGCAGGTGGCTACAGATCATGCAAATTAGATGCGAACAAGAGAAGCAATGCAGCTCATGTCCAAGGGAGCGGAGCAGGTGGAGTTAACATGATAATGGCACTCGATGTTACAAACTTCACGTGGCAGCAGACATACTGTCATGTTGTCAGCTTGCCATAGACCCAGAGTTTCCATTTGCAAAGAACAGAGATTGGCAAGACACGAATGTAATGCAGTCGTCACGTGGACATTCTTAAATAAACAACTTAAACCTTGCTATTAAGGAAAGGGAACAGACAACTTTCTCCCCAGTAAAAAGATTATCATTCAATAGACAGACAAGATCTAGCTCACCAATATGGGATTTTTGTTAATGATAGAAGATATGATTTATCAAATATGTCTGGATGAAATAAAACACAAAACAGGACATAAATCCCTCCTCTAGTTATGTTTCAGTCACCAAAGGTTCATCTTTCTAAAACACATACAAAATTTGAACAAACACAAACAACAAACTTTAATTTCAGCTATCAGCCTTATTCTAAGCAAAATGTTGTAGTTTGCTAATCCCAATCCAAGACACCTTACTCTTTTAGATGCCTTGAGCAAACTTTCACCTGCCATGGAGAATAATGGAAACATCAGGCTTGTACACCAGGAGAACTCCATTTGGGTTAATATCAATTTCCTTTGTGTGCTGGAATTCTCACACTATGCTAACATAAAAGTATTCAAAACAATATTCCAGTACATTTACATGGCACACTGTATTTCTAAATTTCCAAGCATCACTACCTGGAAGTTATTTAAGAGAGCATTAAACACTAGTGTAGACGTCACATGTTTTCTCCATACTAAACTAGTCTCTACCAAAACACAATACTACCAATGACACGACATCATTCTCTTCTGTAGCGTTACCATGTTGGCAAACTCTGAAACCACTACAAAGAAAGAAAAAAGAAAAGAAACAATAATAATAACAAAAGAACAAGATAAGAATAAAGACAAGATGTTAATTACAACACAAAGTTGTTATCACATTGATCATGCCTTCACAATTTTGTTCCCAAAAGCTATCCCTGAATCCATTAAGGTTTAAATAAAGAAAGAATCGATCAGATATGTATCTCCACCACAAAAAAAGAATCGCAACAATACCAGGATAACATTATGTTAAACCCCAGCTAAGCAACCTGTGATCGAAGTCTTAAACATGCAGGCATTCTCACAATACGATAAACATGCAAATTAATCCAAGAACATGAAACCTTCACTCAGTCAACTTCACTTTTGGTTTTTTGCAGAAACATAACATGGAATGCAGATTGAATTGTGCACACAAACCTTTACTTAGGAGGTCGAAGAAGCCGACGCTTTCATCCCAGCAGTATTCGAAGCACCGCTATCCCCTGCTGATGGAGGCACATATATCCTTGCTTTCTTGAGAATTTCAGCAACAACCCAATGCTTCCGTTTACTTAACGGCCTCGACGGATCCAATCTAACCTGAAAATCCAAGCATTTCCACAAATTCCGAAATCACCACTGATTAATTATCAAAGTTTCGTTTTTTTTCTTTTCATTTTATTTATCAAGAACCATTTTTTTTCGTTTAATAAAATTATTAATTGAATAATCAATCAATGATTCAAAATATTAAGCAAAGGAAAGTAAGAAAGAAAGTTAGAGAGTACTGACTCGATCGCCGATGTTGCAGAGGTCGTTTTCGTCGTGAGCCATGAACTTGGAGGTTCGCTTGACGTATCGATTGTAGAGCTTGTGGTGGAACAGCCTGTCCACCGCCACCACCACCGACTTCTGCATCTTGTTCGACACCACCATTCCCACCACCGACTTCATCCTCTTCCTCTCCCCCCCTCACTCTCTCCAATAAAAAATCCTTAAACCCTAAATCCTCACTAATTCTATTTTATTTTCTCTCTCTGCACTGTTGCACTTCAGGTACTAAAACGAAAATGACGTTATCGCCCTTATTCTCTTAGAGAAATCTCTATTTAGTCCCTAAAGTAATGTGTATTATCCTACTATCAATCAAGTTTCAAATATTATGGTTTTATCAATTGAGTCCCTAATGTGTATCGATTTTACCTCAAGTTTATCAACATCACCCCTCCAAGCTCCACCTATTTTTTTTTTTATTAGCAATAGTAAGATTTTGTCCAATTTTGAAATACTTGATAAGTTTTCCAACCAAAAACTTTTGATTTTATCAATTAAGTCCCTAGCAAGTACTAATTTTACATCAAGTATAATTTATATCAGATAAAATCACCCCTTAGTAACAATAGTAAGATTTTGTCCAGTAAACATGTATTTGGTAGGCATTGCCATCAAAATGCTAGAGTAAACAAAGATCAATTTTAAAGAACATTTTCATGTCAAAATATAGTAATCTTTTCTTTTGTATAAGCAAGTGAAAAAACAAATGTAGCATTGGTTTAA
>Ga0325400_1003837_pt1 | contig 13755 bp, 6 predicted proteins | sample PopdelMetagenome_2_FD_205662 | JGI IMG/M metagenome (GOLD analysis project Ga0325400, IMG submission 205662) | Populus deltoides microbial communities from Bellville, Georgia, United States - Xylem-PdKOR-R1 | ecosystem: Host-associated > Plants > Phyllosphere > Stem > Wood/Secondary xylem... | reverse complement strand
ATTATATGTTTTAATTTTCAAAAAATAAATTATGAATTCAGGATTCACGTTTGCAATTATCTTCACCCATTAAATTTTTGTCTCTTTCCTTGTGATTCCTTGTCATTTTTGTCCAATGTAGCTTCCACCCGCATCATAAGTTTTCTTCGGTTTGTTCGTAACTTCTGATATCCAGTGGCTCCACTTAACCTTATGAAAACTCCAGGTACTTTATCTCCGAAGACCGGCCAACATTATTGGAAACAGAATGTGCAAAATTAATGATGTAGTTGATACCTTGATTCTTGTTGTTTATGGAGAAGAACAAATTTTTAGTTTGTATTTGTTCATACTAGCCGAGTAACCTGTATTAATTGTTTAGTAGAGAATGGAAATGCATTGAAGGAAGCAAAATGATTACATGCACGGATTGTAAGCGCATCAAAGGGAAGATGATGTTGCTATTTGCCGCTGAAGTTAACTGCTATCTGCGAGTAGAATAGGTTTTTGCAATTTCTAAGATGTAAAGTTGGCAGGGTTGAAGTGTGAAACCAGTAGTTACAATGCTTTGGTAATGTCCATCACATGTTTGATAAAAATTCAAATGAAAAGGGGCAATCTTATAATTATGATAGTTTTGCCTTGCAATAAGGTAAGGTCCAGGAAATACTTTGCAAGATTTATATTAGTTTTCTAGTTGATTTAGGATTATTTTATTTATTTTATTTAGAATTTTTTTAGAATTGTTTAGAAAGTCTTTTTTTATGTATTATAAATAAGATTGTACTTAGATATTAGCTTTCTATCATGATGTTTTGAATAAACTTATGTTTTAAGTAATGAAATATTTTTCAACACGCGCTGCATCAGGAAAAAAAGGATTCGGCGGCGATGCTTCCACAGAAACATCGGAAGACAATATTTGACTATTGTACGATGCCCACGCTCTGCTCAAATGGAGCGTTCGACGTTCACTCGTTGACACAATTTTTTTTTAATATTTTATATTATTAAAAAACAAGAATACCCTATACTTACTCGAAATAACCAAAAAGCCTTGATACCAACACTAAAATGACCCTCAAAGAAAGCTTTAATGTTATTTTATCACGAGAGTATTGAAGTTTTATTTATTATTTATTTAAAAAACAAAATGATCACGATAAAAACTAACATTTTTTTTTTGTCTAATGTTATTTTAATGAATTAATTGTGAAAAAAATTAAAAAAATCGGTGCACCCAATGTTTTTTTAAAGATATTTAATGCCCCTTTAAAAGACAAAAATACCCGATTCCAAGGCTTTATTTTCGTGATGAGAGGGGCAAAATAGAAAAAACATTGTGGACTCACATGCACAGTGTTTCCCACTTCTTTTAGAGTTTCTTTTGAATTTCTTATGCTGATAATTATTTAAATGTTCGAAGTTAAAAATAGTCATCTCATTCGTCCTTTTGACCTTTTTATCACTTGGTACGACAGAAAGTCCAAGCTCAAACTGAGCTGAGTACGTACCTCAAGGTATAGCTACAGGCAACAAACATAGCAGGGAGCAGTAAGCAGTAAGCAGTAAGCAGTGCTGTATCTAAACTTAAGAGGTGGAAGGATGACCTGGATTCTCTTAATACAGGGGAAGATGTGAACAGGAACAAGAAATAAACAAAGAGAGAGGTCTCGCTGTACTTGTTGCTCTCCCTAATTACAATGCTACAACCTATAGTTAACAAGTTCTTAGGTGCTTAAAAAGTCCTCTCCTCGGTGATCATACAGCATTAAATTATAGTAAAACTTTGAGGTGTCAAATTATATATAGGAGAAAGTGTACAATGACAGATGGGCTGTCTAGAAAAAAATTCAAAAAATGGAGAACGTTACCCACGCAAGCTCTAGCATATGTTTGTTTTCTTCACTTTACAGAGAGAGTATGACTGTATCAGTATCTCCCACTCTTTCTCGATCCAGTCACCAAATTGACTTGAGTATCAAAAAGCTGCCTTCTAAATTATAATAAAGTTTGATTAACCCTTTTTCTTCCCCCCCTTTCAACTGCTCCTGCAATTGACACGCCACCACACGAACCCCGTGTAGATGGAGATAGGTGGCACGTGACCATGCATTTTTAAAGCTTGAGAATCCATATGGGTACAATTGGACATGATGGTGCTTGCTGGAGAGCAAATTAAGATGAGAAAATGTTGATTAATTTAATACTATTACTGTTGGGTTTTATTTTATTAGCAGCTAGTGTTTGATTGGTAAATTATTATACGATTCAGAGAGCGGAGTCGACAACATGGGTTGCAGATGCAGGATTTGACATTTACGTGTTGTTTCTATCGATCTCACTTCTCGCGCGCGCTCTCTCTCTCTCTCTCTCTCTCTCTCTCTCTCTCTCTCTCCCTGTCTATATATAGAGACACAATTTTGAAGACTGTGAAAGCGTTGAAATATGGAGCCAGTATCGTCCTCTCCGTTTGTCACTCTGATATACAGTAGATAAGAGAGAGATGGTGGGGGAGCCTTGGTTGTGTTATAGAGGTGATAGCAAACATGGCAGCACGTCTTACGGGCACCATCCAGCTCAACCTCACATGAAAACAAAGTCTAGTTGTTTTCACCGAGTAAGGCTGTGCAAGTTCCATTATCTACTAATCCTTAAGGCTAATTAATTGTGATTAATCATGTCTGGAATCAAATGGCCACAGGTAATATTTGCAGGAGAAAAAAAAAATTGATGAAAAGAATCACCCTGCATGACCCCTACCTAATCAAGGCAGCTGTGAAGATTGAGAAGCAAATCATAGCAGCATTTTGATGAACGGCAATATAATTATCCATCGTCATACTGTTTTCATTGACTTCTGTAAATGTCAAATGTTAAGAATCTCGTCGCTTGATTTCCCGGCCGAAAGTCTTGTCCAATAAAGTGCTAATAAAATTCACAGGAAAATCTTCGCTTGTCAAGAAAGCAAAAGCTAGATGACTACGAAGTATGAACAGCGCTGGGCCAATCTTTACTTATCATTGAAATAAATGTTAATGAGACAACGTTTCAGGTGAGGTATCTTTCAGCACTGCAACATGCATTGACAATTTATGACTCCAAACCACGAGTGCCCAGCATCGTCTCGAGCATGATTGACGTGTGACCAAATAGGTAATTAGACCCTCATGATCCATTCCACTAACAATTTCAGTCTCTGGGGGCCAAGAGGAGGAGACATGCATTTAAATACTCAGAGCGACGACACGGGGAAGAAAATGGACCCATATGCATGTAAATGTTTTAAGGCGATGTGCATAGGAAGATGATGGACGTGCCCAGTCTCTATCTGGACACCAAGAAAGTAGATGACAGTTTTTAATAAGCCAAAGAAATCTTTATTTCAAGGTCACGCCCGATTTGTTTCCTTTCGTCAATAATTATAGATTTGATCAAAGTAGTAATACAGCTATGGTTGATTGATTTTCTTAAAGAGCGCAAGTACCCACGTCAACTTGGATCGATCACTAAGTATGGAAAACTCTAGTGGTAAATAAATTAAAATATTTTATTCATCTAGAATAAAACAACGCAATTATGAGTTAGGATATTGCTGATGATGTTTGATGAATGCTGGGTGAACAGCATGATCAAAAGCCAATTGAAGAACATATATAGTATTTTGCCATTGTCTACGAGGATAATTTTTGTAGTTACAGAGATAGAAATAATGCTAATATGAATCCATCTTTTTATTTTTTTTTAATTTTATTATTTAATGTTTGAATTTTTAAAAGCCGAACTTCATAATTTATTTTGATTTGCTTTTTATAAGGTTATCCTAATATTATAACTCAGATCGTAGGTTTGATGGGTTAATTCGGTTAACTGGAGTTTTTTTCTCCTTTTTTAATTGATTTTTTTACTAGTTTCATACTTTAATGTTAGGTTGATTGAAAATTAAGTTTTATAATTTATTAATTTGCTTCTATGAAGTTATAATGATCTCATTACTTGAAGTCATGGGTTAGGTGGATTAACCCCAATGACTCAAGTCTTCTTAGGTCATTTTAGCTATTTTTTTCTTAAATTTCATCCTATAACATTGGGTTGATTGAGAATTAGGCTTCATAATTTATTTCAGTTTGATTTCTATGATGTTATCTCAGTCTCATGACTTAAATTATGATTTTAGCAGGTTAACCTGAATTGACTCAGGTTATTTTTTATTCTTTTTTAATTGATTTGTTTTTCAATTTTATATTTCAATATTAGGTTGATTGAGAATTGGATTTTATAATTTGCTTCAATTTACTTTATATGAGGTTATCACGATCTTATGACTCGGGTAATGAAGTTGGTAGGTTGACCAAGGTTAACTCAGGTTGATCCAATATATATGTTCTCATCTCAATATTAAAAAAGATATCATCTTAAATTTTTCTTAAGTCAAACTATATTTTTAAAGGTTATCCAAGTAGTTTTTGGATCCACCAAGTCAACCGGGTCATATTAGATCATTCTCTACACAATTTAAAATGTTTTTTTACTAGAAAATACATTAGCGATTCTTGAATATTTTTTGAAGTTTTTTTTTAAGTAATTACTCTAAAATAAAATAAAAAAAACCTTGGCGGGGGAGGGGTAAATAAGTCTTATTGTTTGTTAATGTTTAGTAAATGGACAAATATGCTTTTAGAGTCCAAACAAGAGATTAAACCATAGGGTCAAGGGCCTATAGGTTTTTTTACGTTGTTTTTTTGGTAATTATCGGGATATTTTGTTGGTAATTGTCGAATAATCAAGGACATGTATGTCCTTTTATTTAAATTAAATATTATTTAATTAAGAAATTTTGTTGTTGCATGAGAGACGCCCACGCATTTTGGGTAACGTGTGGCGCCTTTTATTGGCAGAAAATGACCTTTCATTGTGTCATTTGAAGAGTTGTAGCATCCTATTCCTCCTAATACGGCGTGTGTCGATGATTGTTGGGTGGTTTCTTGTCAGTCGATGTTTTTTTCCTTTCTTTTCTACGTCCTACCCAAAAAATACAAGTTGATCCTTTTTTCTTTTGTTTTTCAACTTTAATTCTTATTCTTTTGATTTTTAGTTTTTGTCTTTGGAATTTTTGTTAAATTTTTATTTATTTTCAATTTAATCCTCAATTCTAATTTGTCGTATATATATAACGTTTTTTAATATGATCATTCTTTTAATTTTTAATTTTTTTCTTTGGCCGTTTTGTTAAGATTGGTGGTTTTCAATGCCATACTTCAATTCAAGTTTGTGGTGTTTTGTTTTTCCAATTTTGGTTCTTATTCTTTTTATTTTTTGTCGTTTTGTCATTATTTTTGTTTTCAATTTAACATTCGATAAAAAAAATTATTCTTGTCCTCTAATTTATTTTTAATTTTGATTTTCACCCTTATTATTTTAATTTATATTTTTATTTGAGATATTTTTGTGTAATTGATTTTATTTATTGGTATTATCCTTCAACATTTGATTTGTTGAGGATTGGACTTCTGTGGTTTTTCCATGTATGGTGTTTCTAGTTTAATAATTTGTGTTACGGGTCTTAAAAGTTTTCTATCGCATGGTTTTCAAACTCGACTTGAGGGTCAACCCACAGAAAGTCCTAGGTCACGGGTCAGGTGTGTTAACTCGGGTTAACCCTTTTTTTTGTTTTATAAAAAAATAAAAATGATATCATTTTAAAAAAATAAATAAAATGGTCAATGGATTTTGATTGAGTTTCCCCATGGTTAATTGAGTTGCAGGTTAACCCTTGTTTCTAATTGAATCATACGAGATCAATTCTCCTCCTATTACCCGACTTGACCCAACCCTGGATCACCTAAGTCATGAGCCAAACCTTCATGAATGGTTAATTTATAAAACAATTATATGTTGAGTTATCCCGATCACATTGCTTGGGTTATAGATTTTGCAGGTTAACCTGAGATAGCTGACCCCTTATTATGCAAGTACATATTTATCATGCAATCTTGAATTTACTCGATCTATTTTTTTAATCTAATTACATAATTTTAGATGATTTTTTTTTTAATGTTATCATGATTATTTTATATGTTTACTATTGTTGCTAATTTTTTTTTATCTTCTTATTAAAATAAAAACGATTTATTCAATTTTATTATTATTATTTCTTTGAAATGGGCAAACAGTGCCTCAACGTTGCTTTTTTCACATAAAAATACAGAGTGGAGCGGCGGCCCATAGCTAGTTTTGACCTAAAGAAGAAAAGAAACGTAGAGTCGCCGAGGAATTGGAATGGGGTAAAAAGCCAAAGTGAAAAGGAGAGCGTGGACCCCTGACTCTATCTGTCGGTCATCGCCTTGAATTTCTCGCCTTTGTCTCAAAAGTGACACGGCAGACGAGGGTCCATCTTTCATGAAAGACAAAAACCTTAATTTTTTTAAGAAAACAATTCTTCTGCTTTCTATATATTACGGAGTATATGTATATTATATTATATTATATATTTTATTTAATTTTCTTATTCAGAGTATGTGTGTGTGTGTATTTATATTAAACGGGCTTTCCATGACCGGGCAGCTCAATAACTCAACCACTCCTCTGACCCAATTCTAGGCCTCCTTTACTTTGATTCCTCTATTATATATTATTGACAATTATTTATAATAATCATATATATAACAGCTTTTTTTTTTGCACAGTACGAAAGTCTCACCTCCCTGTGGTCCATGGTGGGTATTTAAGCCACCGTTAAACATTATTGTACGATCTTTTTTAAAAATTTTTAGTTTTAAATTATTTTTTGATATTTTTTATGTGTTGATGTTATAAATAAAATTTAAAAAATAAAAAATATTATTTTAATATAATTTCAAATAAAAAATATTTTAAAAACAACTTTTACTGTAATCATGAAATAAACATTTAATTTCTAGATAGGTTACGTATTACAATACACAGAACAGTCACAGTAAACAGTGTTCATGTATGACACCATCCAGCCATCCTAGCTAAAAATCTAAAGGTGGGTTTCACTTGTGTACATATTCAATCTTGTACGAGGTGTTACCTGGCAAATCCAACGGTGGTTAGGGGTTTAAACGACAACGATGCATCTATCATGAAGTTCACCGATTCATGTCGGGCCGTGTTTAAAATCGTTTCAAAATATCTTTTATTTAAGAATATATTACAATAATATATTTTTAAAAAAAATTATTTAAAGAGAAAAATAATTTGAAACAAAAAAAAATTTTAAAACGCTATTTTTGAATGTAAAAACAAACGCAATATTCGTAGAGCATTATTTGAACGAAAATGAATGAATGACTTTATGATACAAGTACTAGAATTCGGGAAAACAATTGTTTATATATATACATACATATATTTTTTTAAATTGAATATTTTCATATATTTTAATATGTTAATATTAAAAATAATATTTTAAAAATAATTTTAAAATAGAAAGTATTCTTACAAATAAGTGCTATCACGTTATCACACTTTCAAGCATCAGAGAGAGAAAGGGAGAGATAAAGATGCATGGGGTCGTGGTCATTTCTGGAACTGAGAAACCCCAGCTGGTAGGGTCGGGTCTGCGTCTATCTTTTGTCTTTTTTTACGTTTGCTTTCCACTCCTTTTAATCTTCTTATAACCCTCATACCATATCATTCTCTTCATTATCTCATTCATCATCCACAATCTCTCTCCCCCCCAAGCCCCCCTTGAAGATAGGCGAGACTCATGGGGGATAGAGAGATAAGAGACTAGTTAGAGAAACACCCACGTACCCGCACGAACATACACACGCAATCAAATTCCTTGCAAACAGAGGGAGCTTCTTTTTTTGAGGGGAATGTTGTCTGGCTCGAGGACTCTTTCTTGATCAGTCTGATCAAGTTTTCTATCTTTAGATCTAATATCTTAGATCATGTGTTAGGGTCGTCGGACCAGGCTTCATTCCCCCCAATTATTGCTTCCATTAAAGGTTTCTTCAAGGATTCGATCATGGTTTGCATGTAAGGGTTTTATTTTTACTTCAATTGCTTTTATATTTCTTAGTCTCTGCGGATAGAATAAGCAGTTTTTTAATCATTGGTTTTTCGTTTTAGGCTTTAGGGTTGTTAGTATGTATGCAGATTGGTGTAATCATGTTCCCCCCCCCTACCAATCTCTAATGTTGAGAACTAAAAAGTCTCATCATTACTCTTTTTTCAGGTTTTCCTTTTCCCTGATCATGTAATGATGGGTTTTTTTTTTCTGTCAGTCTAAAAGCCTCCTGTAGTTCATTATTAGGTAGATTTTCCCCATGATAGCTTTGTGTATCTGATCTGTCTGTTTGTGCTATTTTCAGATCTGGCTTTGAACTTTTGGAAATATTTCTTCTATTCTTCCTTCTTGCTTTATAGGGTCACACGCTGCAGCTGTGGCTCCGATCTCAAAATTAATATATTTTACAAAGAAAAGGTCATGTGCAGTGTGAAGATGCACAAGCAAGAAAGTGATGCACTTTCTGTCCCTGTTTGAAAGTCTCTCGATTCTTTAGAGAAAGAGATAGAAAACTTGATGGCACTAAAGATTTAGACGCCCTTGCGTACTCTTGATATGATTTTTAGATTCAAAATCTTTGCTCGGATCTTTCAAGTTTTCCACAGTCGTGCCCTTTCTTCCTTTGATTGTGCTTTCAGAAGATTGTTATTTTCTCATATCTAAGCTAAATATGTGAACATGGGAGACTTCCTATGCATGGCTGCCCGCAATTTGAAAACGTGTTATCTTCTACCTGGCCTTCTTTTCTCTGGGTTCAGTAGCAAACATTATACCTCTTCTTTTTTCTATATATATATATATATATATATATATATGCTTTCCCTTGAACTGCTATTTATATGCCAAGCTAGAATAATACTTTGAAATGAGAACAATTATGTCATTTGCTGGAGTTTGTGCCCGAGTGTTGTGTGTCATTGTCAGTCACGTCATGGAAAGAGGCTGTCTTGGGCCTCTTGGCAAAGTTATCTCTCAATTAATACAATCCTAATTCTTTTTAAAGACGAGCTATTTGCTTAAAGCAGTAAGTCCCATTTTTTTATTGCTCACAAATTCTATTATTGTATTAGTTTTTACGTTGCTAGACAGGAAATTGTAAGGAAACTATATTGGCGAAATTACAATCTCCTCAAATATTAAAGCCCTAATTCTTTCTCAAGACGAGCCACTGGTCCACGGTTATAAGTTCCCGTACCTTATAGCTCACAAATTAAATTCTCTTTTGACAGATCAATACTGATCTCAATTTGATTTTAGATGTCATGTGTTAAATAGCAGGTTTATGAAGTCTCCCCTCAATGTGGATTTACATGTCATACTTCTCCAGCGAAAAGCTTGGTCGGTTTCTAGAGGAGCATTATGCGGGTAAGACCTCATGTTTTCAGTGAGTTTTTCTCTATTTTTTGTGAAGCTATTGTTTATTTTTGGGAGTCAACGTTAATGGGAAGCGATGACATGGGATGTTGAATTTTGGTGAGCATTTTTATTCTATCTTGCTTGCCTCGTTGCCCATTATTTGCCTTACTTTCCTCATGTGAGCTTAATAGATGAGATCCTTGCTAAAAGATGAAAACAAAAACAGTAAAGTAAGATTTGAAAGATGGCAAAAAGAGTCGCACTATACTGAGGCAAATATAGGTATATATGCCAGTTGTATATGGGCCTAAATAATCTTGTTTCTCTCCCTCGCACAAGCATACATGGGAGCACAAAATGATAGAAAATCACAGAGCAAGAGCATGGCAAAAGGTCACGAGGAGAAAGAGCTAGCCACATGAATACCAGTTTATTCCATGTCACTGAGTAACCTAGGAAGCAAACTCCATTTTTTAATGTTATTACAGATGTCAGCATTTGTACCTTGAGATCAATCTGACCAATCTTTATGATTTTTCTCCTGGATATGGGTGGTGCTTAATTAGACTTCTTTTTCTGTTTTTTGTTTTTTTGTCACCATCTTTTCCTGTTTCAGAATTTTTCCTCTAGCCCTTTGTTGAAAAGGGGATTGCATGTATAAATGCTGTCTCGCAAAGCTCCACCTTTTGGGAAATTGAATCTTTTGACCTTTGCAAACATAAAGTATCCCACTTTCTGCTATGCTTTTATCCATTTTTTTTTTCTTTAGCCTTTGATTTTATAGAGAGGGGCCATGTTGATGAATTCCTGTGAAAGCTTTAAGACCACAATATCTTTCCATGGTGTGATTGGTATGTGTACAACCTGACCAAAACTTTATAGTAACTTTGTACTATTCGAGCTTGTAGTATATGGCTCCACGGTTATACAACAAAACTAGTGTAACCTAGACCTTTAAAATTAGTGAAGGATCCAATGCACGCATACAGCTTTGTCTTCGCCCCTTGTCCCACGGCAGTCAAGAGTCAGGACGGAGAGCATTAATTCTTATATGAACTTTATGTTGCGTGAATTGGGCCAATAGCAAAACTACAGTTTTTTTTTAAGCACTACAATCTTTCCTGTTACAGACAAAGTATAATGACCCCTGCCCTTTGAACCAAGATTGTCTCTATGACTTTCTTGTTCACAGCATCACTGTTGAATAATTTTTTTAATGGGCAGCAAACATCCATATATTATTGACAAGAACTTTGTGGAATAAGTTCAACGCATCCAAGAACTCTTCGGATGCCTTCGGTGCGGTTGCCTCTCAAATTCTTCTAATCTAAGAATAACAATTGTTTTTTATATTGAATTTAAGTGAATCAATATTCTCTTATTCTTACTGATAGTAACACAACCGCTTTATTTTTCGTTATTGCCTAAAACATCACACTAATACTTGACAAATTACAAAATCACGCGCTAAGATAGAAAAGTCTATGGTCTAGCCGTCTCGAAAATAATAAGTTTTGGGTTGGATGATTCCTTTGATACGTTGTTAAAACCTTTCTTTTTTACATGGATAGGCTAGTATGAGTTCAATCCTCGGAATCATTCTTCGCTTGTGAATTAATTACAGAACAGAAGTACGTAGTGGGGTTGCGTTTAGGCACTTAGCATCAGGGTACTTGTTAAGATTTGATCGAATCTTAGTTAATTTAACCTCTATACGCCAAATTAATGAATCTCAATTTCAAAATCCCAACTTCTGAATTCCTTCTTTAACTTGACAAGGTGGTGCTATCTCTAATCGAAACAGGAGTAACAAAAAAAAGTGTCATCTGTATATGGCAGATTAGAAACACATGATTTCCAGTCACCTGAACTCTTTGCACTAGATTCTTCAAGTCTGAAAGCTCGTCGAACCAGTTTCGATAACCCTTCTGCTGTAGTTTTGAAAAGAAAAGGAGATGGTGAATCGCCTTGACAGATACCTCTAAACACTTGGAGCTCCAAGATAAGAATTTTCAGAGAGTTTTATAACATTAAGCAGATTTTCCCAGGATCTAATAATTATGCCGAAGGAAAACCCTTCTTATCTACAATGTTTTCGTGAACCATTGGATTGCAAACGGTGTCCTGTTTCTTGTCATAATTGGACAACTTCTTTTTACAATCGAGTAAACTCCTTTTTGCCTCTTATACGTTCATTAATATTCCACTTCTACAACAATATTTTAAACCTTTTAGATGTTATCCTATAGTTTTAAAAACATTTCAATGTCACACTCACACCTCTATTCATTAAATAGCCTACAAAACTGAGTTTTTCGGTCGTTATTGATAGTTAAGGGTAGAATCAAATCTTCTTAGAAATTATAATAAGGGTAGCATTAGGAAAACCTGAACCATGGGGGTAGAAACCACAGATTAAAGATCTAGAGGGATGCAAAATGAAAGTTACCGTTTACAGCTTGTGTTTTGACCTATTCGAAAAAATGAGATTACACTGCAAGAGGCAACAAGATGGTTCAATCATCAGATCTCTGGTGGCCAAGTAGCATCGCCATTCTAATCCTATCATGATCATTACAGGCTTAGCTTTGACCAGTAGAGATAAGATGGAACCCTGCGGATATGTTGAATCAATGGAGTCCTGGAATTAGCCCTAGACCAGCTTCTCCATTATCCGTAGTAAAAAGAAAAAGGAAAAGAGTCCAATAGAAGCACTAGATTCAGGTCCACTACGAGTCCAATCTATAAATTGATTTTAAGCTAGCAATAGTGTTGGGCTCTGCAAGTTTTTGGATCGGTGTTTCCTTAAGAAATATGAACTGAACTCCACAAAAGTGTTAATCGGACCCAAAAAAAACACCAAGAAGCCCATAGGAAATTGTTATTATAAACATCGTAATCGAAACGGTTGCTGCCATGCAGCAGCAACAGCCATCATTGTCATGGCTATCGCTGACGCAAAATTAAGCCACGATATTAATTATGAATTTTATATTAAAACCCATGGTTTGAAATTAATTATTTTCTATAAGTATCGAACCTTAATATAAATATATAAGTTTTTAATGTTTAACATATAGTATAACGATCGTCATTACACAACACTCACTCGTAATGTTCCATTTAGCTGTGATCATATCCACATTTGCGATCGTAATCGTGACTGAACCACACGGTATAAAACCATCGACAAGATCTAGTCAACTGAATTTCGCTGCGTAAAATAATAAAATTGTGATTCAAAAAGCAAAAGCATAAAATGAGAGGATACAAAAAGCAAAGCACACTCCTCCACTTTGGATAGTTTTTCTGTTCTCCACTTCCTTGACTTTGCATCTTTCTGCCCTAATGGGTCTCCCTCTACTTGCTAGATATATGTGTGTTCAGGTGAAAAATATATTAAAAAACACGGCTTTACAAGAATGATTCGACTTGCTCTCGATTCAAAGAAGAACAAGTGACGACAAAATACAAGATATTCGATATACTATTAATTTTTGCATCTTTTCCTTTTAATTATTATTATTATTATTTATCGAGTGACATATTAATTTGTATAGAATTGTAGTCTAAAAAGATTATTTATAAATCGGTTTCCTTCTTTACCTGTCCTGTCATCCGTGTAATGTTGGAAAGGCATAAACAATGAATCTCTTCAGAAAACTCGCTCGCCCCCCTAAGATTCATGTCTTCAAGAAGAAGCTCTTGAATCTTTAAGAAATCCAAAATAAATGCTCTCATATCTAACCAATAGAAAGAAAAATGTAATTTCAGATTTTGAGATTTACCATATCATTAAAGATTCATGATTTCATAAAATAAAATAAAAGAAAAATGAAATCCCCTGCAGTATCTGCCCACCATTTTACGCTGCATTTATGGATCTTAAATTTATTTTTCATATCCTCCTTGAATTCTAATATTACTTTCTCATTTTGTGCATGTATAAGCACTGACACACTTCACCTATTTTTCATTTTATTTTACTTTTCCCTTAACTCCCTCCCTCCCTCCCTCCCTCTCTCTCTGAAAAACAAAGGACAATGAAATGCAGCCAGCATGATAACGGGACCCAAGGGTTTTATCATCCTGTGCCTGATTTTGTTCTTCCCGACCATGTTTGAACCAAAAGAGTTGAGCTCGTGCAAAGTACGTAGTCCCAGGATTCTCATTCTACTGTCAGTTGATTTTCATTCACCAGTTGACGGTCACAAGCATCCAAAGGGAAGAGCCCAAAGATGAGATAAAAATATAAGAAATGTAATTCAATCAGATCAAGATTGAATATCATATTATCATATGTTTATCAATACAAAATACTTCAAAACAATCAATCTTTCCATCATATTGACATTAAATATCTTTTCAGATGAGTCTCGTAC
>Ga0325400_1003836_pt1 | contig 13755 bp, 14 predicted proteins | sample PopdelMetagenome_2_FD_205662 | JGI IMG/M metagenome (GOLD analysis project Ga0325400, IMG submission 205662) | Populus deltoides microbial communities from Bellville, Georgia, United States - Xylem-PdKOR-R1 | ecosystem: Host-associated > Plants > Phyllosphere > Stem > Wood/Secondary xylem... | reverse complement strand
AACATTTTTAGAAGGAAAAATATAATTTTTATTGGTACAAAAAACACATGGATTGGTATATATTGTGCTTAATTGCTAACATTATTATCAATAAATCATATAAATACCATGAAATAATGCATCATATTAATTATTTTGCTGAATATGCCTTTAATTATTATATATTCTTCGTGCATCATATTTTAAACAGCAAATTAATAAAAAAAAACGAAAGAAAGAAAGAAAGTTTTTCTCTTATCAAATTCAATTGAAAATGTTACATTTTTAAATTAAGGCTTGTTTCTGATAATAATTAAATAGATTTAATTATTATCAACTATAATTAATCGTCAAATCCAACATAAACAATACTTGGAGTACTTTACTATTTCTTTCTCAATAAACCATAATATGAAGAGAAAAAAAACTCATAATATTCATATGCTGTTTTTATAATGCAGTGCGGTCCATATTTAATCTATCCTAACTATATATTTGGAATTGTGTGGTTAATCAACACCTACTAGTTTTTTACATGGATCCTACTATTTTTTTTTTAAATCTTGATTAAAAAAACTATAATTTCTAGTATTTTTTAAATTAATTTTTTCAATTCATAACCACATAAATTTACTACAATATCGAACACATCTAAAACATAAAAAAAAAAGAAGCTCATGAAGCTGTACAAGAAACTTAAATTGAAAATCCCAATTAAATCTATCTTTAAAAACTCCAATTGAAAAAAAAATACTTTTTTCTAAAGCAACCATTTCATCTTTTTTTGAATATTGATTTTACATATAAATTTGCATTTTAAAAGTTGGATTTTGGATCGGTTTGAAGGCCGGTACCAGGTGATGATAATATTTAAGTAAAACAAGAAATTTGAATATTTATTTTCATATATATACATATAATTTGTTATAGGCAAAGAAGGAGAGAGGAATTAAATGGATAATTATGGGTTTTTTTGACATTTTCTTAATTGAACCCTAACAAAAGGGGCGAATTAAAAAAATTCATAAACTTCAGGGTGGGAGGTCGAAAAGTTTTTGTTCAGGGGTGTTTTACAATTTAGCCTTCTCAAGCACCTGGTTGCTTATTAAACCCCACGGGAAACCAGCCTCTGGGGTTTTGCTTTCTCCTCTTCTCTCGCCCACTCTCATAGTGCCTCCTTTCTCCAAAAATTAACCTCTCCGGCTGGAGGAGGATCGACTGCTGTTAATCACCGGCCTCATTTCAACATTCAGGGTTCCGTATCACGGTACTCTTCTTTCTAACTCAACGGATCTTAAGTTACTTCTGTATTCTTTATCTGAAGCATTTTATCAAACTCCTTGCATTCATTAATATTTCTTTCAATTCCTTTATGGAAGTTTGGAATTTTATCATCGTATCATAATTGATGGTTAATAACTCAATTTGTGTTTCAATAGTTTTGTTTATTAGTAGTAAAAAACGATGAAAAATCTGAACTTTCTGATTGATAGATGAACAGGTGACGTGGCATTGGTTTACTTGGATCAGTGGGGCTATTTTTTCTAGTCAGTAGGAGTTATGGCTTTGTCGATTTCGAGAAGGGTTTTGCGTTCTTTTGGGTCCTTGTCTGGGTTTGGTCGCTGTGGTGATTCTTCTAGTCTTACCAGTCAGTCATTTCGAGCTTCTCATGGTAAAGGACTTGCTTTACTGGAATTGATTTGAGGGTTTTTTCAGATTTTTAGCTTTTGTTTGAATTTATTGTAACAGATTTGTATGGACACGTTTCTGGGGATTGCTTATTTTCTGCAGAATCCTCTAGCTTTATCAAGGTACGTACACATTGAGCGTAATTTTTTCCTTCTTTCTTCTTGCACATCAATTCTGAACTTTTAGGGTGTGGGTTATTTATATGCAGCTTGTCGAACTCTATTTGGGTCTACTTTGACTGATAGATGACCTTGTGCTTTGTTCTTGCATTGGAAATGAACTTATGAGCTGATGGTATATCACGTTATAATGCAGGGTGCATTATCTTCCCTTGCTCACCGGAGGCTTTCGACATCCAATGTGACTTCTGAATCTACTGATGGATCATTTCCTTCTGATTTATTATCTGCAAAGAATGTGGTAACACCACAACGTGAGATAGGTACAAACTAGGAAGAGAGCTGAGAATTTTCTTGTATGACAATCCATTTATTAGTTTTGCAGTTGTTTTGCATTTATCTACATTTAGTTAAATGAGGTTAGCCCCTCTCCCCATATTTTACGTTATTGAAGGGTAATTGAGATCATAACATTTGTTTTTGGAACTTGCCGATGAAAAGATACTCGAACCAAAAACTTAATTTTGTTCTGTTGTCAACTTTTTTGGTGTGGTTGCCATTATGAAATCTTAGACAGTTAGTTGGGAAGTCTAGTTATACTACTAGCTAGCAATTTTTCCAGATTGATCTTTTAGTTGGATGTTTCCTGATTTAATGAAAAGAAAAGAAAAGGTAGGAAGAATGGTTTGACCTCAGTTCATAAACAGTTCCATCTTACATTAGATTTGTGCTAACGGTTACCACTTCAACCCTGTTGAAGTTACAAAGAAGAGTTAAAAGAAAAGCTATCACATACTTAAGCTGATTCTAACTCCTTTTCAAGATTTTTTTCCTTCTGCCACTTCACCTAGTGTTGTGTGTGATAGGATTTATTTAATCTTTTTCATGGAATGTGTGCTATCATGCAAATCCAATCCAATAGGAGTTTACTTTTCCTGCTGTTGACATTGCATACCTCAGGTTCGACTCTTGGGTGTGATTTAGACCTTGTAAATACAGTTTTAGTTCTATTCTTTCCCAGAATATTTAAAAGTGTGAGATTTTCCTTATTTGGCCTAGTGATTCACTGCTTAAGGCTTAATTGCACTGAATTTCCATTTTTCTTGGTTTTTTAATGATTACAACTCAGGCATATTATATTGACATGATGTTGTGATACAGGACTTTATCAGGACCTGGTAATTCCAGTGACAAATTTTCACAATGAGGACAAGGGTTTAATGGTTTTGGCTGGCGATGTTTTTGATGTCCCTATCAGGAAGGATATTATTCACCGTGTTGTGCGATGGCAGCTTGCAAAACGACAACAGGTAGTCTCAAACCACCATTCTTTAAATCTTCGAAGCTTGTAACTCTATAACAGTAATGGATTTTCAAAAATGTACAACAGTATTCCCAACCATATCATTGATAAAACCTGTTGGGTTTGCTTATTGAGAAACACTGTCTGATGACTTGCTAGATTTTATCTGCTATGTGTCATGAACTGTGACGACTGTTGCTTTCCTAAATTGAATTAACTTTCATGTTCCTAAATTGAATTAACTTTCATGTTCTTGAAAAAAATCTGCAGCCTGCATGTTAGGACTTCATCTTTATAAAATGGATACCTCTGATACTAATATCAATTGTGTTGTCAACAGGGAACACATTCAACAAAAACAATCAGTGAGGTTAGTGGGACCGGCAGAAAGCCATATAGACAAAAGGGCACTGGCCGAGCAAGACATGGAACGTTGCGTGGACCCCAGGTATAGAGCCTATTTTGTCCTCGTTGATAATTGGTTTAATCGATTATCAATGCTGCTGTATCTTGAATATATATTAGGTGGGCCTAACTTTAATGATTCTATAACAGTTTAGAGGTGGCGCTGTTATGCATGGCCCTAAACCACGAAGTCATGCTTTTAAATTAAACAAGAAGGTGAGGCGTTTGGGACTGAAGATTGCTTTGACAGCTCGTGCAGCAGAAGGAAAGGCATGCCTCTCTCTGTCTCCAAATCTTTGATTATACATAGGCCTGTCTTTGAAAGGCCAGAATTTCTTTTAAGCGGCATGTGTAGTTACCAAATATGTCCACCTATAAGCAGGTTATATGGGATTTATTTGGTTTAATGTGTTCATAGTCTGGCACATTAGGCTCTTTATCTTAATATTACACAATGCGTCATTAACTTAGGCCCTGGGGAAGATGTTGGCTCTTTTTTGTCATCATTATCTTTGGCATCCCCAGGCCTTGTTTGGTTTGGTTGCTGTTGATTTGAATTATTGTGGTTACTCTTGATTTCAATTGCCTGCAACGCTAACAACACCTTCTCTTCTTTTTTCTCATAATTGATATTCACAGTAGTTTCTAACTGTTTGAGCTTTTTGCATTTACTGAGCAATAATCTTAATTGAATTTTTGAATGCACAGCTTCTGGTTTTTGAGGATTTGGAGGTGCCTACGCATAAAACCAAGAATATTGTGAACTATGTCAATGAAATGGAGAACACCAAGAAATTACTGGTGGTGGATGGTGGCCCCATTAATGAGAAGCTGAAGTTAGCAACACAGAATCTACATTATGTAAACTTACTACCGTCGATTGTAAGTTGTGGTTCTATCCTTGTTCCTTTCCATGAATTCTCTGAATTTGGTACTGATCGGTTAAAGTTCAGTCAAATTTAATCTTTGGGAATGCAATTTGACTGCTCTTACTTGCAAGGGAGCAGTGAATTACAAATAATCTAATCAATACATCATTTCTGGTTTTTACCAAACCCTTATATTATGATTTCTGGCTGTAAGCTTCATTTATAGCTTTGTTTTCATTCTTAGCTGTGTATAATGTAGTTTGGTCATTGAAATGTTTTCTTTCATTTAAAAACTGCTCGTTGATTTATTTTTCTTACCCTATAGATGATAGTGCGTATCAATTGATGTTAAGCACCCTCTTTTCTAGCCGATGGTATTTTCAAGCCACTTTAATTTTTGAATTATTCTCCATGCCAAAGATTTCTATTCTAGATGTTTGGATCAATTATTTATTGGAAAGACTCACTATCAATTCTTTGCAGGGTCTAAATGTGTATAGCATCCTGCAGCACGATACCTTGGTGATGTCCCGTGATGCCGTAAACAAAATTGTTGAGCGGATGCACACTCCAATCAAACGATGAGGCGTACACGATGTAGTTTGTACTGTATGCTCTGCTCCATTAGGAATCCTTCGTTCTCCGACCAAAATAACTCATGTCTGTGTTGTTTTTGTTTTAAGATGCAAATACGTGTCCAAGATGGTCAGTCCATGAATGCTAGTTGTCTTCGACTTGGGAATTTTTATAGTTGAGTTTTGGTGGACTTCAAACATTGGCATGGCCACTTTGTTTTTGGAACATGGCTTGGCAAATTGTGCATCGGTAATTGATGACATTGCTCTAGATTTTATCCATATGTTGATTAACTTTTCTGAAACGTGTATTTCAAGATGCAATTTGGCATTTGATGGTGTGAGATTTGTTGAGGTTGAAATGACACCCAATGCCACATGGAATCCCACTCGGGATTATGTGTACCGATGAAGTTATAGCCTGGCAAAACAATTACCATTGTCAGGTCAATAACACAAGGCTAAGAGTTGAAAAAGATTGGCTGCCAGGTCAGTTTCACATCGTGAATTGTGGGCATGTGATCTGGACATATCGTACATGTTGAGGGTGCGTAACGCTCAATATGCTTCTTTTTGGCCGAAGTTCACACCTTTGGGATTTGTTATATTGCCAAGACAAGATGTCACTGCAACTGCAAATTGGAAAAAAGTTATCATAACCAAGTCAAGATGACTGTGGCCATTAGAATCCCAAAATTGTCAAGCAAAAGACTTTCAAGTTGCAAGGTTCTTTTGGTTAAATACCTTTATATTTGGTTTGAAAGCCTTTTTTTAAGATTTGTTAATATTAAAAAAAATACCGAAGTTTTAAAACGTCAAATTATCTAGAACATTTGAAAAAAAAATATCAGATTAAAGTGTTTTTAATTCAAATGGGTTGTTTTATCAAAATATTAATTAAATTAATATTTTTTTAATTTAAATCAAATTTTGTAAAGTCATCTATATCTTATTATCAAATGTGTATTTAACTAGAAATAAATATTCATCATTAAATATTTGATTTGATTTAATTTGATGTAATTATTGGGTGAAAAAATAATAAATTAATATTTTTTTAATTTAAACTTACTTTTATGAACTTATTTGTATTATTTCATTAGTAATAAATTTTCATGCTCAATGTTTACTTGAGATCCAATATTTATAAAAAAAATTTATCTTCTATAAAAAAATATTCCGAGAGATGAACAGTGTTAGGACAAAATGGCTAAACTACCGCACATTTATTACCGTTACAGTACATGGGAGATGGCCGAAGACTCAGAGAAGACGCAATCAATCCGACATTACACGAACTAGGTTACATGGCAACACCCCATTAGCCAAACCAACTTAACCAAATCAAAAACCATGTTATTCCAGCTAAACTAAACTGTTAGTCATTGATTATGCTGACACATTCACATATTAAAAAAAAAGAAGAGAAGTCACTGTGACAGGTGAAGAGTCACAGTATCGTCTTCTGTTGTCTTCTCTCTCCCTTCAATGTCAAGAAGCTAGGGTTTCTCTCCCTCCAAAATCCCACTTTCTGTTTCTCCCAAAATCCCACTCCATCACTTTCAAGTAGAGGATATACTTAAGGGTTTAAGCTTCCATGGCTAAAACCAGACCAGGAGGCCTCATCTCCAAGCCTAAAACAGGCAAGAGGGACCTTGACTCCTACACAATTCGCGGCACTACCAAAGTTGTCAGAGGTAATAACATTATCAAAATGCATTTTTGCACTTAATCTTTATCTGGGTACAGTAAAGTTCTGATTTTGTTGGCTGTTTTGTGGTTTTTTTTATAATGGGTTGTTGTCTTTTTGGTGTTTTTGATAATTGGTTGTTGTAAAGGTTTGATCTTTTTGCGTGTTTGTTGGTGTTTTATGTAGTGGGGGATTGTGTAATGATGAGACCATCTGATACTGGTAGGCCTTCATACGTGGCAAGAATTGAGGGGATGGAGGCTGACAGTAGAAACAATGTGAAGGTTAGAGTGAGATGGTACTATAGGCCAGAAGAGTCTTTAGGAGGGCGCAGGCAGTTTCATGGAGCGAAAGAGTTGTTCTTATCAGATCATTATGATGTGCAAAGTGCTCACACTATTGAAGGGAAGTGTATAGTTCACTCTTTTAAGAACTATACCAAGCTTGAAAATGTTGGAGCTGAGGATTATTATTGTAGGTTTGAGTATAAGGCTGCTACTGGAGGTTTCACACCGGACCGTGTTGCTGTGTGAGTATCTTTTCAGTATGGTTTAGAGTTGAGTGTATTGGAATGTGTTTTATGTTTGGTTAGTGTATTGTTGTTTGATTGAGGTCGAATTGGTTTCTGATTTTGAAGGTATTGCAAATGTGAGATGCCATATAACCCAGATGATCTTATGGTGCAATGTGAGGGTTGCAAGGACTGGTAATGTTGCTTTCTTGTGGTTGTGTGTTGATTTTGTTTTCTCTTTTTGGTTATTTAGTCTGTTAGTTCTCTCCAAGTCAGACTAAACATCTGGGAAATGTAATTTATAAGAAGTTAAAACTGAGAAAAAAAAGGTGAAATTTTGTGTCCCAAGGCAAAGGAGCTAAGTACTACCACTCAAATCTTTTTCCAAAAGAAAGCTCACCGATTAGAGAAAAATGAGTTTTGTAGGTGAACTTCTCAGCTATTATTTTGAATCTTAAACAGATAAAGAAGCTCAAGAATTGGAAAGAAACAATTGTGTTGCTGGATGTGTGAGTGCTGACTGTTATTTTAGCTGAAAGCTTGATCCCATCAAGAGTTATCTTCCCTCTGTCCTCTTTTGCCATTTAGGTCATGAATCTGGACTTTAGTGGGTGGTTATTCTAGTTGTTTTTTTTTTTTAATGATATTTGTATCATTCTGAGACCTTATGTGTTTGCTGTTTAAGACTATTTTGTATGGTGAGTTAAGTCGAGAACACTTATCAAAGTGTGATCTTTCTTGTTTTCCCTTTTTCCATATAAGATCATTATTATTTATATGGGGTTTTATGCTCTTAGCTACATCTTCAACGTCATGGTTCTGTTGCTTTTAAACTCTGACTCACCCATTAGTAAAAGAAACACAATGTTCTTGGTCGTGCATTGTCTAGTGCTTCTTACTAACCCATAGTGATTGTAGGTCCCCTTGTTATACTCCCAAATTCAGGCCTTCTGGATATAGCTTGAACGGCAGGAGATAATTATGCCTGTATGCTTATGCACATGAATCTGTTATCTTGCTATGCTGAAGGGAACGGAATATTTCTTGTCCCTTATTGTTTAATAGTGACCAACTCAGAGTGGATGAGTATCTTTGTCTGCGACACATGAAGGCCTTTTGGAGGCGTTGTGAATAGCAAGGGAATTGTATATATATGTGCACATGTGATAGCGGTGCTAAAAAAAGGTTCAGCCACCTACTTTTATAGTTACGCATCTCATGTTATTTGTAGGTATCATCCTGCTTGTGTGGACATGACAATTGAAGAGGCAAAAAAATTGGATCACTTTGTGTGTTCTGAATGTGCATCTGATGATGATGTCAAAAGATCACAAAATGGGTTTTCAGTGTCATCAGTTACTGATGTCAAGGTGAGACTTCTCATATCCTGTTTCCCTTTTTCTGGAGAATCATTTTTATGGCCTTAATGTACCCCATTTACTGTGCATGACATGCTATGAGCTTGTTTTCTGTGACAATTTTTTGATTGTGATGCTAGAAGTTAACATGATTCATTAACACTAACTTTTGTGTGGAGTAGGTTGTTGTATTAGTGTTTTGATGCCTCTAATGCTGGACGTATGGTGTGGATAAGTAATACATGAGTTTCCATTACCATTATGGCATCAACCATCCTTTTGGCTAAAATCTACTGAACATTTAGCTGGTGTAAAATGATACATTTGTAGTATGCACTGCTGCTTTCATGCGTGTAACTGAATACGAGTTTGGGCTGCAGCTTTGTCATGGTGGTTTGCTGATCTTGAAAGAAAATATTTTTTTAACCTGCAATAAGCATGATCCATATATTCCACACAGCACTTTGGCTTCTTGCTTCTGTTTATTTATTTGTCTTTCTTGAGTTTTACTTGAAATGGCCTTTGACCAATCAAGGCATTATATTTCTATTACCTTGTGTTAGAAGATATCTTGCTCTTATATAGCTCCATGGTTTGTGCTACACTAGGAATACCATTTTCACTTCTACACGTTTCCTGATCCCTTATCTTCTTCTTCTGGAATATGGAGAGTTGGTTGGCTTATAATGCTCAGAAGATTGCAACTTTGATGCATGCATCACCATTTGAAAATTTGAGTTATTGTATCAAGTTGCTTGGATAAGATGGATTTGGGTCCTATGATGTCCTCTTCATCTTAATTGATGTGATGTAGTGGACTATGCTGGGGTTGTGCAAATGTTGGAAGTTGTTTGATATAGATTTTTACATTCATTGCTCTGTTCAATCGTTCAATGTATGAGAGAAATCCTGAACTATAGATCCAAATCTGGGTCCGTGGTTACAGACTATATTTAGAGGTTTGGTCTGCCATTATATCAGGATCCACTGTGATATATTTTACCAAATTTGATCCCTTATATGCTTAATACTGCTGCTTGTTGATTCTTTTTAGGTTCTAACATTCCTGTTTGAAAACACATTCTCTTCTGTGGCAGAGTTATTTGGAAAAAAAAAATAAAATGGATTTGATGATATAGTTAGTTGGAAATATCAACTTCTTGTTGTCTTCATTTTTCTTTTTCTTTTTCTTTTTCTTTTTTGGCATGTCAATAAAATTGAGCCAGATTTTGACTATTTCATTTTGTTTTGTAAATGTAATCCATTGACAATTGGTTTGGTGAAATTTTGTTTGCAGTCACTTCCAATTTCTTACTGCCATCATCCTAAAACAACTTTCATTGTTCTTCATTATTTATTGGAATTAAGTTATTTGTCTATGCCAAGGGATTTCTTTCGTCAATGGATGGATGGTTTTCTGTCTTTCTCCAAAAACACTCATACATGTTTTCCCCTCTTTATTTTTCTATGAAATGAATGCCTATTGAAGTCTCTGAACTTTACAGGTAGAAAACAAGCGCCGGAAGAGATGAGTGCAGTTAGTAGGTCAGTGATTGCACAGGGAGACCTAAATCTTCTTGCAGGTTTAGCTTGTAGATTGTTGGTGTGTGATGTATATTCCAAATGACCGTGGTGTGCTTTGCTCAAACTGGGCTGTCAGTAGTTTCATGTGTTTTTGTCTTGTGGAATATGTAAGTTATGCTAGGTTAAGTATTCATAAATCTACCCTGAAAAAGGTTTCATTTTGGATGTTTTTTGACATCAAACCTAATGCATGGAGTAGACATTCCGGGTTTCTGGTATTCCCTTCGTGAAGCCAAGACAGCGAACACCATTAATGCCTAATGGTTCACTTGCCAGTTTGATAGCAACCATCTTAATTTTTGTTGTCGTTGCTCATTTGTTGACTTTGTTCCACACGCAGAGAGTTCTCACCTACAGGTCTTACAGTATTACTATAGAATTGTGATGCGTTGCTCGTGTCCGAACTGATGGTTGCAACTGCAATGATGACCTTGAGGTTGGAGCAGGAAGGGCAACTTCATTTTTCATTTTTACACTGTTAAACCATGTGGACTTGGACAAACGGCCGGGAAGAAAAAAATGAATGTTCTTGTGGAAAAATGTTGAATAATATACCTGCCGGGACTCGCATTTGGCTTTCGTCCCGAAGGAAATAAGATCTCAAATTTGACTTTCTGATACACTTATTTACCATAAGAGAGTCAATGTTGACAACGCCGTCGAAACTCTTGCTTGATTGGCGGCTTCCATTCATCAGCGCGGACTAAAAAAGGTGCTCGCCGAAACCGTGCTGGATAGTCACCTATCACACGGCTATAACTAAAACCTAACTTATGGTGGATCCCTGGGACAAAGTCAAAGCACTTGATCCTTGATCCTTCAACCTATACTATACTTGGAGATGCTCCTCACCGCCGATCAAGCAACAACACTGCTCTAGGCTTAGCTTTAAGCCGCTATAGTTCGGTTTGGATAAGCCAAGTCCATTCGATCGGTTTGTTCGGGTGGTCTTCCCTCTCTTATCTTCCCTAACGTTCGGAGAACTGTTCTGGTTTGAGAAAGGAGCACCGGGAGCAACCTGAATGAATAAGAAATGGACACCAGAGGGACATGAGTACCCTTCCCGACTCAATTTTCATGTTTTGGGAACTGACCTGAAGAATTTTGAGCCTGAACTGTCAGTGGGCCTGGCTGTGTTCTTATTGTTTCTTTATATTATTCATTTGGCAAGGTTAAATCGGAAAGACTACAACAATATTTTACCATTTCAGAGCTAAACACCTTGCACACGGCTACAATAGAGTACGGATCATATGGGCTGTATGTTAATGGTTGAATTTTTTTTTCAAATTATAATTTTAAAAATATTTAATTAATCAAAATATATATTTTGTAGCGAATCCCATTAAAAACTTTTTTTTCGAAGTTTGGTTACAAAAACAAATTATAATTTATTTTTTAAATCTATTTTTTAAATGTTAACCGCAATAATGATGCGAAACACAAGAAAGGATCATCAGCTCTAAAAAAGAAAATCAACATGAATCTGGTCAGTGTAATAATGTTTTTTTGATAAGAATGGTAGCATGCACAAGAAGTACCTCTAAAAGCCCACCCTTTCCATTGCAACTGTCCATTGCATACAAGATTACAAGTAATAATCGTAAGTAATAGTAATGATTTTAATCCAAAGTAGGGCTTCCTTTCCTTGTTAGCTAAAACTGTAACAGCTTTATTCACATTGACAATGTGACTAAGATTAATCATTACTTCATGTGTTTGCATGGCGTGTGGCACCATATTTTTTTCAGCATCCCTGATGCCTGAGCTCATGTTTCTTTCAGTACTGAAAATGATCATGACAAACAAGGTTGATCATGCTTCTTCGAGTTATTCTGCGCAGTGCTGCTTGTTGTTCTTGTTTTTGTTATGGTTGGTGCTTGTTATGCAGAAGAAAATATCAGTATATATTCTTGGTCTTATTGGAAGGAGAGACACTTGCATTTCATGGAAGCCATTTATCTCATGAGGGAAGAAAATTAGTCCAGTACACTACCCCTTCTCAGGTTCTTTCCCATTTGCTTACAGCCTTCTATATATTTTCTCAAAGTTGAAGGTAAAAGGAAAAGTATGATTGTAAAAGTAAATCTAAGTTTGCTGGTTGAAGATTTCAGGCAAACAAATTGAAAGATGCTACTAGAGTGAAGCTGGTGGAGAAAGATAGAGGAGCCGAAGTGATGGCAACTTACACTCCTCGATTCCTAGGGTTACCGCAAGGAGTATGGGTAAAGGAAGGCGGAGACAAAAATGCAGGTGAAGGGATTGTTATTGGTTTTGTTGACACAGGAGGCAGCCCAACAAACCATCCAAGTTTTTCCTATGATATTATCCCTTGAATCCATTCACACAAAATATCTCTCATTTTTCGGGTGCTTGCGAAACGGGCCCTAGCTAGATCCCCATCTCTAGTTCTTGAAATGGGAAGATAGTATCAGCTAGGTACTTCTCAGCTGGGGCTCAAGCAATTGCTACTGATCTTAACATTTCAGTGGGCTTCTTCTCTCCCTTCGATGTTGGTGGGCATGGCAGGTAATGCAATGATCACTACGAATACTACTCTTGATCAATATAATCAAATAGCCATCTGCTGAAGTCGTCACTGATAGAAGTAAATATACAGTTTTTTTAATTAGTCATGTGGCATCAATTGCTGCGCTGGAAATGCTAGGGTTCCAGTGATCGTGGATGGCTTCTATCATGGGAAAGCTAGTGAGATGGCTCCACGCGCACGGTATGCTATATATATATGTCTGTTGTATGCAGTGGGATTAATTATTTTACTTACAAAGGGTTTGATGAGATGTAGCCTGATCTTTTGACGTCTACTGGCCTCAGAATCGCTGTTTATAAAGCTGTATATACAACAGTACAGGAACTTTAACATATGTGGTTGCAGCAAAAGATCAAGTCAGTCTTGACCCTTGAGGCTTTAATTACCAGGCTGTAATGAGTAAATATCTACAGTGTTAATATTCTTCATTGGATCTTATTAATTAATCTCCGCTGCTGACTTCTGAGGCACAGGAAACAATGGATGGATCAGCGGACATATATATATTAACACTCTCCGTTGGACCAGATGAACAACCAGAAGATACTACTCCGATCCGTTCTTAAGTGTGTGTGATGTTTTCATGTTATTTTCTCCGAGGAGCAGGAGTTTTCGCTGCACAAGCTGCAGGCAACCACGGGCCAGCCTTTCCACCTGTTGTGTATATATAGCTGCTCGCAGCACAGACAGAAGTTACCCAGCTGGTTCTCTTCTTGGAAATGGTCAAAAAGGTGGAGGTGCAGGTTTACCAGGCATGTCGTATATATACGTAGTACTGGTGGAGAGTATGGTTGCCCGTCATCAATATACGTACGTTTCATGCACTTATGTATCGCATTGCGCAAGAACCTAGAATTATTAAACATATATATAGTTAGGGCCTAAAAGCTTTGATGCCATGCCCTACATGAATCCAATTTTAACTTTCAAATTCTCTTCAAGAAAATCTTGTTATATTTTAATGTGCGATTAAGAGTTTTTAGGTTTATACAATATATCAACTAAAAGATTTTTTATCTATCAAAAAAATATTTAAAATAATTTAATGTTCTATGTGAAGTAAGTACTCTTGTTAAAAAATAATTTTTAACCTAAAAATAACTTTAATTAAATTCTACCTTA
>Ga0325400_1003834_pt1 | contig 13757 bp, 7 predicted proteins | sample PopdelMetagenome_2_FD_205662 | JGI IMG/M metagenome (GOLD analysis project Ga0325400, IMG submission 205662) | Populus deltoides microbial communities from Bellville, Georgia, United States - Xylem-PdKOR-R1 | ecosystem: Host-associated > Plants > Phyllosphere > Stem > Wood/Secondary xylem... | reverse complement strand
GAACAACCGAGGATGAAGTAAAGAAGCAATACGAGATCCTTCTTGATGATATAAAGAGCATTGAGTCGGACAAAGTGCCGCTACCGATTTACAAGAACGAAGGAAGCAGCAAGGAAAACATCATCGGTACGTAGTTATGAAGAGGAGAGGTAATACTAATTAACACATGATCGGTACCTTAATCATCAATCCGAAGTTTGCTGAATGTTTAGTCCACGAAAGCACAATTCTTATATGGATTGATTAATTTAGATTCACAAACTTGTCGTGAATTCTAGTATAAAAAAATCTCATTTTTGTGCTATTATAAATTTGGAAAAACATTATTGAATGTAGTTCACAACTAGATAATTGATTTACACCAAAGGAATATTCCATCGGTGTATAAGCTGTATTTCCATCGAAAATTCACGATGAAGTATTTTTCTTCTATAATTATGTTGGGAATTCCCCCACCGATTTTTTCTGTCACTATTTTTATTGAAAATTACCAACGGAATATATTCTAATGCTAATGTCATTGCTATTTGACAATTTTGAGGCAGTGATTGGTATGTTGAAAGAATGAAATGATTTGATTATGTTGCTGATGTTTCCTTACCTGGCCCTCTCTTCTGCAGGCTGCAGTAACTAGAGCTCTAGTGGAGAAGGATATCAACAATAGAGACGGCTATTTTCCTTGAAGTTTTGAGTCGTCATTTTTTTACTCTCTTAAATGTGATGACTTCTATCCTATATATGTACCAAAGAAGCAGCATTAAACATTTTATCTGTTGTGTTAACTCTCCTTTCTGCTTTAAAATTAGTCATGGATTCATTCTTTCCTAGCATATGAAATTGATTTCTCAAGCGATTTTATTTGAAAGCTCAAGATAATACCACAAGGAGAAAAAACGAAAGAGTCAGGAACATGCTGAATTCGGATACAGAAAGGGAAAATGATCCTCTAAGAAAAATGTGCCGTGTAATAGTGTAGTAAAAATGATTTCATAAGACCAGGAGCTCGTGATAATTGATAATCATGAGGCGTATTCAGCATAATCATTTCTAGTTCGGAAGAGGACATGATGTTACAGTAAGAAATTCAGACATGTGTTTTCTCTCTATTACCAACATTTCCATGGGTTGGCAGACAGAAAACCCACCTTTTTCAAGTGTTTGCTTGTCCAAAAATCATGTGCATCACAGTTTGACAAACCTACAGTTCCAAGTCAGTCAGTCAATCTCAAGGAAGCAACTTGATTTCCAATGCCAAACATGCCAAAAATTTCTGCAAGAATTACGAAATTACTACATCTCTGCCTACGATACCCCCTTGCGCCATGAAACCTTTGCCTTTGCTTAGGAGTCGAGGATGTTACCAACATAAAAGTGCTAACAAGTTGGCCTAAAGCAAGCACTGGCCTTTCTTCTCTATATATTTTAAATCAGCATAAGATCTTGACTTAACAACATCACCAGCAATTATGGATCTTTGCCAATAATGAAAACTGAGGTTTAATACTATTAAATGATGTAGTTTTAGTATTTTTAGTTTCTTATTAATTCTAGGCACTGCTACATGTAGCTAAAATATAGCTCAACTGGCTTGCTATAAAACTAGCTAGGGCACTTGGGAAGTAAAAGAAATGCAAACTGCCTGTATCCGTTAGATCACCTTCTGAATCTTTGCGAAGGGTCTTTTTCCATTTTTCCTTTCGTTCTAAGACCATGGATTTTTCATCAAAGACAACAGAACAGAATCAGCTTTGTGCTCTACCTTACGGGACCGGTTAACTAGGGGCCAGATACTGTTGACTAATCCTGGTTTGCAATTTCTGAGAGCATTACTGGTTCTGCTTTCTAAATGACAAATAATTTGAATATCCAGATCAGGGAAGTGGTCTCGTTTCTTTCAAGATTGTGGAGCGAATTTCCTGCTAATGAAAGCCCACATGCTTATTAAAACATATATAGTACTTGCAAATAATATTGTAAACACCTCCAAAATAGCATCAAGTGATCCTCGAACTCAAAAACACCGATCTCAAGACTCTACTACTATGAGGTGTTTTTCGTTACATAATTTGTAGTTTTGCAAGTTGGGTTTGGTTAGTATTACATGACAGAATCAGATACACAAAGACAAATATAAAATAAATTTATCTCTGAAAAGTGAATTTATATCCTTTTAAAAAATAGAATATAATGTTCTATACTTCTATCTGTCTTAACCGTCTACGTTTCTTCTCGTTTTGAGATAGTAACCAGTCACTTGTGTCAAGTGTCAACTACAGTGTTTCAGATTTAAGCGTGGCTTGCATTGCAACTTCCTAAATTTCTCACCAGTCACTTCACTTCAGTCTTCTTTCATGATTCACACATTCCATGCTTCTACCCTACTGAATTTTCACACTAGTCTTGTCTAGCAGTCGACTTTTCTTCCATTTTCTAGTTTTCATACTCAAATTTGATCCTCTATCACATTCTTGATCTTATTCCCAAGACTATAAAACTTAGCTTCACCGTTTTCGCTCTTATCTCGGCAAGAGAAATGGGATCCAGTTCTTTCCCACTGCCTAACCCAAATTGGTCAGAACAGAAAAACAAGTTGTTCGAAAATGCTCTTGCAATATATGACAAGGATAGCCCAGATCGTTGGCGAAACATAGCCAGGTTTGTCGGAGAAACAACCGAGGAGGAAGTGAAGAAGCAGTATGAGATCCTTCTAGACGATATCAAGAGAATCGAGTCAGACCAAGTGCCACTGCCAAATTACAAGAATCATGAAGAAAGCATCAAGGAAAACAGCAACATGAGCAATGAAGGGGATAGGTAACACACACACACACACACACACACACACATATATATCTAGTTCCTTAATCATTAATAGAAAGAATGGACCAACAGATTGCTAAATGTTGCCCAACAAAGCATTAATTATTCTTTTGTGCATTGATTGATCTATTAGATTCACAGTTTATAGATTCACAAACTGATAAAAGCCGATCTTTTTAGATTATCATGCCATTTTGTAAAACATAACAAAATGTTATGATGAAGGAATCTCGATTGATACGAAAACTGGTTACACTAAATGTAATGGTTGATCTTTTCAATACATAATGTACCATGAACAGTGAAATGGAAGCTGATTTCAGTTTTTTCCTGTTTCCTTACTTGACCCTCCCTTCTGCAGGCTGCAGCAACTGAAGCTCTAATGAAGAATGGTCTCAGCCGTAGAGACGGCAATTTTTCCTTGATTCATCATCACCCTTAAACTTTTTTCCTTTCAAGTATAATAAATTCTAAACATATATATATGTAACAAAGATGAAACATTAGCATTTTCTCCTTTGTATTGATTTTCTTTTCTCCTTAATTAACTAGTCATCATTATGTGAAAGATGCATTCTCTCTGGCTCAGCATATAGATTTGACCGATTCAACAATAAATCACAAGCATTTCAATTCAGAATCAAAAGGGCCCTCAACAATCAAAAAGATTCCAACAAATACTGGCAAAGCTAGAAAATGAAAATTCATAGAGAAAGTAGGAATAAGTCATCAATGATGTTTGAATAATCTTCGGTAGGCTAGTTTTTTTGTACTTCCAATGCATATATTCTTTTTCCAACATTTATAGAATACCTACTGTATCTCTTAGTTATTTCCTTCTAAATATTTACAATTTTTTCTTCTAAATATATGCACACGAAATTTTTATCTGTGCTAATAAATGTGAGAGAAGAACTACGTACACTCCATGATTATTGTTTATCAAAGAAGGATAAGAAAAAAAAAACACTATATTTTCACCCCCATGCATTAAGCAATGTTGCATGTTCGTATAGTTCAAAATTTTTCAATGTGAATCTAGCTAAAAACTTGGAAATCTTTGACTTGGGCTCTGTTTGTTAAATAGTTAATAAAAGGGTTATGGAGGGCCCATTCTTAAAATTTGGCCTGGAGGACCCATTTTTCAATGTCAATCCAGCTAAAATCTAGAAAAACTTATTCTGGAGATCTTGAAGAAAATGTAAAGAGAAAAACATGAAAATCTTTAATTTGGCATATGTTTGTTAAATAGTTAATAAAAGCTAAAGGAGGGCCATTTTTTTTTTAAAAAAAAAGGTTTCTAAACGTCATTGATGGATATTATTCCATGTATGGAGATTTCGAAGAAAAGTCAAGGAGAAAAACATGAAAGTCAAAGAACAAAATAAAGAGAGAGAGAATGGATATTCTATTGGCGATTGTCTGCTGTAGTTTTTTTTTTTTTAGTGTATTTTACTTGAAAAAACAATTAAGTTGTTTTTTTTATAGTTTGGATGTGTTTATATAAAAATAAATAATTTTTAAAAAAATATTTTTTAAAAAAAAAACATGATTGATCACAAAATACACAGATTGCAGAGACCAACAACAAACATTTTAATTAAAGTTGATGTTAATGATTCTAAAATATGAGGACCAAAATAAAATATTTCTGAATCTATAGTGGCTAAAAAGTAGTTAAGCCGAAAAAACTTATGCTCACTAGGCACCTACCTGGACAAACAAAATATGCTGCAAGAAATTCTACCATTCGCACCTCTCCGGGCAACGCAGCATCTCTTAAAAAATGGAGCTTGAAAAGGAGATAGAGGGAAAGATGACGACTTGTAATTCCTCCTTTAAGGTTAGTTCCTTGGGACTCTGTCTCTATTGCTGCATTTTTTTCCTTTCTCCTTTCTTTTCTTCTTTAGCTTCATTCTATCAAAAATATACTCATGAAGCAATTGAAAAGTAAATTGCGTGTTTTAACAAAGGAGTTTTGAAAACCTCAAGTTAATAATTTTCTTGTTGAAGAATCCTTAAAGAACATTAACTTTGTTTTAAAATATAAACATGTTTTGTCCATGTGAAGGAATTATACAGCCTCCAAAATAATTGGAAACGGTGTTCTTACAGTTAGGAATAAGGAACTGCAATGAAAAGCAGTTCTTTTATTAGTACGGTATCTCTATTAGTTCCAAAGTTGAAAACTTTCTTGCTATTGTAATTTACAATGGAAAAATATTGATGGGTTGTTGTGAAAATTCAACAAGAAGAAGTTTCATGGAGTGTGACATTAGTTTCAAAGTCGAAAACTTTCATGGTGTTATAATTAAAAGAACAAAAGAAAAAGGGAAATGATTATTGATGGGTAGTTGTGATATTTCAATGGCAGATAATATTGGGTTCATCATCTTTGGCTCGGCGGCAAATTCTCAATGAGATGGGATATGAATTTACTGTTGTGGTATATTCTTAAGCTGCATTCTCTTGTGCTTTTTATTTATTTATTTGTTGAGAATGTTAGTTTTCAATTATGGGTTTTATGTTCTTTTTGTGTCGTTAATGTGATATCGGTTTAGACCGCAGATATAGATGAAAAAAGTATAAGAAAAGATAAGCCAGAGGAATTGGTGATGGCTCTAGCTGAGGCAAAGGTATAACTTTTACACCTGTTATACCTTTTATATGCTTGGATGTCTCAAATGTCATTTTATTGCTTTGAATGGGCTTTATAACTCATTGCTGAGGTTTTCTCAATGTGGGCTTCCTGCATTTGTCCTTGCACAAATTTTGGTTTTGTGATGGATTGCTAACTGGGGCATAACTGGGTCGTTCTGTTTCACTAATAATGTAAAGTTTGCTTTTTTTGTCTTTGTGGGCTTTCTTTTTGTAATGGAACTATGTGAAATGAAGTTTGAAAATGGTAGTATTGACTGGCAACTGTGCATATTACTGACTGTTCTTTCATGGTTCATGGTTGTATTGTTGAACTGCCATATTAATTTAATTTTATTCCCTAGGCAAACGCCATCATAGAAAGGCTTCGAATTGAAGGTCATGTGGAAGAGGATGCTCAGGCAACATTGTTAATTACTGCAGACACAGTATGCTTTTATTCCAGCTCACTATTCTTAATTACAACCTCTACCTATTTTAAATTTGTGTTCTGTGAATCTATTTATTGCTTCATATAGTTCTCCTGTGATTGCTTCTGTATTAAAGGTCTTGACCCCTTTTTGACATTCCTTGTGGAGTTTTATCTTACTGCCACGTCTCATTGATTTTTTAGGTGGTGGTGAGTAATGGGATGGTTAGAGAAAAGCCAAATAGCAAGGAAGAAGCACGGGAGTTTATCAAAGGTTTACTTAATTGGGTTCACTCATGTCCTCTACTGTTTATAAAGCTCAACTTGTTTTAGTGGTCAAATATGACTAGTAGTTGCACTATTGCAGGATATTCCGGTGGTCATGCAGCAGTCATAGGATCTGTGGTTGTAAGTAACCTTACTACTGGAATACGAAAAGGAGCATGGGAAAAAGCTGAGGTACAGCTTACTTGTACTTGTATTTAGCTTAGATTTTACTGGATAGTGACACTCAAATGGTTCCTAGCCCACATAATCCTGTAGGCATATTGTTCATTCAAAATGGCAGAGTATTGCTTTAAATTCAAGAAAGAGTTTTGCTATCATCTGAGCCCACTGAATTACTCTCCTCTAATGTCCATTCCCGTATGAACAACTTGATGAGAAAAAAGGTGCATAGATGCAACAAGGTTTCCAGATCAATTATTATCAGCCTCTATATCTCCACTGTAACATGTAGGAGAGTGTAATGGTTGTTCTCTATATATATGTTGATTGTTTTCTCCATCTTTCTGGATGGAGATTATGATATGGTAATCTTAAATATTTTATATAGATGAGATAGTAACAGTTATATTTACATGCACAGCCAAAAAATTTCCCATTTGAGCCGTTACTATTTCAGATGATTCAGTGCTCCTGAAGTAAAAGCAGCAGACCATGAACATATATCTTTTTATCGCCTATTTCTGGGAATTTGTCCCGAAAAGCTGTATTAAATATTTACTTGATGTAAAAAGAACTTTATCTGAAAGCTCTTTGAAGTCTTTACAATTCAATGACATTGAGTTTTGAAAGAATAATCTAGTTCACTTATGCAGGTTTATTTCCATGAGATACCTGATGAGATCATTGATAGCGTGGTAAATTTTGTGAATGCATATTCTTTATTGGATTTTGTTTCTGAAGCTATTTTCTCAGCCACAGTGTTTTTAATTTCTCTGTTAATGATGAGATGTGCCTTAGATTGAGGAGGGAAGTACACTCCATGTTGCTGGGGGTTTGACACTGGAACATCCATTGACATCACCATTTGTTGAAGCAGTGGTGAGCTCTCCCTACCCCTCTCCCTATCCCCCTCCCTTTCTCTTTGACACCGGGTTAGTTATTATACTCTTTGCATGGCTGACAAACTCAGTTAGCCAGGGTATCTTCAGGTGCCCACATTATGCCCCAACATGTGGCCATTGCTAGGGTCCTTATCTTCATTTTACAGCCTTCTTCATGTCAAGTGCTGAGTTTTCTTTTAATATTCTTACTTATGCTTTACTTGGGTCCTCCTTACAAGTGCACAATTCAATGGAGCTTCATTTATCAACTATCTGCTTTAGGATTTATATAACCACACCGTGTCTTGTATGTTCTTTGAGTAGGTCGTGTCTACCCTTTTCCACTCAAATCTGAATGGCATTGAAGCTTAAAATTGCCTCAGCAAAGACCACCTCAATGGTTTTTGTTCTTTTTTATGGGCTTAAGCGGCTGCAGTGAACATGGTTTCTGTGTTACAATATACAAGCAGTTGATACTTTGGTTTCCTAGAATACAAGGATTTAACTCCTTCCCTCCGTCTGATTCTTCTGATGAAAACATCAGTGATGTATTTTGCAGGTAGGGAGCACAGATACAGTGTGGGGGCTTTCAAAAGCATTAACCGAAAAACTCATCAAGGATAACCTTGTAGCTGCAAAATAACTCGAAGTGAGAACTGTGGATGAATCCACAATTGTTGGGTATTCTGACCCATCTCTTGAAATTCCTAGGCTTGCCGCTTACTTTCCATTTGAATCTGCAGGCTTTATATCGCTTGAATTCTATTCAGTCCATGGCTCAAGTCTTTTTGCTCTTCAAAACTAAACATGCTGACGACGGAGAACTATACTGTCCTGCAAACAAAAAGATGCATACAATATTCTTTATTGCATTCACATTTTTTTTTATCTTTTCTAGTGATCCTTGGTGATCATGAATCTTACAGATATTCAAGTTGCAAGATTTTTGAAGTTTCTTTATCATTTCTTTTTTATTCCTACAGCTGGTTGATTCTTACATTTCTCCAGATTGTTTGCACCGATGTTTCTAATTTCTATACAACACTTTTTATCAGTACAATCTAACAGTTTTTTTTTTTTTTCATTTCTTTGTGAATATTGAATGAGAGGGGTGTTGACATTTTCTGGCATTGACAGGCTACATTTACCTGGTGTGCGACTCAAAAGCAGCAAATTTGATGCTTCTAATTTTTTTTTTTAAATCCATTTCTGTTTAGATTATCCTAGAATCTAATATAGCTTGTAGATAATGAACAGGATCTATTTTTGTGCAATATAAATGATCATTTTCTTCTTATTATTATTCATTATACAAAAATACTTGAGCAGAATTGCATTTCATCATAGTCCACGCACTCATAAAACATGGTTCATTTTTTACTTTTTTTCATTATGATCCCTATAGTTTGCAAAGTGTACGATGTGGTTATGGAACATTATTTTCCTCAAGTTTTAGTCTCTGGAGGATAAATGAGAGTGAGAGTTGTTGGAAAAGAAAAGGAGAGAGGAAGAATTTGTCAGCTATATTTCTAACACCTTTGCTTTCCTGACATTTTGCTCCTTTGCTTCATTTCTTGAAGTTGTAACAGAATCATTGTGTGTTGATTTGCACAAGCACTATTTTCATCCAAGTAGAATGATCAGAACAGGCAAGCTAGTAAAACAACGGATCCAGGTGATTAATTAAAGATGAACTGGGTATTAGACAAATTCAATGCCTAAAACAGATTCTGTGTTTTCTGATGAGAGCACAAGAGTAACATCACATCGTTAAGAAATATGAATTTCCAACCATTCAGATGTGCACGGACAGCTATGTCCATGTCCTCTACAGCTGTCCTTTCAAGCCACCCACAGACTCTTCCAAGGGCTTTGATTCTACAAACAGCAGCAGTTCTATCGAAACCAAAGAAATTTAGGAATGCACCATCAACTCGCTAAATTTCAAAGTCCCAAATTTAGGAATGTATTCTTGGTGAAAATCGAAACCCCAATTCACTTGAACACCAACCGAGTTTCAAAGTCTTAAACTTTCAACAAATTTCGACAAAATTAGAACAAAAAAAAACCCCATCTTAATCATGATTAAAAATACAAAAAAGGCTAGACCGGAAGACTAGATAGAAACCCTAAAGTGAGAAACGCTTTAACAAAAAAAAACTGGAAAAAAAAAAGATTTGTGATCGAGTTTTCCAAAATCTACTAAGATCGAGGAAGAGAAATAGGGCATGAAAATGAGGACTGGTACTGCATGTGAGCATTGCAAATTTAAGAATTATAGAAAAGGAGCTCTTTTTTGTCGATCTAGAGAGAAAAAGAATATTGTAGAAACTTCTATCTCTTGATTGAAACAAAATATGTTGTTAGTTTTGATTGAATATGGATAACTGGCATAAAAATTGATTATTGATGGTAGATTTTTAGAGGAAAAAAAATAGACATGAAGAGAGATAATGGAAGGGCGAGAAAGTAAGAAGGAAGAGGAAGAGATCAGATAATATATACACTTTAGCAATTATCACTTCAGCATTACATTTTTTTTTTCATTAATATTGCAAGTTAATAATTCCAATAAAATAAACAATTTCCCCTCTCAAAATTCAAAACCTGATATGCTTTCCTTTAGAAGGAACACTCTTTCAATCAACTTATTTTTTCAAAAACTCACAAAACATGAGAAAATGTGAAAAGCATTTTCCATATCGAAAACAATTTGGGTCTAAATGGAACTTCTACGAAACTCGAAGGACTGATTGAGAAAAATATGAAAGTTAAAGATAATATTTGAGGAATTGTTTTAGTTCAGAGATTAATTTGGGCTTAAACAGAAGTTGGCGCACCCAAAAGGCATAATAGCATTACTGCCTGCGCTCGCTGGCGTTGCCAAACACATCCCTCTTTAGCTACGGAAATAGAGCGGCGGCAGCAGCACATGCCATTTCTCCAGTGAAGCAAACCTGTCATCAACTTCCCATTTTTACTTGCAGGTACGACCCATTTTCAAATACACGTAAGAATTCGATGATTCCTTTCTTCTATGATTTTCATAGGAATTGTAGTATTTCTCTTTGGAGAGTGATCTGTGCGTTTTACGAACTTATTGGAAAATTTATTTCTTCTGTTCTATCTGGGCACTAAGAAACCATGGGAAAACATGAAATTTTCAAGAACCCTTTAATTAGACCTTCATTCTCTTGGTCAAAATCACAAACCCGAAAAGCCCCCTATTGGGAGGTTGGCGTAATCTAATTCCGTATCATATTGCTCACCAACTGTTTGATAAAATGCTTGCCTGCGATTATTTTTTTTCCTTTTTTTTTTTATCCCAGGAAAGCTTTCAAGTGATATCACTTCGTAATGGAAGCCAAGTTCTTTCGATTTCTCAAAATTGTAGGTGTTGGTTACAAAGCGCGAGCAGAAGCAGAAGGCCGTTTGTTATTTCTCAAACTGGGTTACAGTCATGAAGTCGAACTAACTGTGCCGCCTGCAGTCCGGGTATTTTGTTTCAAGAACAATGTGGTTTGCTGTACTGGAATTGATAAGGGAAGAGTGCATCAGTTTGCTGCTTCAGTTCGTAGTTGTAAGCCACCTGAAGTTTATAAAGGCAAAGGGATCATGTATATTGATGAAGTTATTAAGAAGAAACAAGGAAAGAAGTCAAAATGATCGTGGCTGAGATGTGTGATTCTGATGCTTCAGTAGGTCAAAATGGGTTTGTTTTTGGTATTAAATTGCAAGGATTTTGTAGTTTGGAAGAGGTTTCAATCAATTTATTATGATGTTTTAGAATAATAGAATTTGCTGGTTGCCAGATTTGCAAGGTTTTTAGCTCTCTTTTTTTTCTGGAGGATTTTTTATCGTCGGATGTTGGAAAATGATGGTTATTCAATGCTTTTAATAAGCTATTTATTTAAGTAGAATTTCCTCACGACACAAATAATTTATACTCTGATTGTGTTGAAATTCAATTCCCCTGGAGAGTCATTCCACCAAAAGGCCAGCAAATAGGGTTTGAGTTATTGCCATGTTTGCTCTTTATGTTACTTATGTTCATGAATCCAATAAGCATGGCCCGTGAATAGTCCTGCTTGATCCTTGAATATGCAGGGTCCTTGCTGTTAGTACTTCTGTAGTGTTCAGTCTCATGAAACTCAATCCATCTCCATGATAATCCAATCAGTGTTATATTTATAAACCAAAGTGTGTGAAAATGGATGCTTGTGCTTCATTCATCTGCAAACATAAACATGCTATGGGGCTTGTTCGCACGATACCGTCAGTCAGCCATTGCAAAATCAAAAGATAGTTTTTGCTTCTATTAATGCATTAGGAATATCATCTTACACAAAACAACAAACATAAGGACTGGCCAGTAAAGACTGCATTGGTAAATTTGAACCAAAAGTACATAGACACGCATCCACATAGTAGGCAATTTGCAAAGCAAATAAAACCCCGCAATTTTACTATCACAAATACATTTGAAGAATGTCTTGGGCAGAGTAAATATGTTTCAGAGTACTTAGTCAAGCATATAGATTCGCGAGGCAATGTCCTGAACCAACCAATCAAATCCTTCAAGCAGCCCTTCACCTGTGTACGCACTGCAGCCCACAATTTTCCAGTGTCGGGTTTTATCCATAATCTCTAGGTTCAATACCTGAACAAGCATAACAGAACCACTTCAGAAATTCAAACAGGTGAAGGGCAAGGACATATATCACCATGAAAACATCACCATGCAGGAGAAGTGAAAGTAGTGCAAATCAGGTGCCGCTAATTATGTAGATTAAATGTATATGGTTTCAACCATATCTTGACACAAAGAATAGGAGCTCAACCCATTAATGTGCGTGGATCCCTAACGTCAAAATACTAAATGGATGCATAAGTTTTGCAAATAGAACTATTCTTCAATGACAAAAACTATCAAGTTGATTGATTCTGCCTGATGGCTTAAGGTGCACATAAATGCCCCTCTACCAAAAGAAAACAATTGAAGGGCACTTTTGCAAGCAAAGCTGACCAGAAAGTAATTGAGTTTCAAACAGCATGGAAATCATATTATGAGGAACCCCAGCTAAATGTCCCGCATTCAACCACCAAGAGACAAGTCTGGGAAAGAAGGCACATGGGAGATTTTACAGTAACCTCTACAACCATGTTTATATCATCAGCCAACTGTGTGCTAAAGTTAAATCAACTTTGAAACAAAAGAGTCCATTTCAATTGTTCAGTATGAAACACACGACATGGATGACATTTGACTTCTTTCAGCACTGAGAAAAGCAAACATACACGAGGGAAAAGGACACCAAATGCTTTGTATATGAACAAAAAACAATGCTGACTCATAAACAAGGAGATATGATCGGTGAGAACCTTACTTTAGCAATTTCCTCCGGTGTAAGAGCACCTTTTATGTCTTGCTTATTTGCAAATATTAGTAGAGATGCTCCTGATAGCCTCTGACAGATGAGCAAGCAAATTAGAGGATTCACAAGAAAAGAGCAGATGAATAAGAAAAGAAAAAAAACAAATGAACAAAAGAGTGAAAAAAAAAAAGAACAAGAGCAAGACATGAGAAACACATTGCATTAATAGAAAAACAAATAGAGGCCATTGTTTTCAAACAAAACATAACATCAAAGAAACTTAAAACTGGCAAATACCTCTTCCTTCAAAAGATTATCGAGCTCCATTTTGCAATCATCCAACCTTCTAAGATCTGAACTATCCACCACCCAGACCAAGCCATCAGTTTGCTCAAAGTAGTTCCTCCAGTATGATCTTATGGTTCTTTGTCCCCCCACATCCCATATATTTAAAGTGTACCTATCAAACAAAAATATAGCATAGTTTTGATTTAAAATTCCAATCTTGGGAAGCTCAGCAGACACTACAACATCGTCAGTATACATAATGTCGCAAGAGAAACTGTTGAACTATAGTAATGATAGTTTTGATCAATCAATGCTAAACTAAAACATCTCCAGTTTGTCTTTATTTTACCACTCTTTGACAAATTCATATAAAAAAACAAGGCCAGTTAAGATCCCAAGTTCTCATATTTCACTTGTATCTGAAATGGGTTCGTGTCAAATTGGCAGTTCAAAACAATAGCAAATACACAGAATCATTACTACCCATTTCTAACAATAACGAGAGCAACATACACACAAAGAAAGAGGAATAAACGAAAGAAAGAAACTGGAAGAAAGATCTAACTTTGCTGCTTACTTTTGATAAGAGATTGTTTTGATATTGAATCCAAGAGTAGGGCTAATAACACTGGTGTCTTCTCCATTTATCTTCAAAACTATTGTTGTCTTCCCTGAATTATCAAGTCCCCTTCAACCAAAAAAACCCATTATTCATCTACTTATTAGATACAGAGACAGAGACAGAGACAGCACAGTGGATGGATACATACACCATGAGGATGCGCATTTCTTTCTCTTTTCTCTTGATTTTTCTAATGATGCTAAGCAGCCCCATTGTTTAGCAGCAACAAAGAAACAACAACAACAGCAGCAGCAGCA
>Ga0325400_1003833_pt1 | contig 13758 bp, 12 predicted proteins | sample PopdelMetagenome_2_FD_205662 | JGI IMG/M metagenome (GOLD analysis project Ga0325400, IMG submission 205662) | Populus deltoides microbial communities from Bellville, Georgia, United States - Xylem-PdKOR-R1 | ecosystem: Host-associated > Plants > Phyllosphere > Stem > Wood/Secondary xylem... | reverse complement strand
TTTGGATGTTTTAGGGGCTGTTTTGTAATTTTAAATTGTTTGATGTAATTTTATTTTTAGTATTGAATTTTTATTATTTGTAGTGAGGATGTAACAAAACGAAAAGAAAAGAGAAAATATAGTGAAAGTGTATATGTGTTTTTGTATTTGTTTTATGGATGTTTCTTTTTGTTTATGAAAATTGCAAAGATTAAAGAATTTAATATTTTGATTGGATCACGGTCAAGAATTATTAACTTATATGTAAGTTATATTTCTGATACCCGATGAAAAGACAATTTTTAAAACTTCTTTAACATGTCAAAGCCACGAAGCAGCTTACCTTAGGTAGGGTGCGTTAGGGGTGCTAATACCTTCTCTAACCACAACCAGTCCTTTACCCGCAAATCTCTGACAAGACCAGTACATTTGATTTCCTAGTAGCCTTCACTAAATTACTAGGTGGACTCCCAACGAACCGATTCAAGCAAACGCAGCTAAAGAAAAATCGCCAGCCGATGTCGCGCGGGTGACGTGCGACATTACTTATTAAATAGGCTAAAGACAATAACTTCAGCAATCTAAAGAGAAGTTCCTCCTTTTTTCTCCTTACACTAGGCTTGTTGCACGGGTGCAGCTTCGTGGTGAATGCATCCACTCTTATATGGTATCTGGAATATCAAGAAATAGGGAAACAAGGATTTCTTGTTTTTTCAGTGGAAAGAGGAAATGAGAGTCACCACCTAGTATTTTGGTAACTAGAAATCTTAATTGATCTCAGAGATAAAGCACGGGAACTTGTTATGTAAAGAGAAGGTATTAGCACCCTAAATACGTCCTACCTAAAATAAGCTTCATTGTTTAATTCTTTGATTAAACTAGTTGTCTGATTGTTGGGTTGTCTAAGGTTGAAGACAAATCCTCCTCAGTAAAGAGATACTTATCTTATCAGGTAAAAACCTAACCGTTTTAATGTTAATAAAAACAAAACTACCTTTTAATATTGGAAATACATCTTACATATAAGTTTTTAATCTCAGATATTAAAAGAAAATAAAATAATTTTTTTGGTATTTTTGAAATATTGGCCTAGTTTTTATAGCTTTAATAAACTGGTTATTAAAGCCAAAAATGCATGCTAAAACATAATTTTTTGAATTTTGTTATATGAAAATATGATATGAAAATTTCTTATAAGCTTTGAGAGACTTGATCAAATGTATGAAAACAAAACACTTTTTTTTGTTTAGTTTTCATTTTACGTTTCGTAGAAAACCAAGTATTTTAATACTAGATTTGTATCTTTACAATATAAAAATACAAATTGATATTAATCAAAATTGGTGGAAACTTTTGGGAAAATCACATATTTTTTTAAAAAGAATTTTTGGAATTTATTTGAAAGTTTTTTTGTTTTTGTTTTTAATATAATATACAATACAATACAATATAATATTATAATAATGGAATGGGCCTAGCCCAGTTGTGTGGGTTGGGCCGAGACTAGCCCAAGAGAGATTGGACTGAGGTTAGCAAAAAACAAATTTGGGTCGAAGTGGGCCCAAAGAGTTGGGCCAATAGTGGCCCAAAACAGGTGTTAAGCCAATGTTGGTCCAACAAGACTATTTCAAAGGGATTGGGCTGGGTCTGGCCTAATGAATTTTGGTCTAGACCAGACCCGGTTCAGCTCATAAATAGTGGACTCTCCATTGTTCACTAGTAGAACAGTGGAGATGATGCCAAAAAAGGAGAAGCAGGATCGGAGGAGGAAGAAGGGAGAGGGGAACCTTCCCTAACGGTGGCTCACGGTAGTGTTGGTAGTGGCAATGGTGGTTCTTCCAAACAAGGTGGTTGTGTATTGAGGAGCCACTTCATTGATGGTTCTTCTTCTTTTTCTTTGTTTTTTTTTTCTTTGTTTTATTTCTATTCTTTGTCCTCTATATTTCTTTGTATTCCTTCCCTTTTTGTTCTTCTTTTTTTGTTCCCTTTTTTTCTTTCTTTCTTCTTCCCTTCTCATCCTCTATTCTCCCCTGTTTTTCTTTCTTTTCTTTCTTGTTTCTATTTTTTGTTATTCTCTCTCTTCTTTCTTTTTTCTTTTTCACCTCCCCTTTTTTTTCTTTTTTTTCTTCTCCTGGTCCTCCCCTTGTATTTATAAAGGGCAGGGGGAGAGAGCTACCCTAACTTGCTCAATCACGTAGAATGGATAGGGTGGCTAGGCGATTAATGGGCAGCCACTTGCAAGGCTTGTCCTTTCTATTTTTTTCATTTTAGTAGGCCATGAGTGTGGGTTGTGTTGGGTTTTGGGTTTTAGGGAGAGGGAAACAGTTACTGCAAAGAAGGGGATGAAAAACCTTCTTCCCCTGCCTTTACGTGTTCACAGGAAAAAGGTAGCAAACAATGCCATCAAAACAGCATCGTTTGCATCCTTTTTTTGTAAGAAATAGTGCATGAAATGATACCGTTTTGAACAAAATGTGTTGTTTCATTTAAATGAAAATGGAGCCAAAGAAGTGTCAAATTCCAAATCAATTCTTAATTTTTTATTTATTTAATGAAGTCCTCAATTACAATTTTGATTTTAAGAATCAATTCAATTGCATTCCTGTCAAATTCAAATGTCGACCCTGATGTAGGCCGCCTTTTTTATTTTGATCCTTGACCTCGGATTTATGCAATTTAAGCTTTAATTGACCTTCAAACTTTTAAATTTCTTTAATTTAGCCCCTGATTCTCGTCAATTGGGTCCCCATAGTTTTTAAACTTGAATTTTTTCAAATGACATCAAAATTGACATCCAAAAGTTGATTTCCCTTGCGATTAAACCCCTAATTACTTTGATTAAACCTTTGATTAAAAATTCCAATTGAGAATTTAAACACCTAAAAAAAACATTTTTACTAATGAGTTTTATCAATTAAAACCTTGGATTACTATTTTGGCCTACCAATTTCACTTGGGATTTAAGTCTTTCATCATTGGGCTTGGGCATTCCTTTCTAGACTTGCTTCAAGTGTATTTCCTTGTATTTATTTTATTATTTTTTGTTTTATTATAAAATGGGAAGCAACATAGATAATAATCAATCACATAAAAATACACAATGATTTAGGTGCACGCACAACTATAATAGTTTATTTCCATTTAAATGAATCGTTTACTCCCGAAACTCTGTCATTACAGTTAATAAGAGCTTTCTAATATGATTTCGGCCATTTTAGTAGTCTCAACATTTCATAATTATCCTTCTCAAAACACAATTGACTTAATATTACACCAATTAGTCTCTGCCAAAGTGGCTGGATTCAATTTATCATAATGGTTATCTGCCAACACGGTTGACGTGAATATCTTTTTAGTCTTCGTCGATTCAGTCGACTCTAATATATATTATTAGTCTCTACCCAGCAAATGATTTAAAAAACAACTTCAAGGGTTACCCTAGTTATAAAGGTTTTGAAATTAAGAGGTTTACTCCTTTTAAGTTTAGGCTTCGAATCTCACCGCTATATTTCTTTGGGGTCATGCTCCCTAATATAAAAACCAGTAATTTATTTTTTTCTTGTGTGAGAAACTTATGTGGGCACAAGAATTCAGAAATTAGTTGAGGTGTGTATAAGTTGACCCATCATCTCGATAAAAAATAAAAAAACTAGACTTAAAAACATATAAATACTTACTTTTCATACAAATGGTTGACTTTAATGTATAATTAATGAGTCCCTGTTAAAACAGCTGATTTTAATACATAATTAATTAGTTTTCATCCAAATAACCAACTAATATTTCAGTGCAATTTTTTATTGTTCCATTTCCAAAACTCATTCCATATATGCAAAGCATATCTAACAAGAACATACTATTAATTTAAAAGATGAGTAACAAGGCATATACCTGAAGTTACATGAGCTCCTTCTAATTTTTAAGGAAACATCATCAATTAGTATTCAATTTATTTTCAACTCCTTATTCGTACTTATCTAAACAAATCCTCATTCTTTTCACATTACTAATTCATAGTTCTTATACGATTTCCTTTCTTACTAACATCATCCATTCTCATACATATATTTTCTATTTTACCATTTAACCATTTCCATTATGACTCGCAAAAACTATTTCTTACCTCACCATATCTCTTAAGACTTAACATTTACATAATTTATCATATCCATAGTTTCACCCAAGGTTGTCAATTCCGTTCCATTCCGTCCGGAATGACCGAAACATTTCATACCAATTCAAAAAACGGAACAAAATGGAACAAATTTCATCTCATTTTAAATCTCGGTCCGTTCCGAATTTTTCGGCTAAATTCCGCCCGGAACGTTCCGGTTCCATTCCACATGTTCCGTTCTGCTCTTGAAAAGCCGTTGAATCAAATTGAACCTTATTCAATTTAATTAATTAAACCACCCAATTATAAAAAACTCTTTTTCATTACTATTTTCTATAACAATGATATTAATAATAATATTGAAAATTATTATTACTATTTTTATTAACAATGATATTAATTTTTTAAAATTAGATTTATCACTAATATATATGGTTTATATTCATGTTGTTTTTTTTCATGTTTATACTTTGTAGGAATTTGAGCAAAACAATGGATGCTTTAGATTCCATTAGCCTTCATAACATTGACCTAACTTTATATTTAAAATATTTGTGTTAAAACATTTTACTTTCATAATATTTTGATATTTTGTTTAAGTTGAATTACTTTAAGTTAAAGATCTATTTAATCTTGACTATTTAGAAATATTTTAAATTTTGAAATTATATTTGTTTGGCATTGTGTTTGTATTGCATAATTTATAATTAATTTATCTTGAATTTGAATTATGTTTGTTGAATATATATATACATATGAACAGTACAACCCCGAAACGACACGCCGAAACACTCCAAAACTGAAACATTCCATTCCAATTGAAAAAACGAAACACCTACCGAAACGGAATTGACAACCTTGGTTTCACTTTCACCTTCCCACATTTCTAAGCAAAACTTAATATTTTAGCATATTATCTCACATGAATCACCCCATAACTAAAACACAATCTCATCATTTTCATAACTGTCACACCCGATATCGTGGCAGCCTTTAAAAATCAACAATGAAAAAAAAACAGAATTCTAGCATCTTATTCTTTAATGGAGAATGGTCCTATTTAAGGAGTCGTCACCTAGCATTATGATCACTCGAAACCCTAATTGGTCAGTAGAGATTCAATGATATAAGACTAGTTACCAAAAAAAAATTATTATCATCCCTTAAGTGTCCTACATGAGGTAGACTACATTGTTAGTTTTGTTTTAAATTGCTAAGGGTTCGTTGTGTTTTTATCTTAAATTTCTACCATTTTTTTTTATCTTTGATAGTCTGCCTATAATATTCCTGACACTGGCGTCAACGAATATTCAGCTATTGATATTTCCAACTCTGGCGATGGTAAATATTACATAGCAAAAAAAAACATATGGTATTCCTAATTCTGGTGTTAGTGAATAAACCAATAAAATGAATCTAAAGTAAAGCACATATATTTTTTACCTTTTTTTAAAAGGAAAAAAAATGTATCGAATACCGGATTTGCATTTCACAGTAAAAATTCACATATCAAATATACAGTGAAATATCTTAAAAAATGCAAGGGACCTATAAATAAATTCAAAAGGGTCCACAATTGTTTTTTGGAATTTTCTGATATTAAAAAGAGACTCGTTTGGACAAATATTAAAATAAAAAAAAATAAAATAAAGGCGATATGACTAGCTAGGCCTGAGTCCCAACCCAGTTTTTTTTCATACTTTTTCCTTCTTCTTTTTTTGGGAGGGCTGGTCTGACCCAACCCATAAGACTAGGCTGGACTCGGTCGATTTCTACCCGCAAACGTGCGTTAATTATTCACGCACGCTTGGTACAACTACAAGGTAAATTATATTTACAAGTGCACAGTGTTGGTGAACTATCTTGCAAAGCTGGAGAAACTTACTTCGAAGTTGGACGAGAGTGTGTATTGCGATAGCTGTTGTGGTTGTGGTTTGAAAAAAGTTGTTTTATAAAAAGTACTTTTAGTTGAGGTTGGTTTGAAAAAATAGGTGTTTGGTTAAAACTGTGGTTGAAATTGAGGTTGAACAAAAAGTAGTTTAATGTGTTTGGTTAAGAATGCTTTTGAAATTGAGGTTATAAAATAATTTAAAAATATATATATATATTTATGGTTTTTAATTTAAATATTGTAGATTTAACTATTGCTATTACATCGTGAAATAAATCATACTTTATATAAATTTTTTTTTATTGTTCCATTAAACTATCTACAATTATATTACATATAAAATTCATCCGACAAGAACTATAGTTTTCATGATTTTTTGAGCGTGCAATAAAATTAGATAAAATATTATCAGGAATAAAATTGAGATTACAGTACGAATAAATTTAATTCACCTTAAACTAATTTTTTTTTAAAAAATAAAAATTATTGTTCACATTCACGTGAACAGTGCTAGTGAAATCAATTAACTGCACTGGTTTTTCGAGAGAAAAAAACTGTTAACTTTTTTTTGAAAAAAAAATGTTCACGTACATTCACTGGTTTTTCAAAAGAAAAAAACACTATTCACTTTAGTGAACAGTGCGACTGTGGAGGGATGTTGCACTGTTCACTGAACAGTGCAGCCGCAAGAAGCAGGTAGGACCTGCTTTTGTTTTCCATGCATTTCAAACGCATAATTTGGTGGGACCCATGAATAGTAACTTACGTTTTTTTTGTTACCAAACGTTGTTGCATCTGCGTTTTAAGCAAAACGCAGATGCAACAACGTAGACAAACACTCTTAATCTTTCGTCTTTCAGTTCATCCTCGGATTCTCTTGGTTTACTCTTAGTCCTCTGGTCTTCCTCTGTTCGCGTCTTCCCCCCGTTCCTTCGAGTTCTCTCTATCTTCTCCCGTTCTCTCTGTTCGTGTGTTCCTCTCTGTCTTTTTTTTTCTTTTCTCCCCTCTACTCTTGACCTTTCTCTGGCTTTTATAAAGCTAGAGAATGCCATGCGATCGCCTCCAAATAATAAGGCGACCGACCGTTGCCAATGCTGGAGTAATGGCGATCGTGGGGGCGTGGGTAGCTGGCATCCCTTTTTTTTTTCCTTCCTGGTGAGATGAAGAAGATGAACATAGCATCTTGAAACGGAACCGTTTATGTGATGGGAATGGCCATCTTCAGTTTGGTCACTGAAGTCAGGCGATTTTGTAATCAAGCCTCTGGGTAAACTGTAATTGGACCCCTTCATTTCGACATCATTCACAAAATGACCCTCGGATTTTAATTTCTTGCAATTTTAACCCGAATCAGCCCTAAACTTTGGTATGTTTTTAATTAAGCCCCTGATTTCATTAATTAAACTAATTTCAAGTTCAATTAAGTCTCCAAACTTATCAATTCTATATTGTCTTGACCCACATTTCAATTTATTCTTCATTCATTTCATTCTTTTTTTCTCTTTTTCTTTTTTTTTTATTTCATTCATTTTTTTATCATCACTTATTTTATTATTTTTTTCTATTATTTTTTTATGAAAAAAATAAAAAATAAAAAATTAGGTTATGAAAATAACAATCAAATTGAAGCATAATGTTACTCTCTAAGATAAGAATTTAATTTCCTCATTTAACCCACGAAACCAATATTAATTAACTCATTTATACCACATTAAACAATTTCAACCCAAATAGTCCTAATTGTCTTTAAAATATAAGAATTTAATTTATTCCTAATTAAAAAACATTATTTTCTATTTTTATAAGTTTTTCTTAAAAAGTAATTAAAATAATTATTTTTGATCAAATTTTAAACAATTCATTCGTATTTCAATTCATATATTTATAAGAATTTAATTTTTGTAATTGATTTTCAAATTTCATTCCAAATCTATAGTGTAAAGATTAAACTGGATTATTATAAAAATCAATAGTAGGTATTGCTTGTAGGAGCTAATAATGCCCCTTTTTTTTGGCAGCATATTCATGTGGTTTTATTTAATTGCTTTGGTTAGTTTATAAATTTATTTTGTTGGTTTCAAAATTAATTTATTTCAAACCAATTTTCTTATCTAAATTTTGAGTCTTAAATAAGAAATTCTATGATGTTGAATCTGTAATCATAATAAGAGATAAATATGAAAGAGGGGATTTTTTAAAATAATATTATCATTTCTTATAAAATTGAATTTTTATTATTTTTTTATATATCTATTTCTCTTCTATACTATAAATATCAATAGTATAGAAAAGTATAAATCCAGAACATAAAAAATATTATTATTATTATTATGGGTCTGTTGATAAACTAGCATGAAATCCAGAAATGGATAATGCTAGTAAGCCCAACACAAGCCAATACATAATGGAGTCTTATGGAATGATTTATAATTGGAGCACGCATGAAAAACTAGTATGTTCATACTGTATGAAAAACAATAAGGCATTCACATTAACAAACAGGGTTAAAGCATCTTTTTTTTACTGTCACCGACGTTTCTTGTCAACAGATCACAAATACAGAAAGAACAAAAAGGGTTTTTTTGTTAGTAGAGTTGAAAAATATGTTGTACTCCCATGTTTTTCAGGTGAAGAATTGCATGACGTGGTGTGAGAGTACGGTGACATTGTGTTTGGTTCCAATCCAGTAAGCAGAAGTTTCCTGGTTTTGGTTTGACCCATAACTGGGTAAAGCGAAGTATTTTCTGGGAGCTTCCTTATTGGAAGACCAATCTCTTTCGCCATAACCTTGACGTCATGCACATAGAAAAGAATGTGTTTAAGAACATTTTCAACAGTCATGGACGTGAAGATGAAGACAAAGGACAACGTCAAGGCTAGAATGGGTATAACGATGTTTTTTCACCGTAAAAATATGGAGTTGATTTTTGATGGGTCACGGGTTGCAGATCCCAAAGCAAGCTTCGCCTTAGAGAAGAATGCACAACTACTAGTCTACCAATATTTTAAGAGTCTGTATTTTCCCGATGGACATGCCTCGAACATATCAAGGTTAGTTAATTGGAGGAATGCAGATTATATGGAATGAAGAGCCATGATTGCCATATGTTTATGCAAACACTCATTCCATTAGTTTATCGTGATTTATTGTCAAAGAGGATATGGGATGCACTCATAAAGATTTATTATTTCTTTAGAGATATATGCTCCAGCAAGTTGTAAACACATCACATTGAAAGACTTGAAACGAATATCGTCGAGACAATATGCAAACTAGAGATGGTATTTCCTCCATTGTTTTTTGACTCGATGGAGCATCTACCCATACATTTACCATACTATAGTCTTGTTGAAATTAACTTAAAAGCTAGACTTTGCAACGTAAACGATGTCTTTGTTTTCGCCAAGCAATGCTAGCAAATTTATTACACATACACCCCTTTCTTTAGAAATGATCGTTCAAGAGTTGATTGGTTATTTAAAAACAAAACCCATGGGTCGTGTCGAGGTTGTTCAGGATGAGAACGAAGACACAAGTGTGGGAGATGATGTCTTTAAAGTTAGTGAGTTGGTTAAACCATATCGAATTGCTCCATCAATTGACTTAGAAGAAAATTTAAATTTTTACATCTTTGATAATAGTGTTATTGATGTTGACGCTGAGGAGTTGAATGTTGTTTTGAACTCCAGCTGACAAGCACAAGTCGATGAAGATGATGATAAAAATGTTATCAAGTTGAAGATTGCGATGGAGTTGATGACGATTCAATTAAAGAAGAAGAAAGACTAACTATCAGAACACGAAAGTGTAATGCAATTTTTTATAATGTAATATTTATGGATGAAATTATGAACAAAGAAATATTTATTTTATAATTGTTATATGAATTGGTGTTATTGTGTTTTACGTGCGGCTTTTAATTTAAATATTTTGAGGGAGGATAGACAAGGAATACAAACACAAATTGTCATTTACTGTGAAAATCATCGATGGAAACACCGACGGTTTGTGTCTGCTGGTGTATTCCAGAGGGGAAGGGAACTGTTCCCACATCATTGATGGAAACACCGACGATTTGTGTCCGTTGGTGTATTCCAGGGGCAAAGGGAGTTGTTTACATCACATGTCGGTGATGTCAATTAAAGTCATTTGAGTCAGTTGCAGTTTACTAATGGAATTACCAAAGAACTGCATAATCCAAAGTGCGGGTAATTAATGCATATCAGACCATGTGTACTATTTCACATTAGAGAGGGGATTACTGATGGACTGTGAAAGTTCTTGAGGGTTTTTTTTGAAAATTTTAGGGCAAAATATAAAATTCAAGGTGAATTTACCTAGGGAATCATCAACGGATTAATTAAAAATAATATTATTTAATATTTCATTGATGATTCCGTTGGTAAAAATATAGTATAAAACCCAGTGAGAACGCCTTTAGTTCATTTTTCCCCTCAATCAGAAACTTCAAATTCTCTCTTATTTTTTCCTCTCTATATTAGCAATTTTTCTTCATTCTCTAGTTCTATCTTTATCTTTAGAGTTTAAAAGGTATGTATTGTGATTCAATTTATTTATTTTCTTCTCTTTTTTTTCGGTTTATTAACAATATATATATTTTTTGTTTTTGTATTGTACATAGACAAAGTTTAAAAGTAAACACATCATTAAGGTAAGCATTTTTCATTCCTAAAGCCTATAGTTGTTTTTGCATTAATTTGTTGCCTATTTTATTGTTTTTATTGCAATAATGATTTATTGTTTTTTTTTTGAATTGTTATTGTTAAATTTGTAGTATAAATGTTAATTGAATGTATATGATTAAATGTTATTTTTTTTTGTCTCAATTTATTGTCTATATTGCTTTAATGTTTGATTTTGTTGAATTTTAATTGTTATTGTTAAATTTGTTGTATAACTATTAATTGAATAAAATTTATTTTTTTCTCTATTTTATTGTTAAATTTGTATAGATGTTAGCTTATTTATAAGATTTGTTTTTCTCTATTTTAGGATTATAAACATTATATTATCACGTCGAAAATGAGATGAAATTGAATAATCCAAAATTTCTAGTAGAAATAAAATAAAATCAACTAGTATGTGACATATATTGTTGCTACCCAATTTTTGATCCATATTTTTGATAAAATTTCAAGAAAATAGAAAAAATAGCAAAAAAACAATGAAAACCCAAAAAATGTATTTTTGATATATTTGCATCGTTTTTAGCATTTTCAACGTGATCTCAAAAGAATTTAAATTTTCAAAGGTATTTTGAACGCGTTCAACTGTTAACGCGTAAATTTTATGATCACTGATTTTCCTTGTTGAGTCGACGTTAATATTGCCCGCTTTTAAAAATACAAAAAAATAAAAGAAAATCAAAATTACCAAAAAAAATAAATAAAAAGTTGAGGGACCAATATGATTTTGGCCAAGCAACACTTCTCCTATGAAAAACCAAGCTACAGTGAAAGAAAGGGGAGAAAATGGAGAGGGAGAAAAATTTACAGGCATGGGGGTGGCGAAAAATTTTATGGGAAGAGGGGAGAAAAATTCTAAAACCCTAAAAACAAAACCTACATCTATCTTTAGGGACGGCTGCCGCCTCCCTAACCTTTACCAAAGAGAACCGGAGACGCTCACTTGCCAGAAAAAAAACACAAAGAACCGCACCCCCATTTGGCTCCAGCGATCTTCTTCCTTAGATTGCCAGCCAACAAAAGCCAGCCAGTGACCCCCCGCCTCTCCTCTCTCCTTTTCTTCCCCCAAAACCAGAGGCCACGGCCAATCTTTCCCCCATTTTCCACAGACCAGAGAACCTCGCAGCTGTCTCTCCCTATTGGCCGTCCCCCCCCTTTGGTTTGCGATTTTTTGCTCCTGAAACAACCCCATCTTCCTCTCCTTGGACCAACAACCCAACAGACCCGAGCCCCTCCTTGTTCTTCCCTCCGCCACCATGTAACAGCCAACCCATCGGCCTCCCTCTCCTGGACGCTGGCCCCTGCTTTGTGACCCAAAGCCAGGCGGCCGCGCCCCTCCACTGGTCGTTGCTCTCCCTCGCGGCCAAGACAACACCGCCGCCCACTGACACAGGAGACCAGCCTCATAGCAGCTCCTCCCCTAGCAGCGGCCGAACAGCCTCCAGCGGCAGCAACAACCCAGCAGCGCCCACAGACCGGCAGCCCTTGGCCACCTGAAGCAAAAGAAGAGGAAACAAAAAACTTGTAGAGAGAGCAGCAGATCTGAACAAGGAGAAGGAAGAGGAGCCGATATGAAAACAAAGCAAAACAAATTGTTGTTGCGACTTCGTTGCTTTGCAGGTGACATTGCTTCTCATCGCCGGTGCAAACGGGAAGAGGAGGAGGAAGCCATTCCGGATCTCCCCTGTCGTCGGTCTTTTCTGCAGCGTTGCGTGGGTTTTATTATGAATATTTGCAGGTTTGAACATTTTAGGTGGTCTCCAATATAGGAGAAGTGCTGCCGAATTTGTTTTAAAAAAATCAAATTTGATTATGTGATTATTCATCAAATTTGTGTAAATACGTAGAACAAAATCATTTGCACATCGTGAGCACATGAGCGCAGCTAGTTCTTCTAGCAGCGATGATGACGTGTCATTAAGTGCTGACCAAGAAGAGGCACCTGCGTCAACTCACTACGCTGCCTCTTCCATCGTGGTTCCACAATGTAGAGGCGGTGTCCCTTCAAAACGGGGTCAATTCTCTGCAAGTACGAGGCACATTGGAAGGACAACTTTTCAATGTAAGTTTGTTTTGATTTGAGTTGGTTTGTTTGTAACAATTTATGAATAACTAATATTTCATTAATTTTATCAATTTTCAGGTTCACAAACATTGAGGTCATCCAAGTAATAACATCGATATTTAAATCATTGATGGAAATTCCATTGTTTTAATGGAGCCAGGTTTCCAGTTATCCTGAGTGGAAACCTTATATCGATGCATGATTTTAGAAGATTTGAGGTTAGTGTTAACTTAAAATTCCATTATTTTTCATAAATTGTTAATGCAAGGGTAAATTTGAATGGGATAAAGAAAATGAGAATTTTGCGATGAGGGTTTGGGAGAATTACGTTGCAACTAGGTAACGACAAAAACAATATGATAATTGTTTTCTATTTTAAATATTAAATTTTCATTTGTTATTAACTCATAGAATATGTTTGTGGCGGTTTGGAAGGATTTCTGACCGCCATAGATCCTAGAGGATACATGGGCAAAATATATTCAGTACGTGATGTCTGAGCATTTCATACAACGCTCACAATTCAGTGCAGGGAACCAGAGCCGGCAAATTCACAGCTCAATTACCATGCACACCGGCGGCTCCGTTTCTTTCATTTCGCATGCGAATCAGATGGTAAGATTATTTTTAATCACATATATCTTTAATTAATTTGTTGTTATTTATAGATATATTTAACTTGTAACATTTTTTTTTCTTGTAGGCTACGACTCTTGGGCATGAGCCGAGCCCAATAGAGCTTTTTACAGAGATGCACGTGCGGAGTAAGGGGTTGCAACAGTTCATCGACAACCGCGCTCAAAATTTTATGGTATGTGATTAGTACTTAAAAGTGCATTTTTATCAAGGTTCTATATCATCATTTTGCACTTGAAATATCAATAACTCCTTAACTAAAGCATGTTTTATACTAACATATCTAATAATATAAGATACCTTTAATTTATGGTAAATGTTCATCTTAAATGCAGGCCTATCACATAAATGAAAGAATTGATTGAT
>Ga0325400_1003830_pt1 | contig 13762 bp, 8 predicted proteins | sample PopdelMetagenome_2_FD_205662 | JGI IMG/M metagenome (GOLD analysis project Ga0325400, IMG submission 205662) | Populus deltoides microbial communities from Bellville, Georgia, United States - Xylem-PdKOR-R1 | ecosystem: Host-associated > Plants > Phyllosphere > Stem > Wood/Secondary xylem... | reverse complement strand
TACTTCAAAGTGTAAGCACCTCCAGCTTTCACTTTGCCACAATCCTTGCAACTCCAAATACCAACAGCCTTCCTCTTAACAGCATACTACAATTATGAACATTTTACAAAATCAATAACATGTTCATGAAACCAGCAGTTATGTTGAGAAACATGATGAGTAGGCAAAGATCAGCAGTATTTTTAAAAGATCACAGAGAGTGATTATGGTGGATCAATTACCTTGCCGCAAAACTCGCAGAAGAACTTGCTGTGCTGACTGACCTCCATTTTCTTAATCTGTTTTCTCAAACTCGCACCATATCGGGTGCCTGCACCATGTACATTTTATGAGCACTGGTTTTATATCGATAACTACATTTGCACATATGAGCACACATTGTTTATGTGCACAAAAACAAGCAAGCTGTATTCAGATTAAAGGGAGATTGAGAAAAACTAATCCATCATACAGAGACCAAATAGACAAACGATTTGTAAAACAATCAGAGTCATCTTCATGGGAAAGGAAAGGACATATCTTATCTATTCAACTTCTTTTCTAAATTCGCTTGTATGCAAGGTAAGCTAATATAATCATGGAAGCAATTATTTGTGTTTTCATGTCTTCTTTTCCAATTCATTTTACCCTTAGCACATAAAAACACACAAGACAAAACTATGTTAAGAAAAGCATACCATATTTCCCGACAATACCAGCCTTCTTGGTTCTCTTGGTCTGCATATCAGAAAAGAAATTCAAAACACAAAAATCAGGCACCAGACTATCTGTAATTTGATTCCAGATGATAAATTAAAAAAATAACAGCAGAGTAACAAAATGTTACTCCAAATAAAAACCTGCGGAAAACAAACTGCAACAGTAACTGTCGGCCGAAGATGTAAAACTAAAAATCAATCATGTGATAAATGGATAAATTCTAAGGACAGCCGCAGCTGCACCGAATCGAATATCCTAGCCGTCCGGGTGAATCAGACAGGCTAAGGTCGGCAGCTCCAGCAGCTGCGGCAATCCTTACTTAGGATTAGGACGCAAGTTTTGGTGACAAATACACTCCAAGTAAATACAGGCTGAGCTAACAATAATACTGAGATTTATAAATAAAAACATCACATAAACGAAATATAAAGCGGTAATCTCGTAGAATTTGAGCTCATGCATGATTATAAAAATAATCCATGAAGAGTAAAGGAGAGGCATGAAGAGAGTACCATTCTGGATGGCTTCGTAGAACAGAAACCCTAGAAATCTCTTGATTAGCGGCCAAAAGAAACAACACACACCTCTTTACTTGGTTTATATATAGCGACCGCGCTTTCGCGTTTTGAGGGATGCCCTAGGCCTGATAGTTTTGCTTTAATGAGCCCTTACGGTTATTGGTTATATGGGCTTTATTGGGGCCTAATTATTCAATGGCCTACTGTATCTCTCTCTCCCGACAGCAAGGGCCTCTACGAAATAGATTAAAGATTTTTTATTAATTGTTTTTAGAACGATTCAAAGAAAATTCATACATTTTTATCTTATCTTTCCTTTTTTTCCCCTTTTTTTTAGAAATATTATATATATGTGGCCCGCACTACACTGCATCTACAATTTTTTAAAAAAATAAAAAATATATATATTGTTAACAATGTTTTCAAAAAATTAATAATTATGAATTCAAAAATCTGATGCACATTAAACAATATTTTTTAAAATCTTAATATGCTAAAAAAACAAAATATCAAACCCATTCAATATTAAAATGATTAAAAGCTAAGGACAAATCTTGTTAAAATAGAAGGGGGAAAAGGGAAAAACATGGCCAAAATTATTTCTGCATAAAGGCTCCAGCAAATAAACAAGAAGCAGTACCCATCATTGCAAGTGTGTGGAAATCAAGGGAATGAGAACAACACATTATCAACCTTTCGATCAATTTAAAAAAAAAAAACAAACATCAATAAAACAAAACTATCAAATTCAAGAAAATTCAAGCTATAAAAAAATAACATGCTACTAATAAAACTCGCTCTAATAAATAAAGAAACACAATTCAAAATAATAACCAAAGTGCTAATTAAACAACAACAAAAAAAATCAAACCAAGCTTCAAAGAAAAACATCAATCAATCAAATAAACAAAAGGAAACTAAATAGTCAAAAAAACAACAAACCAATCAAAATAAATCCATCCTAATTTTTCTCTACAAAACATATACAACACAAATGAAAAACTTATTATTTTTGTGAGAATAATATTGTTTGACATGCAAAGGAAACAACCACACAGAACAACTTTTTTTAAAAAAAAAAAACAATGTCATAATAAAAACCATGATTTTTCAAGAGAAGATAAAGAGGGCAAGTGAGTAAAAAAACAACTTTTTTTTTAAATGCATGGATTTTATTTGGAAAGATTACCCCAACCCTTCTGTAGTTTAGTTATTTTTCTATTTGACCTTAATTATTTTAAAATTATAGTTTATATCTCATAATTTATAAGTTGATGAAACTTCACATCATCACTCATATATGCCAAAATAATATTAAAAAAATCATATTATTTACAAGATTATCATTATATTCTATATAATGACTAAAAAGTCATTGCAATGTTAAAATTACAAAATTGACATAAAATTTAAATTCCTCTTTTTATTATTTCTAATATTAAAATTACAAAATTTCCACAAATACTAGACTGGCGAGATTGCTATTTTTATTGATTCTTCTTCCTTTAAACATCTATTATTTAAAATATCTCGAATACTCTCAATGTTATTATTATAAAAACCATTATTGTTCTCCTTATATGCTATTTATTTTCTATTTAGAGTATCACTTCTGATTTGATGCATAAATGTTCACTTGTAATATTTTTATGGTTGCATGCATGTGATAAACTCAATCAAAAATTTATTTATTGATAGATTAAGATTGTTTATTGGTAGCGATCACTTTGATAAGTAGATGGTGCTACAATGATAATAAAGGTGGTGTTAATATATATCAAACTCGTGAAAATTAAAATTATCATTACTTTTAAAAATATAAATTCTAAAATATTTAAAACAAATCATAAAAAACATAAATTCTAAACCAACATTCATTAAAAAAAAAAAAACACATTCATTTTTGTTGAATGAACACATTAAGTTTTTTGGTGTCTATAGGAGCAAAATTCGAATCAAATATCGATGAAATGGATATAATATCATCAACACCTAATAAAACATCATCATGCTCCTTTATAACTTAATCATCACAATCATCTTTAATCTCATTAATATTTATAAAATCTACATTTAAAACATAATTAAAGAATAAATATTACATGTTAAACAATACTAAATTTTAAATAATATTTTTCACTAAATGATCCATCATTAATTACCATCATCTAAAGTATCTTGATAGTCATTGTTGATAAAGCATGGTAAAAACTCTCTACTTCTTTAGTTGTCAAAATTGACGAATTATCTTCTACTATCTAATTTCCAATGTCACATACTATCTTAAAATTAATCGGACATAACTTCATCATTTCCAATAATTCCTACATATTCAAAGTAAAGATAAGCTTAATATAAATACTAGTGATACTACCAAATAAGATAAAATAATATTTAAAGAATTAGAGAAAAGAAAAATACTTTTGTTTCAATCTCAAATTGCAATGGACGTAAATAAAGTCATCAAGTCTTTAGTGCTCCAATCTATTTCTATTCTTTGAGTGAATATGTTAAAAAAAATACTTGATTCCTCTTGTGTTCTAAAGAATTACAAGTTTGATTTAACACATGTATATCTAAATTTTGTAGATTTTGAGCACTAGTTCCATATGTTATCTGTTATTTATCTATATACAAAATTAATAAGTAATATTATGTAAAAGAATATTTTTCAAGTATAAAAATAATATACCTAGAGGCATAAGAGTGTGATTATTTATCGCGGACACTTAACCAAAATCATGTTTTTCATTCCTAAACAACTTCATCTCACGTGTTATTTTACTTTACAATGTTAGATTTTCATGTGCATATTTCTAAATAACATCTAGAAGTCTATGGATGGTGTTCTTATGTTTATCCATTATATTTGCATCATATTGAAATTGAGGATTCAACCAAAATGTCGTCATATAAAGATTTCTATATATTTATCCATTACACCAATTATTGATAATATCTATCACTCTATGCCTTTTTTAAAAAAAATTTCTTCAACATTTTTTCCTTTGCGCAATAAATAAAACCATATAAATATTCCATTAAAGGTCTATTATCAATGTCAACCATTCATAGAACTTGAACTAAAGGTTCAATCATTCGTACAATTATTGTATATTTTTTCGAAAACAGAGAGTTCAACACACACTCAACAAGATTTTTTCCTTTACTATCTTTATCGAAAGCAACAAATACTCATTTTCTAGATGTCACCATATCTCTCAACTCATTTTTATAAGCTAAAACATTTTGCAATACAATGAAATTGGTAGTAAAATGAGTAGGAGCTGAACGAAATATTTTTTTTCTTTATTAAACTTTCTCATTAGATGTAATGGATAACAATGATTATAAATATACTTTCTGGTACCAAAAACATGTTCAACAACAAAACAAATTAATTGTAATTTATCAATATTCTAGAATATGAAATTGATGTAATTAGCAGCACAAAAAAATCAAATTATTAAAGGAAATTCTTACATCAACATCTTGTTAGCAACAACATAATTAAAAGCATTATCAATTATTATTTGCATAATTGTTTCTAACCCAACGTACAAAACATCATTAAACAATTGATATAACAATTTAACAGCCTTTGATACATTCTTGTAATTTTAAAAAATTGTTTAATTAGAACAATATACTAAAAACTTAATTAAATTGCTCCTCTTCTGATTTGTTCATCCATTCGCTGTCAATATACAACCAGTCTTTTTTAAAATCGATTTCCGTAAATCTTCTTTTCATCAACCGCTTCACAACCAGAATAGCATGCAAGGTCGGTAATTTGTGTTACTCTATTAAAACAAATAAAAACCCCTTTATAAAAAAACAAGAACAAAAGGATTAGTTTGTGTGCTTCGAAAAAAACAGTTTTTTTTTGTTGAAGAACATACGCTTCTCCCCATAACACATACCTTTCAAGGGAAAAATTATTCAAAGCTTTTACACAGCTTTCAAAGTAGAAATCTCAACCTTCCACCATTATATTTTTATAATGAAAGCGTTTGAAAACATGATTTAACTTGTATTTTTAAAAAATTAAAATTTTTTTAATTAAAATTTAATATAATTTTTATGTTTTGCATCATTTTAAAATGCTAATGTTAGAAATAATTTTTAAAAAATAAATAAAATTATTGGCATGTATTTTAACATGAAAAATTATTTGAAAAATACCTGCAACCACACTAACAAACACCCTAAAATACATTAATATCGGTTATCCATTCTTGCTTGCATGTTGAAATCAACATTTACGGAACTGTACACTTCCAATAACACACTCATGAAAAATCAATCATAAGAACATGAAAATAAAAAGTTCACAATGAAAAGCATGGGGAAAACCATGCAACTAACACTAGAAGCCTGCCAAAGACTCAAGACCTGAAAATTAGGACGCTCAATTGAACCTTTCTACATTCGCGGTGAGCATTTGAATATATTAAAACATGTAGATGGAAATCCCATGTATAAATCCCCCGCCCCACCTATATGGAAAAATATTTTTTGAAAATTAATAAGTAAACCTAGAAGCACAAGACATGATTTTTTTTTTCTAAAAAGATACAATGAGCATCACTATCATCTAAATAAACTTTTCTAGTATCCTTGATCTGTTAGGGTCTGGAGGCCGGAAATCTTCCAAACGCAAATTGGAGGCACCACGAATCTCATTTAAGACAGCTTCTCCTTTCTCCACTTTGATCATCTCCAAAATATTGCCAAGAACATCCCCTGCAAGCCCCAACTTGAGAAGGCTGCCCGGTTCCTCTCCGCCTTCATGTAATAACGGCCCAATCTCTGATAGAGGGACAACATTTTCTACAACAACCCTGCCAATGATGCATCCGAGAAATTCTGGTGCTTTGGGGGCATCATTTACAGCATCCTCCAAAGTAGTCAGGATGGATTCAAACCTGGTCAAACGAAGTATAAAAAAGCAATCACATTGTAGATATTACACATTGTAGATAAGCGAGATATTAAACTCAATGAAGCACAAAGACAAGGTAAATTGTTCCTACCCTTTGATGAGCTGGTTTGAATCCAATATGCCATTTTGAGATCTTGCAAGGCTGACAAGAAGCTTGGCCAAAAGATCTCTCTCCAAGTCCTTCCTCTCAAATGAGTCTGTAACCCAGATAGAGATCATTGAAGGATGGAAACTAGGGGAATTCAATTCTTTAATGCATAGAACAACTTCTTTCTCGTCTCTGGCACTGAAAAGAGAACATTTCAACCGATGTGAGAAAATCTACATGCTGAGCCTTATGATATATTACACTCAACCCTCATGAAATCAGCTTCTTCTGCCATAACACAAATATTATGACCATTACGGTAGAACTAGAAGAAAAAAAAAGGGCCAAATAAAAAGGGCGAGAGGTGGACAAAAGGGGATTGTTAAGGTTGATTACAAATTTTACAACAGTCCGGAAGAAATCTGCCAGATACAGATTTCCTCAAATTACAACACAAACTATCATATATCCCATCCAGCCATTTCAGGAGCAACATGACATTCAGCTTATCAAGAAGGACAAATGGAAGCTAAACTGAGTAAAGGTTTACCCTGGAGTGCACTCATATCATTTAATGCTTACCACACTCATATTATTTAATGCTTACCACACTCATATCACGTCTCAGATTGGGATTTCATGCCCGAGCATTGATTGTGATTTCCCTAAAACTGTGTAACTGTCAGTTAAACACAGCGTCTTTGGGTTTCCAAACGTTTCATTTTTCTCATGTCCTATCTTGTTAATGTAATACAAACCAAAAATAACTCCTGAATGGACTTGTTATATAATAAACAATGCATCATTTTTCACGATCCATCCATTTCTACCACAAGCTACTATTACCATCACCCAGTTTGGTAATAAGCAGTCTATTTTTAACCCTGTCGATAACACCTGAACCAAAGGTTGTCTTATTCCCAGAATGATGAGCTTGCACGTGTATGGAGAAACCAAGTACAAAGAATCACAAAGACAATAGTCTCCCTTTCCTACATGAAAATACTGTCAATCCCTAGGAAACAAGATTGTGTTCAACAGTAGCAACCAGCAGACTTGCATGTAGCCATGCCTATTTTTGAATGATAGCATAATGCCATACATCTGAGTACAAAAGACATTGCGAAACACGGTACTGAAGTTTGTGAAACATGTTAAATTTGGATGAAACATGTTAAACCTGGGTGAAACCAATAATTAACTTCAATACCAATTGATTATGATTCTGCTTAGAAATAATCAAAACCAATAATAGAGAGATGACTGGGAAAAACGCATGCATGAGAGGAAATGGTACCTGTAAAACTCTTTTATTGCAGCCGTGGACATATCTCGCAGTCGTTCTTCAGGCGACAGCTTTCCTGTTGGAGTAGTCTGGGAAAAAGGTGGTCCTTGTGCTCTTGTTGGTGGTGATGATCCAAGAGGCCTATCAAAACCATGATCTAGATTCCTCAGATCCCTGTTAACATAATTCATATTCCATTCCTGACCATTCATTTGATCACAAGCAGGTGGAACTGCAAATCTGTCTGGAGTATATCTTGGAATGAGATCTTCCCTTGGGCTGTAATTTGACCGTCCTGAAATGGCACTAGAACCATTCAAACCAGCTGCCATTCTTCTTGGGTCACCTGGGCTTGGAGAAATATCAGCTACAAGAGCACCCATACTGGCAGGTTGTCCTCTAATGGACATTCCTCTTGCAAGTCCACCTTGGGGACCCAAAGTAATAGAATCATCACCAAGGGGTCTTTGAGGTAAGGGAACAGACAAAGTCCTAGCCTCGTAAGACTGTTTTTCCTCAAACCGAACATCCTGAGTGCCATGCCCACGAATTTGAGTGGGAAACCCTCGAAAACCCCCCATCTGTGCATTCAGAGAAGGCAACATTGTTGACCCTCTTGGACCAAAATCCATAGCCCCCCTTCTTGGAGAAGGATTGATGCCAGGATTGCGAGCCAGCCTACTAGTTTGCAGCTGTCGTTCTTGAGCAGCATCTCTATGCACTTCCTCGATCTTTTTCGGCCCCTCAACCTTCCTCCTCTGCTGCCATTTGTTTTTCCTCAGATCAATAGAATCCTTCAACATAAACCTAACCCTCGATGAGAGTTTCATGTTGTTCGATAATTTTGCCATCATGTCAAAATATACATCCATATGCTCCTTGGCTTTGGGATGGTCAATCATCTCTCCAATCGTGCTCATTAGTTTGCAAAGAGCCTCAAGATCTTCCTCATCGGGATTCTGATACTGACCCAGCAACTTTTTGATGCACTCGTGCATTATTCTTTCAGTCAACATTCTTTTTTTATACAGCTCTCCAATAAGTCTTATGTTACCAAGCATTCGTCTACGAGCCTTGATTCTCTTTTCTTCTCTTTCTTCTTCAGACTGTTTAATCTCACCCTCTTCATCAGCTTTATTAGCTTCTTCTTGCTCTCGCTCCCCTCTCTCAAATTCTTCCTGACACTTGTTCAGAAGTAACCTCTTGAAAGTTACCTTTTCATTATCTTCAGTGAGTTCGGGCAACTCTGCTGCTAGATGAAAGCAAAAATTAGCATACATTTCACAGAAAGTAGGCTCCATTAAGGCTTTGTCAAAGATCTGTGAGATAACGCCATTAAGTGTGACAACATTGTCAATGTTAACAGCTTTTACTTGCTCAAAAAGCTTCTCAAAATTCTGAGGTGTTAGCTTGTTCAATATGCCTTTCAGTTGTCTTTGCTTGGCGGCTTCTTCATCTGTCACTTTACCCACTTCATACTTTTTCTCAGCTTTGTGCATAGTCTGTAATGGAGTCTGAGGAGAAGAAAATGATCCTTTATGGACAAAAATAGCAGCACGCTGCCATCTGTCAGCATCTAAGCCACCTCTTTGCAGCCCTCCCTGTGGACCCATTGATTGCATGGGTCCGGATAAAATCCCTCCTCCATAATGTACAGGACTCTGTGCTCGTGGATTCCTCAGAGCACCATAGTTGCCTCCTGCAACAGGTCGAAAACCTACATTAGCTCCATAACTGATATCCAAGTGTAAATCCCTTCCAGGACCGGATGGACCAGGCTGTTTACTCCATCGGCCATCATCAACTATACCACTCCCACGGCGGTCTATTCGAGATCCGCTATTAGACCTGTCCATAACCCTTGCAGGACTGGGGAATGGATCACGATCAGCAAGATGAGAAACATTGACACCCATCAAGGAGCCTGCTATATCAGATGGAATTTGAAAACCTCCAGGAAGATCAGTACATTGCTCAGAAAATTTAAGGAGGAAATCTCTGGAATATTTTTTTAATGTGTTGGCATTCCCATCTGTATCATGTTGTCCCAATCCTCCAAGTGATAGTTCCCCATCAATTAAACTTTCCAATTTCAGTGTAGACATGTCTGTGGCATCTTCCCAATCATCTGGCTCAGCTTTATTCTGCATGCTTTTCTCACTCGCTACAGTCTGAACCTGAAGGGCATCAGCAGGTGCCTGCTTCAGATTAGGGCTAGTGCTTTCTATGACTTCTGAAGAGATGACATTTTCTTTCTTCTCCTCTGGGCCTTTATATGCCCCATAAAGATCAGAAGTCGTCCCAGCAAGATCCGCTTTCAGAAGAAATTCTTTTTTCTTCTTCTTCATTTTATTAGTGGTACTCTTTGATCTAGTCAATTCAGAAGGCTTTTCTTTGGAACCAGAAACTTCAAGGGGGACTGTTCCACTACCAGCATTTTCTGCACCTTCCCCTTCATGTTTTGCAGTTGCCTCGGAGAGATCAGGCACTGGTGGAGAACCCTGATGACCTGAAATACCAGATTTGGTAACAGAAGCTTCTTTATTACCTATGTTATCACTGTGACTCAAAGATGCATCCAAAGGCTTTATGTCATCTGCAGAATTGAACTTTCTGGATGTGGAAGCACCCGCATTATCTGATATGTGGTCGTTTGCAGTGTGGCAAGTCATGGGTTCCACCAGCCCCTCCTGGGCAGTTTCTGAGGCTGGAACCTCATTGCCAACAGATGTGACCACTGAATCAGATACCTCTGTATCTTGCTTGACCTGGTCTGCAGATTTTGAGTTAATTGATGCTGAAGAAATGTTGTAATCTTGTTTAGGACATTCAGACAGAGATTTCTCTATTTCGTCTTCTTTTGCTGGAATTTCACATTTTAGTTTTTCCAGCTGTGAAGCATCATCCAGCTTAGCATGAGGAGAAATGTGTGTGGTATGAGCAATTCCAGCAACAGGAACTTGAGATGAAACACTGTCGAAAGCATCTCCAGCATTGTCAACCTTGGTTTCAGAAACATCAGGATTCCAGGCAGCAATCGTTGACACTGGTTCCTTGATTGATTTTGTCAAAACTTCACTGTTTGCTAATGATGGAGGACTTTTCTCATTTTCTGCAGTTTCAGAAACCCCAGTGCCAGAAGATACACCATGTTCCAAAGTGTGAGAAGACAAGGTTGTCTGTCCACCAATCTGTAAAAGGACAAAAAAAAAAAGCAAATGAAGAGATAGAACCACTTTAACAAAAATAAAATAAAATAGAGTGATAATTAAAGGAATGTGTGATCTTGAAATCAGCATATTAGTACCTGATGCTGAGGCTGGATATTTCCTTTCTTGCCTGGTTTCTTCTGATGTTCCTTGATAAAGTTTGACCCACTCAGAGCTTCCTTTTTTCGGCCCTCAGCATTAGATACACTTGGTATTGCCTCCTCACACTGAGCTAGTGAAGCAGAAGCTGCACCGTCAACAGCAACTGCTGCGGGCTGTTTAGCTGCCACTGGCAGTGGCTTCACCAATGATTCGCCACCAGCTTTTATCTGCTGTAAAGAGCTTTCTGAAGAAGCCTCTGAATCCCTTTGAGAGTGAGATGGGCTAGCTTCCCCAGATGACCTTGAGGATTTGAAGAATCCACCCTTTTCAACAACAGAGGAGATCTTTGGAAAAGATGGCTCCACAACTTTCTCTCCATGAGAGCCAACAGCTGGTTTAACAGTCACTTGCACCGCCCCAGATGGAGTCAAGGAGATTGCATTACGAGCATGTTCTGAGTTCTGTGGTTCTGCAACACCATGAGATGCTGTCCCAGACTTACTAAGTGGAAGCGAATTAAGAGCAGATGCATTCATATATGGTGCATTTTGGGGGGGCTGGCTAACTGGATAGTTAAACCTAGGTGGTAGCTGAGAATTAGGAGCTATTTGGCTACCAGTTAATGGTAGAGAGCTTGGAGCTGGAAAAAATAAATTACTGGCATTGTAGGAACTAGGATAATAGTTAATTGGACGAGATGGTGCAAATGATGGAATTGGCTGGGTCTGGGGAACATTGAGATGAGACCTCAGTCCTGATGATCCAGCATCTGGATATGCATCTGTTCGCTTATCAAGCCTCAGCTCTTCATGTGTCTTTGGATCAGTAATCTTGACAGGCGTTTTATGTGGACTGCCAAATTTACCACCCTGCTGTGCGGAATATTGAGAGGTCATGCCGTATGCTAAGCTGCCTAACTGAGGTATCTGAGGACCCATTGGATTCGTAAAACTCATGGTTTGGCTCTGATGCATCATTCCTTGAGGCTGCATTGGATGGTGTTGGAGACCTTGAATAAACACCGACTGTTGCACTTGAGGAGCATTCCCCATAGGTAATTGTATTGGAACATGAAGTGAATTTGCTGGGACACCTTGAGACTGGATTTGTGGGCTTGGACCACGAAACTGAACCGAGACTGGTGGCTGCTGATATTTCATCTGCAAAGAATTCATAGGAATCGGGAGAACAGAAGGCTTCTGTGTCTGGCTCACAGATGGTGCAGGTGGGAGTTGTGTCTCCTTGCTGGCCTTGGGAACTAAATGAACCTCTCCAGTGCTAGTTTGGACTGATGAACTAACTTCCTTCCTGGGCAATTGCTGCTTAGGAGCAGGAGTCGGTAATGAAGGAGCAGGCCTAAATGTATCATGATGTGCCTGCAAGTTGAAGATATGGCATAAATGCTTTGATATTTATTTATAGACATAATGACTATATACATCTCCAACCAAATATCAAAACAATATACAACTATCAAGATTCAATAACTAAAACACATACTATAATACTCAAAACCAACAACTGTAGCGGAATTCAAGTGAATACCATTAAATAGATAAAGAAAACATGGAACATCTTTCTTTCTCGATTGCTATTATTTTGCAGTGTCGAAAACTGCTTCAAAGGATATTCCAAGAAAAAGAAAGCGCTTGGGAGAAAAGAGTGGCTAGTTGGGGGAGAACATACATACCTGGTCACGTTTCTGCTCGTCCAAATTAGGGGGCGCAGAGCTTGTTCGAGCAGGAACCTAGAGCACAATCCTTCAGCGATCAAAAACTAAATATTGCAAGTTTCAAGTTGCACTAAAAGCTTAAAAGAGTAACAATTACCTGCATCCCATTCATAAATCCAGGACTAATGGACCCAAATTGAAAAGCAAATGCCTTAGATGAATCTAAGGGGGCTGTGCATCAGAAGAAAATGTAAATGAATGACTTAATATTCCAATCCAGGACTACAAAACAATATCATGAGAAACAGACGATGAAGATCACTATACCAGACACACACAAAAAGCATTAAAGTCGTGTGTACCCATAGTAGCATGTTCACATAAAAAAAGGGCAAACTTACCCTTGGCAGGTGTCATGTGAGCTCCACTCTCCGAACTTATGGCGGCAGGTTGAGAAGTTGGAGCCTTTGGAACATCTCGGGTGCTTCTCTGAGCAGCCGATGCTTCTGTCGGCTTGGCAACACTGCTTGCATCAGATGTTCCTACAAAAGAAAACATCAAAACAATCGAAAAATTATAAGGAAAAAAAATAACTTTCCGAGCAAAAAGGCATCAAAACTCCAAACTTTGCATTCAATTGTCCCATTCCTTCCACCAAAAGCGCAATTCTTTCCCTACAAGGAGGTAAAAATCATCAAACATACCATGTGATTGGTGTTGCGTCAGGACACCATTCTGCACATTCCGGATTGTAGAAGCAGCATTATTACCGGAATCAGAAGAATTCACACCAGAAGGCAAATTTACCCTACTAGATTGGCCTCCTCCTTGCGTAAGATTACTAGGCTTCTTATTAAAACTGCCCAACATCCAAAAAAACAACCAAAACAGAGTAAACCTTAACTCATCCTCCTCTTAGATAAATAAAAACCCTGAGTTTTTGACAAAACAAAGGGAAAGAGAGCGGGTACCTGCGATTGGAAGAAAGAGAAGAAGAAGACGGTGAAGGGACGGGGGGGCCACCGCCCTTACCGTGAGAAACAGAGGAAGTCCGTTGCTGACTAGAGCTAACGGATCGTCCTGGTTTCCTATATTGTAACTCGCTCTTATCACTGCCACCCCTTGATTGATTGTAGGACATATATTCTTATTTTCAATAAATTATCTGCAAAGATTTAAAATTAAAAAAAAAAATCAGATCCACCAGACAATTCAACATCAAAAGTCAGTAACCGTTAATAATT
>Ga0325400_1003827_pt1 | contig 13766 bp, 8 predicted proteins | sample PopdelMetagenome_2_FD_205662 | JGI IMG/M metagenome (GOLD analysis project Ga0325400, IMG submission 205662) | Populus deltoides microbial communities from Bellville, Georgia, United States - Xylem-PdKOR-R1 | ecosystem: Host-associated > Plants > Phyllosphere > Stem > Wood/Secondary xylem... | reverse complement strand
ATCAATTTATATCATTTTCAAATTAATTTTCTTCATCAATCACTAATAAACTTTTATTTTTCATTAAACACATTATATTATTATTGATACATATATAACAATTTCTTGATTTAACATCTATTCTATAGCTTATCTTAATATAACTTTTCATTCACTACTTTTATGTTCATCAAATCATTATAATATTTTCAAATCATATTATAATTTATCTATATCCCATTTTATCTCATTAGAGTATTTAGTTCATGCCAATTTTTATCTTTCAATTATCATCTCAGCTTTCACAAGCATTTACTTTATCTTATAAAACTAATTTTATTAGTTCATCTCATCATCCATTATATTACTATTAGCTCATCAATTCTAATTTTATTTCTAATATTTATTATATCCATTCATATAAATTTTTGAACTCAATATGCTTTTGGTTCGTTTCTAGCTAGCTTATAAATCTAATTCTCCCATTCTACGTTTTTTTTTATTCCCACAATATTAATGGTTTATCAAGTTAGATTGGTAAATCTATCTAATTTAATAAAATTTTAGCAAAGTCTTCCCTATACGGGACTCTACCCAAACTTTTATCCCGCTAATTCCCTCATTCATTGAATCATATTTGACATTTAATACAACAAAAGGCATAATAAACACAAGATATTAAGGCCCTGTTTGTATGCTGGAAAGTAGTTTTTTTTTGGAAAGTAGTTTCCTTGGAAAATAGATTCCTAAAAAGTGAAGTTCTTTTCAATGCTTGATAGTGTCATGAAAAATAAATTAGAAAATATTTTCCAGTGTTTGGCTATATCATGGAAAATGAGCTAAAAAATAACTTATTAATGTTTTATTTTTTTTCAAGTTTATTAAAATAATAAGAAACAAATCTTACAAATTAAAAAGTTGAATGAAAATGAAATTGCAAAAAAAAAAATCTAATTTCATAAATTATCTCAAATAAAATAAATAACAATCAAAATAATTGAGGTTAAATCTAATAGATAAAAAAGTTGAAAAATGATGAAATTAAAAAAAATAACAATTTCATAAATTATTTCAAATAAAATAAATAAAATTTAAAAAATAAAGACCAAATCTGATAGATAAAAAATTTCAATTAAAAAATAATAAAAGAAAAACAAATAACAATTATAAAAATCAGGACCAAAGTTGATATAAAAATCAAATTAAATAAAATTCTAAAAGATGAAATTTAAGGAAAAAACAAAATATATAGCAATCAAAAGTTTGAAGACGAAATTTAATATGATCAGCAAATAACATGATATTTCTAATTTTTTTCACAACTTCTGAAAAATGTTTCTCACCCAAAATAAAAGGAAAACATTTTCCTAGAAACCCAACTAAATTTTCCTTTAACTAGAAAGTATTTTCCGTTGATCAATTTTCTTGATGACAAACAAACGTAGAAAAGAGTTAAGTTAATTATGGTTATAAAATGATTAATTACAACAAAATATGAAATCCAACACATTATACATAAGAAAGTGCACGCAGACAAAAGAAACCTAGTTAAGTAAAGCATTACTAAATTCTGAATCACCTTGTCCAGCTGTAAGTGATAAAACTACAACACATATAACCATGTAATGATACATTACTGGTTAATATTCAATTTAATAATTCAAATACAATCATTAAAAGACATGACCAATATTTCTTTAACATACGAATCTATATTATAGCTTTCAAATTCAAACCTTCTTATAATTTCACTCATTTCCAATTTAATTATATTCACATCCTAACTAGGAACCATTTACTCAATTTTAAGTATCCATAATTACATTTCAAATGTCAAATTATGGTATTTTATTAATCCATTGGTCTGCTTCTAAAATAACAGACTACTCATATCATTAGTCTCCATCTAAGACGACAAACTAGTCATATCATTGGTCTCCATTTGAGAAGGAAGACTACTCATATCATTAGTCTATGTCCGAAACGACGAACTACTCATATCATTGGCCTACGTTCGAGTAGACAAGCTACTCATATCGTTGACTTTTTACCTTTCTCTTTTCTTTTCTTTTTCCCTCCATTTCTATACTATTTCATTCTCACCTACATATATCTTTCTGAATCTCCCTTTTAAATACGTAACAAATTACACAAAATCAATTTAAGAGAATAAATAAAAAAATTTAGGAAGGATAAGGTGCATAAGCATCTACTTGCTCTTCCATTTCTAGCAAAATGAATCCCTTCAACTACATATGATCTATTACTTAACACCTTCCTCGATCAAGGAGATACCAAACTAAGCATATTATAAAACTCATCATGTATTCATATACATTAATACTCATGTTATTATATATGATGTGAATCTCGTGATTATATATGGCTTAAACCCATAATCAAGATTGAGATCTGATCTAACAAAGTTGAAAGTGGTCTGAAAGGAGTGTAACATAATAAAAACTTATCTTAAAGCACTAGCACTATCAAAATGAAGTCGAATGATACCATGAAGCTAGTTAATCTTTGATAAGTTATATTGAGTTTGTTCAAGAACCAAAAAAATATAAGAATCTCTCACACTAAAGCACTAGCACTATCAAAATGAAGTCGAATGATACCACGAAGCTAGTTAATCTTTGATAAGTTATATTGAGTTTGTTTAAGAACCAAAAAACATAAGAATCTCTCACACACATTAAACTAAAAAGTTTAGACGTGTTATTTATCAAAGGTTTTCCAAAACTTAGGCTTACAAGAGTTTAAGTACTTCTAAAAAATTAACCCTAATGAATCTACCATTGTGGATTGAATTGATCTACTTACAAAACTTACCCAAAACTATACTAGTAAGCTCAAATCCCAATCCAAATAAGCCTTGGATCCTAGTAGAAGACAAAGTATTAATTAAGTTCAAACAAGCCTTGGGATATAGCTAAAATAATAAAAATAAAACTTATAAATTAATTCCTTATATTGTTTTGAGAAGAGAAGAAGAAAAGAAAACAATACAAGTCTAATATAAAGCTTATTTATAGCTTACAATGTTGCCCAATGATCCTAGAAATCAATTTGTTATTAAATATCATCATCCCTTCTTTCATTCTGTAGCTAGGATGAATAAGAAATCCTTGTAAGAAAAGGATTTTGGAACATTAATGAATCTTTGTTACACTTGGAAATTATGTTATAGCCCATTAAATATCCTTGTAAAACTAGAAAATTCTCAAAACAAGTCGTCCCATTCTTATATAAAAAAGATGTATTAATTATCAAATAATGATGACAACATGTATTAATTAACTACGTTAACTAAATAAATTTACAAAAATATTGGTTTAGCTCAAGATTATCCAACCTACTTTAATATTTCTCTTAATTCATTATCAATTATCTACATATATAAATATTAGTACACATTTACAAAAATTACAACTTGGTAATAAAATTGACAAAATATAAAATGAGCCCGTTCAACAAGCCATTATTTATTTCATCACAACACACCTAAATTGGTAATTCGACATAAGTTTCAATAATTTACAAGCAAATACAATTTTATAAAATCTAAAACAAACCATAACATGTACAAAATCATAAATCCATACAACAAGTTTGTATGAGAAAAAACAATAAAACAAGTAAATTCCCAAACAAAATACATATACTACAAAAATATGCAATAAAAAAATTAACATTTTAAAACTGTTCAAATTTTTAAAAAATGGTATATTTACTTACTTAAAATGAAAAATCTACAATAAATTTTCAATCAGAACACGAATGTTGTCAAATAGAGTGTTGTTGTGACTGGAAAAAAGTTGAAGAATGATGAGTTGTGTTGAGATGATGGGATGTGGGGGGTGTTTGTTTTGTTACAAAGAGGTTTTTTAAGGAAAAAAGAGAAATATGGGAGGGGAGGTCGATGACCAGGTCATATATTAACTATTATCGATGGATTTATCGACATGATTTTTTCATCTATCAATCCGTTGACAATTCTGTCAGTATAAGTGACATGTCACTGTATAGTCTTTCCTGTTTGAATCAAACTATAATTTCATTGATAACGGCGTCCGCAAAAACTTACACGTCATCATATTATTTGGTTTTTTTAAATTCCTTCTATTCCAACTGGGATTCTCTCGGTATATACTGACGAAGTTAGCAATAGAAAAAATTCAGTCGGTAAAGATCACCTAAAAATACCTACAGAAAAAATTCATCAGTGATTCCTTTTGTATTCGTAGATTTTTTGGTAGTGGCCGCCATTGTTTCTTCGTCTTAGATTACAAAATAAATTTTCTATCAAAATTCCTACATTTCTAAGTTACATAACATTTACATAATTAATTAATAAAATTCGAGTTACATTCGAGGGAAATTAAATGAGAAAAGAATTTTACAACCTATAAGAAAAATAGAGAAAAGACAAGACATGCAAGCCCTATTTAATATTACCACCATTCAATCATAAAAACACAGTCACATTGATCTTTAATGTCCATAATCATTCATCATGCATAAGAACATATTAATATGCATATTAAAATTATTATACGAAGATTAAGGAAATGATGTTTCACTGTAGTAATTGCAACATTGTTTCATTCTTCTACTATATCCAAAAATAGCTTGAGATCTATGATCTTTACTATATTTTATTATATATAAGCATCGATTTTTTTATTCACAGTTATATTTGTTACTCAATGTCAAAAAAACACACTAATAACACCTACGCACTAGTTCTTTTGAGTAAAACAAATTATTTGATCTTTTTTTTTTCAAAAACATTATTCGACCCGCGGCGAAGCGCAGTTAAAATAACTAATAGAATCTAAATACAAACAAATATCATCTAAATATTATTATATTATAAAAAAAATAATGTGTGTCAATTTTGCATAATTGATAAGAAGAAGAATAAGTTGTATGCATTTGCGTATTATTAAAATTAAAGAATGAAAATTCAGTAAATACATAACAGGGAATTAATATAATAGTAATAATAATATGTACTTGACCTCCAAATTCAACTCCATTGGCACGAGCTCTTTGAAAAAGAATGCATCATGACATGGTAATTTGGCAAGTTTGCCAACTCTTTTTGAATAGCAAGCTCCATTAACATCATCATCATCATCATCCACAAATCTTCAATATAATAATATTATATACGTATTATTTATGGTACCAAACCACTTAATATGGGGTGGGTTAACAATTAATCAAGAAAGACTAAAAAAAGATAGGCAAATTCTACTTGCCCACAAATCCAAATATAACCAAGAAACAAAGTTTAGTGGGTGTGTGTCTATATATATATATATAGACGCACACATAAGCTAAATAGTGAAGAGATCAAAACATAACAATTTTAATAACCCATTTTCCTCAGAGAGAGAGAGAGAGAGAGAGAGAGAGAGAGAGAGAGAGAGAGAGAGAGAGAGAGAGAGAGAGAGAGAGAGAGAGAGAGAAGGGAACAACATTAGATGATAGAGTTAGTTCAGCTCAAAGTTTTGTTGTTCACTTCAATCGATACATGGACAATTTAGTCATTTGGATTGGAACTGTGTATTTGATTCACTTCCCTATGATAGTAAGTGACACTACTACCAATGCATTTTACTTATTCAGAGATGTTTGAAAATGTATCGAGGCTATATTTTACAGTATTTATTATTTAAAATAATATTTTTTTATTTTTAAAAATTTATTTTTTATAACAACACATCAAAACAATCAAAAAATATTTAAAAAATTAATTTAAAACAAAAAAATCAAAAATTTTCAAATGCATTTTTTGAACTCAAAAACAAATATTTTTTTAGTAAGTTAAGATGTATATAAGAAAAAACATTAATAGGGATATAAGAGGCATACCCCAAGAAATACAATGAATTTGTTATTCGGATTCAAAAGTCATAAAGTCTATAAGATTAGGGGAAATAGACTACAAGAAAGCTCAAAAAGCTAAACAACATCAAACCAAAATGAAACAATATAAATAAATACAGAAATCAAAGCTACCAAGTAGATATGATCTCTACAGATATCTGGTACTGGCTTTTATGTCTAGAAGTCGTAATCTTAACAAGCTAAAGATCTCTTCCACCACATCATGCTGTGATCGGTAGTGTTTGTTAAAGACACGAGTATTCCTTTCATACCATATGAGGTAAACTATGGTAGAGAGTGACAATTATGCTAGAATATGTGTGAAGTCCTTTCTCTCCCAAAATCGAAGGGAAGCCCACCGAAGAAAAAGGTGTTATGACATAGAACACCAAGGAAATAAAGTCATGTCTAAGATCTCTCTCTATATTGAAGTTGAGATAAAGCACTAAAAAAAATAAATGATCATGGGTCTCCAAATATGAACCACATAAGATACATATTGCAGAGGTGATGATCTGAAAAATATATAGTTTGTTCATAGTGTATAGATGACCCAAAAATGCAAGCTATAAGATGAAAGAGTGTCGTGGGACATGTCCTGAAAACTAGAGAAACTGGTGCATAGTATTATTGGGCCGGTATCCCGAAGTGCCTTCCAAGTTAAATCAATAGTTAACCTCCCCATAGAATGACCTGTCTAGACATAATGATCCGAAAACTAACTCGGGGTGGGATTTAATGCAGTCCCAGATCTGCTGGAGGTCCTTACTACCTGAAGGAAAGTCCCAACCACCATCCTCAACAATGTCTATAACTTTTGCATCCCAAAACAATCCAGTAGATGATAAAGTCTTGAAAGGAAAAAGGTCACAAAAACACTGTCCATCTAGCAACCAATAATCTAACCATAGAGAAGTTAGAGAGCCATCACCAATGCAAGAAACAAACATACTCCTACATCAATCTCGACTCTGAAGAATCTTCCACCGTGACCGAGAAGATATCTAAGGTAGATTGACATGACAAAATGATCTACCACTAAGCAGTACAAAATGCACCCAAGCTGGCCAAACTAAGGATCTATCTGAAAGTACCCTCCAAACATGCTTGAGGATAGTTATTCTATTCCAAGTCTTGATCCTTTTAATCCTAAACCCGCCCTCCTATAAAAGATAGTAAACTGAAGCTCAAGCCACCTTTTCCCCTAAAGGGGAAATAAATGAACCTTTCAAGAGGAAGGCAGCTAACAAGCCCTCAATCTTCTTGATAATAGATTAAAAAAGGATAAACATAGTAGACTAATATACCAGGATGGAAAAGAGAACAAATTTGATTAGTTGCAAATGGCCAGCATATGTAAGAGATGTCGAGTTCCACAACCTGATCTTAAAGAGAATTCGTTCAATTAAAGCCATGTAGTCACTATATTTCAGCCGGGTAGCAATTAAATGGACCCCCAAGAATCTGACCGGAAGGGAGCCCAATCTAAAACCCAAGAGAGATGCTTTCAAGTCATCATCCATACTTGATAAGAAAACATGACTCTTTTTTGGGTTGATTACCAATTATGATAACATAACAAAGTCATCCAGAGCCCTCCTTGCAACTCTCATTGAATCCATGTCTACCTGACAGAATATCATAAGGTTATCAGGAAAGCATAAGCATAAATGAGTAATACTTTTCTACTGACACCTTCAGTGATAATGATATCTTTGTTCCTGAGTAGCCTATCTAAGAATACCTTTCAAGCCCTCCACAGCCAACACAAATAAATAAGGAAACAAAGGATCACCCTATTAGATATCCCTAGCTGACTGAAAAAACCCATGCAGCTCTCGCTCCCCATTCATAGCCATTGAGAAATATAAAGTGGACATGCCGACCTTAATCCATCTAATCATGGAGCTAGGGACTCCAATTATTTTTAAACTTAAGAGGATGAATTCCCAATTGATTTTATCAAAAGCTTTCTTGATGTCTGTTTTCAAAGCACATCTAAACATAGTATCGAGTAAATGATAGTTATGCATGAGCTCTTGTGTCAACAAAATGACATCTGATATCTGTCTCCTAAACACAAAAGCAGTATGAGAAAGCCCTATAACATCAAGCAGTATCAACTGCAACATGCTCAACAAAATGGCATCTGACATTTGTCTCTTAAGCACAAAAGTAGTATAAGAAAGCCCTATAACATCAAGCAGTATCAACTGCAACATGCTCACAATGATTTTAGATATGCACTTATACATCACATTACAACAAAATATAGGCCTAAAGTCATTCATAGTAAGAGGATTCTCTATTTTTGGTACCAAAGCTATCCTAGTAACATTAACATATCTAGGTAGAGTAGAGAATTCAAAGAAATACTTCACTGTAGCAAAAAAATCACTACAAAAAATCCCTCAAATCCTTTTGAAAAACAATGAAATCACTACCAAGAATTCCCTAACTCCTTTTGAAAAACAATAAAGTATATCCATCCAGGTTTGGTGTATTATCATCTAGTATGGAGAATAAAGCCTCCTTAATCTCATCATTTATAATAATAGTCTCCAGAGACGGTAGCATATTAGGTGAAATATAACAAAAAAAAGTACCTAAAGACATCAGCTGAGGGGGTGGTCAAATAGGTAGATAACAAGCTTTGAAAATATCTAACTACCAACTACTCTAAATCTTATTGATCTCTCACTTGAGATCATGTCTCATCAGGCAAACCATGAATCATATTCCTAACCTATCTATAAAGCAATGATCTGTGGAAGAATTTGGCGTTTCTATCACCCAGGTTTAGCCATTAAACCCGAGATCTCTACTTATAAAAAGCTTTTTCATCCTTACACAACTGAGCATACTATTTAGCAAGGCCCCTCTCAGCATCCATATACTCTTCATAATAAGGAGACCCATCAAGTAGAACTTGTGTTACATCCCACTAAGCCTTCATCTCTGTCACATTGCTATATACGTGGCTTGTATGATAATGATGTAGAGACTCCAGTTTAGGCTTCAACAAACTCAATCTTCTGGTGAACCTATACATAGGGGTACCCTTTACAGGAGTACGCCACACATCCTTAATAATTCCCAAGAAATCAACCTTGTCAGCCCAAACATTTAAGAACTTAAAGGAATTTCTTAGCTTAGGAATTGATGTACCAAACTACACCACCACAACACTATGATCTGAATGCTCTTTAAGCAAGAATTCTGAATAAGTAGTAGGCCATATAGTGAACTAGGTAAAGTTGCCAAAAACTCAATCTAGCTTCTCTAAAATAGTCTTTATATCCTGTTGACTATTATGCCATGAGAATTTCAAACCTGCATAAGGAACTTTAACCAGTTTTGCATCTTGTATACATGTATCAAAATCATCCATATATCCATGCTAAACAGGATCACCCTCACACTTATTTGAAGAGTTAAAAAAACATTAAAGTCACCTAATATCAACCAAAACCTATTGTGATAACCTACTGCATGCAATCTCAAATACTCTCATAGATCTTTTCAGCCAGCAGGTATATTCAAACCATAAACATAAGTCATAATGAAAACACATCCATCATGCAAATTATAAACCTCATAAGTAACTCACTGATAGGATAAGTCCAAACATGCAATATTATAAACTAAAGGATCCCAACCAACAAGAATACGACAATCAAGAGTGACATTAGATAAATAACATCATGATGCAGGATTAAATGTAGTCTCAAATATCCCTATCTTATTAGAAATAACTTTTGTTTCTAACAATCTAATTAAATGAAGATTAAATTTATTTATCCAAGCCTTAATATCCCTTTTTTTTAAAACCATTAAGGCCTCATATATTCTAGCTTCCTAGCATAAATATAATAAAATGGAAAAGATAGATAAATAAATAAATCACTAACCTCTAGAGCCCTTTCCTCTCTTCTTTTTACTCTTTGCTCTAGTACTTGAATGGGAGAACTTAGTACCTAGAGACATGGCTTGGATGGGGGTTACTGAAACCAAATCATCAAATGAGGTTAGAACATCCCTTATCGATGAGGATGTGTTAGCCTCACTAGTGCTCAATGTTGGTGCTAGCATGCTAACGATACATCTTGGTATCTCTATCAAAGCTTGTTGGTCTTTCTTAACATGGGTAATATCATTATTAGGGTTATATGCTAATTTTAAACCATAATATGCCATATCACCCTAGGGGCAGCCAATTGCCTCATTTCCTATCAAAACACTCTGATCCACCCCAATTTTGACCTTAAGTATCTCAGGCCCTTTACCTATTAAGGCTTTCATAACACTGTTATTTGCTAAAAGCATGACATTAGGAGCTTTATAAACCAAAGACCGAACCAACCCTTATTGGTTGAATTTTGACCATCCATTATCACAACCTCATCCAATATTTGTCCTGTTATCTCACTAGGTCCATTAAGAACCACATTATACTCCTTGGTCGAATAGGTTGCAATCATATTCGTGCTCAAGTTCTCAACAGGAACTGTACTAGCTGTCAAAGCATCACCTTCATTGTTAAACTTAGACAGGTCAATCTTATTCAAATCATGCTTATTAATCTCATATGAATGTCCAAAGACTTGGCAAGTACTGTATATTTTTGGTTTCCATTCATATTCAATATGAACTGAGATAGGCTTAGTTGATAAGCTGCAAGTACATAAAAAATCATCAATATCAACACATACCCTTGCGAAGTCAAGTCTAGTGCACCCTAAAGTCTACTCATCACATGAAAGAGGCCTCCTAACCATGGTTGACACCTTGTTCAAACCCTTTATTGTCCATAAAGGGAATGGTAAGCCATGTAGTCTCACTCATGTTGACAACCTCTTGATTTTGTTCTTATAAAATACAAAGTAAGGATTCCATTGTTGTAGTACAATTGTTTTTCCTCCAAATATCCACAGCTCTTTTTTAATAACCGAATAGACATCATCCTTAATTTTAAAATGAAATATCATGAAACCATTTTTCATCATCATGACATCCTTCAAACCTAAGATCTTCCATACCTAAAAAGCTAAAATTTTCATGGCATGATAAGGCATCTTGTAACTAAGGAAAAATCCAACAACACTTCTTTGCCATAACAAATTGCTCTCATTAACAACATCATCCAAGACATCCATAGTTTTCCCTATTTCATGTTTAGGTAATGGTTCCAAGGTACACCTTTAATAGGTACTGATGATTCAAATCTTTCCAGCCTATAAGGACAGGGCTTGTGAGGTGGTAGGGGGCTATTTAGGATTTAGTTTTGTGGTGTTTAAGGGTTGTTTTGTGGTGATGGTGGTTTTGGGATGCTTGGTCGTAAGGTGGGCTACCTTGGCTGGAGGGTTGAAGTGATGGGTTGGGCAAGTTTTGTGAAGGGTGAAATAGGTTGAGGGTGGTGGCAAGGAGGAGTTTTGGTCGGCGATGGTGGTGTTTGTAGTGTTTGTGTTATGGTTTGGGAGTTGCGGGTTGTAATGGTTTTTTCAGCTAAAGAATGGGGATGGGATATGGGCGATGGGTTAAAGTGGTTGTTTAGAGGCTGGGGTGGGGTTCTGTAGCAGTGGCTGAGTTTTGCATAGTGGTGGTGGGGTTTGCAGTGATGGTAAAGGAGGTGAAGGCAGGCTATTTTGGGGAGGTAAAGCTTTTTGAAGAATACGGGGTTTTAAATATAGCTCCCAAAAGAAATCAATTGATATTAGGGCTGAGCATTTTTGGTTCGGTCCAGTTTTGGACCAAAATAAACAACCAAACCAATTTTTTTTAGTTTTTGAACCGAACCAAACCAAAAACCGGTTCAAACTGATTAATTTCGGTTCGGTTCAGTTTTTTTCCTTTCCAAACCAGTCGGTTCGGTTCACTTTTAGCAACCCAATCCTTATCAAGAATCTGTACAAGCCAAAACAGGGGTTTGAATCCTTATCAAGATTTGTACAAGCTAAAACAAGGGTTTGATTTTAACAACCCAATCCTTATCAAGCCAAAACAGGGGTTTGCTTTTAGCAACCCAATCCTTATCAAGAACCTGTACATCAACTATGGCACAACCTTTTACATGTAAAGGATTGTCTCGTTTTTTTTTTTTTTTTGCTATCACATAAAAGCTTCATTAGCAACTGAAGAATTTGTACATCAGCCATGGCACAACCATAGCTCGTTTGAGTTGAAGAGTTCGATGAAGAAGAAGAAAAAGTCAAAGAGAAGTCTGTCTGTGAGGTTTATCAAGTAGGTGTTTGTGTGTGTGTGTATGGAGGGGTTGCTGGTTAAGATCTAGAGAAGGAGAGATACAGAGAGCAAAGGCAAAGGAAGGGCTTGTTGAAGATCTAGAGAAAGAGAGAATTGAAAGATGCAGAGACCAAAGACAAAGGGAAGAGAGAGATGTAGAGAGCGGTGGCTGATTTGTTTAGGAATGCTACTTTAGGTTTAGGGTTAAAACATTTCCTATTTATACTTTTTTTTTAATGTTGGCCTGGTTGAACCGGTTCGATTCGGTTCGATTCAATCGGTTTCAGACCTTAGAAACCAAAACCAAACTGAACCGGAACTTTTTTGTGATTTTTTAATCGGTTAATTTGGTTTTTTTTTTGTTCGGTTTTTTCAGTTATTTTTTCCTGGTTTTTTCGGTTTAATCGGTTTATCGGTTTTTTTGCTCACCCCTAATTAATATAATCTCCACCAACCAGAATGAAGGGTATATAGAGATGAACCTTCGCTCAAATTTTGAAGTTGATCAGATGGTGGAGGGTGGTGGAACAAGGTGATGAAGGTAAAAAACCTTGATTTGTCTCTTTTTTTTTTCATCAGGTTGCATAGCTTGTGGTGGCCAAATGGGAGCTGCGATTCAGATCTTCACCATTCAAATGGTAGAGGGCTTGATGTTGAACAAAATATCCAACATTGAGATAGATCCAACGATTGTCAGAGCTGGATTAGGGCGGCAAAGATGGTTGTTTAACCACCTGTCCTGTTTTTCACTCTTCGCAAAAACAAATACTCTTTCTTTGTCATTATACTACTACCAATCTAGACAACAAGTCATTCGAATAACAAATATACTAAAAGGGAAGGGGGGGTTTAAACAATAGCTTTATTATAGCATTAAAGATATTTTACTATCGATTACAACAGTAAAATGATTATTTTAACCTTTAATTATGTAACATTTATCTTGAATGACGGGGGTAATTGGGTAATTGGGTCTTTTTAAAAAAATGAATAGTAAAAATGCTAAAATACATTTAGAGACAAAAAAATATATTCCTTGCATGTAGGGGTAGTTTTGGTTTTTTAATTTTGGATGAATAGTGAGATTACTTAAATGCCTTTAAAGTTAAAAATAAAAATTTAGATTATTTTTGGCTTTTCAAAATGGTTTTTTTGTTCTTTGTTGTGTGGTTGAGGGTATTATGGTATTTTCATACAAATTGATTAATGTTTAATTTCAAAAATCTATGTGGGTAGCGCCCGCACACTTTGATCACGTGTGTGGCATTGTCCGGTGGTGTAACTTACCCTTCCATCATCTCTTTGGATACCTTACTGCGTCTTTAAAGAATTATACAAAGTTGAAGAAAATTATATTTTCAGGTAATAAATTTCTAAACAATTTTGAGTTTGTCTAATGAGATTGTAGGGACTTCTGAATAATTTTGTTTTATTATTTTTGTTGTGTGTATGATATTTGTGAACCCAATACAAACAGTACAAACGACAACCGACCAACTGACTAGCCTATCTATTCATTTATCTCATTTCATCTTGAAAATCAGCCTGAGAGAGGAATGAAATCTCCCCGCGGCCTGGTCTGCTGCATGATAATTTTATTAGCATAGCTAGCACCTCCTTCATGTTGGGTCTAGACTGTGGTGCCT
>Ga0325400_1003826_pt1 | contig 13766 bp, 8 predicted proteins | sample PopdelMetagenome_2_FD_205662 | JGI IMG/M metagenome (GOLD analysis project Ga0325400, IMG submission 205662) | Populus deltoides microbial communities from Bellville, Georgia, United States - Xylem-PdKOR-R1 | ecosystem: Host-associated > Plants > Phyllosphere > Stem > Wood/Secondary xylem... | reverse complement strand
GCTTGTGCTCTGTTTCCATGTCTTGGTCATATTAATTGCCTGGTGATTTAACAATAAGAATCAATTGTGGGGCATACCATATCTTGCAGTGTATCTCTTTATTCAACTGCTGGGCTTATTCAAACTATACCCGAATCATGTGCATCAAACATTTTTTTTTAATGCAAAATACCCAAACTATCTTTACCTCTTATTCAAATTGATCACCCAAAATACTATCATTCCTTTTCTCCCCTCTACTCCGTACATGATAACAACAACTTGATAATTGATATTAAAGAGAAAATAAGAAATAATAACAAATAGAAACATGAACCAATCTCAACCTTTTATTTTTAACAATAATAACATCAAGCAGCTTAAAAAGAGAAAGTGAACGATGTCATGCATTTTCCCTTTTGGTTTTTGAAGAAAATGAAAATAGAATTTTGAATTTAGAGTGACAGATGTTACCAAACTTTAGGTATTGACTTAGTATTTTAGCTTTCTGTAATTGATAATCCCTGGAGATCTGGACGCCATCTTTTTTTTTTTTGACATGACCCATGTTTATATGGAATAACATTGTATTCGATATTTTGTTACCTTATGTATGGCTATATATAAAGCCACCTTGCATATTAAATAATATAAGCTTTTCTCCTAAAACAATACTTTCAATATTTGGTATCAGAGCTTTTTTGGACATGTGCCAAAGTTTTTCAAATTTTGTAGTCGAAGCTAAAGATGACAACTAAAAGCAGTTTTGTTCAACCAGCAATTCCATGATTTGTTGGGCACTATGATTATTTGAGCATGCAGATGGAGAATTTTCTTCGCTCTAAAGAATACTGGTATGTAGTTAAGAGTGGAATTTATATCACAACAAAGGATGTTGATCTCTCAGATGAACAAAAAAAAGGGTGGCATATTAAAGATTGAAAGGCTAATGAGAAAAGAATTATCTTTTTCATGTCATTAATCATTCAATCCTTAAAACTATCTTGGACAAAGAGACTTTGAAGGGAATCTGAGATTCTGTGAAGAAAAAGTTTCAAGGGAATGCAAGGGTCAAACGTGTACAACTGTAGGCCATTCGCAAGGATTTTGAAATCCTTCATATAAAGGAAGGTGAGACCATCTCTAACTACTTTTCTTGTACTCTCATCATTGCAAATGAAATGTGCATTCATGGTGAAACAATGACTGATGTTATTGTTATTGAAAAGATCTTACGTTATATTGAAAAGACTTGGAAACTATTTCCATTGATTAATTGCAAAGTAGCCTATTGGTTCATGAACAACACATGCAAGGACATATTATGGAAGAGCAAGCATTAAAGATACTCATGACAACAGTGTTGGCAAATCAGGTTGTGGTGGAGGTGCCTTTCGAGGTAGGGGATAAGGGCGTGAGAGACAAGGTTTTGATAAATCATTTGTTGAATGTTTTTATTGTCATGAACCAGGCCATTTTCAGTTTGCATGTCCAAAGAAAGGCAAGGAAAATGAGTCATAAGCCCATTACACTGAAACCACTAAATCACTGTTGTTCATGATATATATTGATGTTACGAATATGGTAGGACATAAGAAAGAGTTAAAAGGCTATTTTTCAAAACATGATACTCTTAAAGTTGATAAAGACATGAAGGAGTTGCTTCTTATGACTCATGTCGATAAAACACCTGATGAAATGACATGGTTTTTAGACTCGAGATGTTATAACCATATCTGCATACAAAATGAATTCTTTTCATAACTAGATGAGAACTTTCATAAATCCGTAAAGCTGGGCGACAACTCCAACATTGGTGAAATGGGAAAATATCATATTCATCTCTAAGTTAATCATGTTTCATAAGTTATTATAGAGTTATTTTATATTTCTAAATTGAAAAACAATATCTTATGCATTGGGCAGCTACAAGAGAAATGTTTGGTAATTTTATTTTGATATAACAAGTGTAAGGTGTACCACTTAGAGAGAGGTTTTATTATCGAAACAATCATTTCTCTTAATAGGATGTTTATCCTTTTTACCAAGATTCAACTTCAAGACCAACATTATTTTCTCACTCTAACATAACATCTGGATTATCTCTAGCACTGTCGGTATGACCATTAAGTTTTGAAGGCCTCAAAACTTTACAGAAAAAATAGATGGTTTATAGGTTACCACAGCTGCAATGTTCTAGCTTGCTATGCAAAGATTATGTTATGGGAAAACAACATATAAGTTTCTTTCCGTGAGAAAGTATGTGAAGAATATATTAACCATTTCAGCTTTTTCATTCGGACATATATAAGCTAATTTCTCCTATCTCCAACAGTTATAAGAGGTATCTTTTAACTTTTATTGATGACTTTAGCCAAATTTATTGGTCTTTTTCTTAACAAAGAAGTCAGATGCTTTTAGAATATTCAAGCTTTTCAAAACAAAGGTTAAGAAAGAACTTGACAAGCTGACATTAGTATCCAGGATTTGCGAGCTGATAGAGGTGAGGATTTCACATTTATCGAGCTTATTGAGTTCTATGCAACTAATGGGATACATTGTCAAGTCACTATAACCTACGCTCTTCAGCAAAATAGAGTGGCGGAAAGGAAAAATCGAACAATCATGAACATGTTTCGAAGTCTGCTCACCAGTAGATGAGTTCCAAGAACCTTTTGGCCCAAGGCTGTTAACTAGGTGGTACATATTCTCAATAGAAATCCTATACTTGCAGTTCAAAATAAAACTCCAGCAGAGGAATGAAGCGGCATTAAACCATATGTTGCTTATTTTTTAGTGTTTGGGTGTCTTTCTTATGCTCATGTTCCAGATAACAAACGCACCATATTAGACAACATAAGCTCAAAATATATTTTGTTAGGAATTAACAAGGAGTTCAAAGCTTATCGTTTGTATGATCCATTTTCTCAAAAGATGTTTATTAGTTATGATGTAATCTTTAATAAAAATGAAAGTTGGCCCTGAGATGATAGTCATGCTGAAGTAATTCAAGCATCTCTTGATTGGAGTGATATAAATGAAGACATCAAAAATAATATCCAGGGTAGAGCCATATATAATAATTCAAGTGGGACTAGTTATGAGAATTGCAATGGATCCATTGTTGATAATTATGGTGGCTTTCATGAGAAGAATTTGGAGCATCAAACAACCAAAGAATACATAAATGTTGAACCTATTTTCAGTCCTGCTGAAAGGCATTCTCGACACCCACCAATCTGGATGTGTGACTATAATAGTGGCGAGGGCTTCTATGATAATGATCATTAAGGTAATTTTGGTTTATTTGTTGATGGGGATCTTTTGTCCTATGTGGATGCAGCTCAAAGTGCTAAATAAAGATGTATCAAGGACTTTAAAATTGAAGCCATTCAGAAAATTGATACATGGGACCTTACTGATCTTTCTTGTGGTGCAAAAATAATTGGATGAAATGGGTATGCAAAACTAAGCTAAATGATCATGGGGAAGTCAAAAAATACAAGGCTCACCTTATCGCCAAAGGGTACACGCAACAACATGGGGTAAATTACATGGAGGTCTTTACATTGGTGCTTGCTCTGACAACTTAAAAAAGATAGTATTTATTTCAATTAGATGTTGAGTTTGCATTTCATCACGGTGAGTTAAATGATGAGGTGTATGTTGAGCAACCTCTTGGTTTTGTGGTAAAAAGAGTAGAATACAAGGTGTATTACTTACGGACAACTTTGTATGGCTTGAAGCAAACGGGCATGGTACAATCGTATAGAAGCTTATTTTCTGAGGGAAAGGTTTGAGAAATGTCCTTATGAGCATACTTTGTTCCTAAAAAACTCTTCACAAGGTATCTTTTTGCTTGTGTGCCTTTATATAGATGACCTCATCTTTACTAAAAATGATGAGACTTTGTTAAGCTCTTTTAAACATTCCAAATGAAGGAATTTTATATGATGAATTTTGGATGAATGAGATATTTTCTTGGTTTAAAAGAGTTACAATGACCTGGTGGTATTTCTATTTGTCAAAAGAAGTATGCCCAAAAGGTGTTGAAGAGGTTTAATATGGCTGGTTGTAATGTCATATTTAATCTTATTGTTCAAGGATTCAAATTGGTTAAAGACTATGTTGGCATGGTAGTGGACAAAACCTTGTACATGCAAATGGTAGAAAGTTTGATGTACTTAACATCAACCAGACCTGATACTATGATTGTTGTTAGTTTGCTTAGTAGGTATTTGACATATCCTATAAAAATCCACCTCCAAATTGTTATGTAAGTACTTTGTCATATCAAGGGAACACTTATATATGGAATTTCTTATAAATTAAGTGGTAATAAAGAGTTTTTTTACCTACACCAATAATGATTATACATGAGATTTGGAGGATAGAAAAGGTACATTGGGTTTTTTTTATTTTTGCTAAGCTTAGGAGCTGTATTATGGTCCTCAAAGAAGCAGCCTATAATCATACTCTCCACCACTAAAACTGTGTTCATTATCGCTGCCTCCTGTGTATGTTAGACCGTGTGGTTGCGAAAAATATTAGAAAAGCTTAATCATGTCTCTATTGAAGCTATGATGATGTAATGTGATAATATTTCTACTATTAAACTCTAAAAAAATATTGTCATACACAGTCAAAGCAAACATATTAATGTTATTTTCCATTTCCTTCATGATCTGACTCAAGATGGAGTTGTGACATTGCTGCATTGTCATTCTCAAGAGCAATTGACTGATATCATTATCAAACCCTTGACACAAGTTGTTTTTGAGAAGCTGCATAAGTTGCTTGGTGTTTGTCAGGATCTAGGAGTAAACTAAAGATAATATCATCAGTTTAAGAGAGGGATTAGTTTAAGTGTTGACTTTGTATTTTAGCTTTATGTTATTGATAATCCCTAAAGATCAGGGCACTGGCTTGTTCTTTGGCTATGACCCAAGTTTATATGAAATAAAATTGTATTTTTTTATTACCTTCTATATGGTTATATATAAAGCCACCTTGCATATTGAATAATATTAGATTTTCTCCTAAAAATACTAGTTGCAATAAAAGAGAGGATCTATGTTGTATTCTTGATTTCTTTTGTTTTATAAAAGAGAGGTGGAGTGGTGGTTGTTGGATTAAATGGTGATCCATGTCAGGGGTGAGGTTTGATTTTTGAGCCATTGGATTATAAATGCTTGAATGTGATTGGTGGAAACAAGGTAAACACGATCGTGGTTTTCTTATGAAGTGAAAAATAGAAATTTTCAACTTACAAATGTTAGCAAAAAGTATTTATTTATTTATTAGATAAAATATTGTTTTTCATCATTACTAAACCCGTTGCTGATAGTAAGAAAATCACACACACACATTTATGCTTCATTGTTAAATTAATAACTAAACTATTTTGTTGCTAAAATACAATGCTAATAGCCTTGTTTTTAATAGTGTTTGTTAATCCAATAACGGATTTGTTATCATAAAAGGTCTTTATTAGCTTGTTTTGATAATTTTGCAACTCACCAAACATTCTTCTTAACCACACAGCTTGAATAACATAACTTCCAGCTACAATATACTCTACCTCTACAGTAAAAAAAAGTAACCACTTGTTGTTTCTTTAAAGACCAAGAAAACACACTAGTACTAAGATGAAAAACATAATTTGAAGTACTTATTTTCTTTATAGTGTTACCCGTCCAAGCTCAACATTATTAGCATAAGAATAAAAGATGTCATCATTTTGTGTATCTTTGATATATCTCAAAATATACTTTAATGCTTGCAAATAAGATTGGCATAGAGTCTCCATGAATCTACTAACAATGCCAATGCTATACATGATATCAAGCCGAGTAGTAGTTAAATATCACAAGCTTTCAATCAATCTTTAAAAATTTGCTAAATCAATCAAATTACCACTACCATCTTTCATAACCTTTAATCTTTCTTCCACTGGAGTCAAAATTAGATTACAAGATTCCATCTTGATGTTTTTAGCACATCACCAGCATACTTTTTTTTATGAAATAAATATGTCATCCTTTGTTCGAGTAACCTCAATACCAAAAAAGTTAGACATTGAACCCATGTTTGTCCTCTTAAACCAGCAATTATGGTTTCTTTAAACTTCATCATCAATTTTAAGTTGTTACGAGTAAAAATCAAATCAACCATATATAAATATACAATAATAATATCTCCATTTGAATTAGTTTTGATATATAAAATATGCTTATAAAGACACTTATAGAACCCATTCTCAATAAAATAAGACTCAATAGGAGCATAATAGGCTCAAGAAGCTTATTTCAAACCATACAAGACCTTATTCAATTTATAGACTTTATTCTTTTCCCTTTCTTTGTAAAGCCTAGAGGTTGTTCAACATAAACCCCTTTCTTAAGCACACCATTCAAAATGGTTGATTTCATATCCATTTGATAAATACACCAATGATTTTATATAGTATGAGAAATACCCCTTCCTTAAGCACACCATTCAAAAAGGTTGATTTCATATCCATTTGATAAATACACCAATGATTTTATATAGTATGAGAAATAATTATATGAATGGTAACAATTCCAGTAATAAGAACAAAAACCTCAAAATAATTAATACTTGGTTTTTGCTTTTAGCTTTTGGTCACCATTTATGCTTTGAAGCGATCCGTTATTCTATTAAGCTTGTACTTTATCTTATACACTTACTTGACTCTACTTAGCCTTTTATTTTGTGGAAGAGTGTTAAGTTTTGAAATGTTGTTCTTCTTATTCTTTATTCATTACACAAAGCCAACAATAATTAGTAGCAACTTCTTGGTATGAAATAGGATCACAATCAATACATAAAAGTAAGGTACACTACATCATTATCAAAAATCTCATTGTCACTCACAAGAATATAATATTGTAAGCGTGTAGGCAAGCAATATTGATGTTGTGGATGACTAGAAGGCTTTGCATTAATAGAAGTTAAAGATTGTGGAGTTTGATCTTTCATTGACATATTATTGTAAACTTCATATTAGGAATGATAAAGATTTTGCTTTTTTAACTAACCAATCCTAAATTCCATCTTCATAAAAATAACAACTTGACTCATAATAACCTTTTAAGTTTTTGGATTGTATACTCTCATAACCAATAAAAATATATTTTTTTGATTTATTATATGATTTCTTCCTTAACTTATTAGGAACATGAGAATAAGCAATGAAACCAAACACCTTGAGATGGCTAATATTTAGCTTCCTTTGACTCAAAGCTTCTTAATGAGTTTTTCCATGAACACTTTTTGTAGGACAATTGTTCAAAACATAAATAACATTAATAACTACTTCTTCCAAAAAGCTTTAGTTGATTTTCTTTAACATACATCTAACCATATCTATCAAATTTCTATTTTTCCTCTTTGCCACCTTATTTTGTTGAGGAGTGTATCTAATAGTTAATTTATGTAGAATGCTATGCCTTTTCAAGAAATCATCACAAACAATATATTTTATCCCTATATCATTTCTCAAAGTCATAACAAAGTGCCCAATTTGCTTTTCAACATAAAACAAAAAAATTCTTAAATACACTACAAGCTTCTAACTTTTATTTCCTAAAATAAACCTAAGTCTTTGTACTAAAATTATCAATAAAATTAACAAAGTACCTGTTACCTTCATGTGAAGAAATTTTAATCAAGTGCAAATTTAATTGCATGTATTTAAGTGTTTTTTTAGCTCTTCATGCTTTACTTTTCATAAAAGTGTTCCAGTGCTTTTATGCAAAAGTACATGATTCATAAAGTTTTATAGAAGGCTCAATTTATAGCAACCTATAAAATAATTTTTTAATAGCAAAAAATTTCAAACTTCTTAAGTTTAAATTTCCAAGATGCCAATCCATAAACAACTATCATCAAAAATCATAAAACTAAAGCAAAACAACTCCTTGTAATTAATTTTTAATTGTTATAGATGATTATTAGCAATAGTTCCAATGCTATTAGCCTCTCTTGTTCATAAGAGATTATACAAGTCTTGTATTTGAAGCGCAAATCATACCCTATTCCTGCTAATTGTCCCTCATTTAATAAATTTTGCTACAAGCTGGACATATTAAACACTTTAGAAATAAAATTAATTGATCCATACTTTAATTAAATGACAATTCTACTTTTCTTAACTGGTAGAATTCTTGTTTTATCCTTAAGCATCATCGATGTACAAAAAGATTCATCCAATTCAGAAAATAGCTTTTTGTCACTACTGATATGATTGCTGCAACCTGTATCCAAAACCCACAAATTTTTATGTACTTTTTTGTATTATGGTTTGCTATTAACAAAGTCTTAAAAGCATTTTTATTAGTCTTCACAAATTTTGTATGCGCATTCCTATTATTTGAGTTTTTAAGTCAACACTTATATTGATAATGACCAAACCTTTTGCAATGATGGCATTGTATATGAGACTTGCAATCTTTCTTATAGTGACTATTTTCTAAAATTTATGCCATTAAATTTGAGATGTGTCATTCTGATTTGAATCTCCTTCACATCTGTTATTTCTTCCATCTTTGCCTCAACTACTTTGACCACGTTGATTGTGCTCAATCTTATATAAGACTTTCTCTTTATTCATCATGTTTAACTAAGATTGCAATTCCTTTTCAAAGGCTACCCCAAACTTCTTCAAATTCAAGTGATATTCATGAGCTACTAATGAACCTTGTAATTCATCAATTAACATCTCATTCAAATATTTTAATTCTTTAATAGTTGCTACTTCGTTCTCAAAATAAAGTGTTAGACTTTGAAGAATTTTATTTATAACTAGGAAATATATCATCTTTTCTCCATTGACATCTTATTAACCAATTTTTATATAAGCAAAAAATTCTCATTAATAGTCTCATTATCTTTCATTAAAAGAAGTTCAAATTATATGCATAAAGTCTACGACTTTACCTTCACTTGTCTAAACCTTTGTAAGACTTGTCTAAAATATCTCAAGCTTCCTTTGCAGTTTCAACATGCATAATCTTCTCAAAAACAGATAATTCCACCTCTTAAAAGATGTGGTATCTAGCTTATTGATTTCTCTTTTTGGCACTATTTTTTTCTTGCACATTCGTTGACCTTAGAATTTTGTTCTCAATAAGATCCCAAACATTAATATACTCAAAGAAAGACTGCATCTGTACTTTCTAGGTTTAAATTTGTTTTTGCCAACAAATTTGAACATTGAATAATCCATACATTTTGTATCTGAACCTATCCTTTTAATCGAATGGCTCTTATAACAATTATTAAAAGCATTAATCATTAAGTTTTTAACCTCCCAATGTGTTATTGTGTGTTATTGATTGATGTTTAACACTTTTAAATTCTTAATACATTGGCCTTATATTTATAGGGAGATTACAACCTCTAACTACCATAATCTAATAAGGATTCTAATTAGCTAGTTAAATGGGAATTATAATTAACTAATCTAACACAAATCTTTTTTTATCAAAGATTTTTACTTAGACTAGGATTTCAACTATATCTAACAATACTTAGACTCAATTTGTGTTTATGTAGGTGGGTTTTATTAAACAAATGACATTTATTTACTCGTTTCAACTTTCAATAATATAAGTCATAGTAATTAAATTTGGTTTGGCTCATGACCTAATTTAAGGCTTAGATTATAAGTTTAGCGAGTTAACTCAATTTGATTTAGGTAAAAAAACAATATCATTTAACTTTTTAAATTAAAATGATGTTGTTTTGAGAAAAAAAAAATCAACTCAAGTTTTGATCAGGTTATAGGTTGTCTCACCAGGTTGATCAAGTAAAATCCAATCAACTTAAGGTTGATTTTTTTTAACATCTAATGTAGGCCGGGTGCAAGTTAACTGGATATTGTATCGACCAGCAAAACCAAATTTAATAATTGTACTATATGTATGAGGTAGCAAAGACATTTCTGGTTTGATAATGGAAAAACCTTGGAATGGACGGAAATTGTGGTTGAACATGTCATATGCATTGTTAGGCCCTATTTGTTTTTTAGGTTAGAAAGTGCTTTTGCAAAAAAATAAAATTTCTCTTTTTACTTTAAATTAATATTTTTTGGTGTTTTTATATTGTTTTGATGTAAAAAATAAATTTTAAAAATAAAAAAATATTATTTCGATACATTTCTAAACAAAAAACAATCACTACCACAATACTAAACAGACTCTTAATCTATCATGCACACAATTATCTCAATTTTTTTTCTAATACAAAACTACTTACAAACCTTCGCATTGCTTTATATAATAATATTTCTTTTCAATAAAGTCACTTAATATTTTCTAATTGACCAATATAATTGAAATATATTTAGGTATGAGAGCAAAACTTAAAAAATGCTTTAATTGATAATATAAAGAGACTGTATTTTATATATATATATATATATATATATATATATATATATATATATATATATGATGAATGCAATAAAACCAATTAAAATATTATTTTCATGTGTTTTAATAACTTTAACTACTTCATAATCTTATAAATGTTTTCATATAGTATATAAAAAAATTATATAAATAAATTCTAATACACATGTTACATTATTGCAGATTTTACAATGATATTTATAATTTTCTATAGAGTTATTTTATCTAGACACAAACTAAACTCTAACACTATGAACATGTGTAAATAATTTTCTTTTGTAATTTTCTTAATTACAAAAGGATTTTAAAAAATAACAATTTAAAAAATAAAAATCATAATTGCTTTTACAACTATTATTATTATTGTTGTTGTTGTTATTGTTATTATTATTATTATTATTGCTAACATTGTCATTATTTGTAATAATAATAGCATTCTCATTATTATTTTTATTTTTATTTTGTTGTTGTTGTCGTCGTCACTACTATTATTAATAATATCATCATCATCATCATCATTATTATCATTACTAATTTAATTTTTGTTGTTGTTATATTGAAAATAAAAATAAAAATAATGAACTTGATTTGAAGGATAGAATTCAAAACTATAAAAAATTGACAAAAAGACCAAGAAAAAAAATAAAAAATTAAAAGAAAAGGGACCAAATTGAAATTATTATTATTATCATTGAAAAAATTAAAATCATAAACTTGATCTAGAGGATAAAATTAAAAGAGATAAGAACTTTGACAAAAAAAACAAAGTAAAAAAATAACAAATTAAAAGTAGAAGGATCAAATCAGAATACCTCATATATAAAAATTAAAAACTAAGTGTTAAATTGAAAAGAAATAAAACTTTAACAAAATGCAAAATGACTAAAAAACAACAATCAAAACTAAAAGGTCTAAATATGAAAAAACAATAACAATGAGGAGCATAATGTATTTAACGAGGTAGGAGAGACAAATAAAGAACGAAAAAAATGGTCATCTACGATACACTGGCCACATTTAGAGTACATGCACTGTCTATAATGGAAGAGGAGACGGAGAGAAATTGACTAAGTTGGCGGAACAAATTTTTTGATCGTCAGAAACTGCTACACGCGTCGCTTAAAGTGTGGCAATTTCAACATGCGCCAACAACTTTTCAATTAAAAAAATCATTATTTTCAAAGAAAATTACATTACTACCATTAACCATACTTACAATTAACAAAAAAACCTAGGTTAAAAGACCCAAATACCCCTGACTATAATGAACTAAATGTCTTGCATCCAGTGGTACATGCGTAATTCTATTATGTATGAAAAAAAAACGCTAAATACCCCTACCTAAGACCACTAATTTTTTTTCCCTTCTAGAGATGTTTTGGTTATTTTATTATCCATAAAACATTGAATAGATGAAAATACCCCAAACAAATCAGTAAAGACTAGTGCACCTTATGAAAATACCAAAATAACCTTGGTCCAAAAACATGTAATTTTTTTATGAGAATGACAAAATGGTCATTACACTATAGCATAGCAGTGAATAGAAAAAAATAAGGGGGCTATAGTGAATCCTCCTTCAATTTTAGTTGTTTATATAACTTTATTAAAATTTTACCCACATCCTAATATTTTTGTCTCTTCTCATACACAATCTATATCACAATCGAGAAATCATAAAATATCCGGATATTTTAAAAAAATAAATTAATAAATAGCTCAATTATCAATCAAGAGATTACAAAATATCCGGACATTCTTAAAAAATAAATTAATAAACAGCCCCATTATAGGAAGTGTCACATAAAACCTAGAAAATTATATGGTATTCTAGGAGTAATTAGTGATTTTTTATTAGTTATATCTTTTTATTTTTTAAAAATTAAAAAATAACTAATAAAATATCATTAATTTCTTTTTACGAAGTATAAAATTACTCAATATTATACATGTCAATATATATATATATATATATAATTAATTAAAACTTTGGAGGAAAATGTATTCATTGAATTAAAATTGTTTTCTCCCGTTCATGTAATTTTTTCTTGTTTTTGTTTTGACAATAACATGTCTTTCCTATGAACATCATGATTAATCAAATAAAAACTAATGGTGATTAAAATAAAAATTCTAACAACTTGAACTAAAGAGAAAAAAAATTAATCAAAAACCCTATTTCCTTTTTCACATCTTTATTTTTTTCTTGACAAAAATATTTTTTGTTAGAAGCATTACTTTTTAAAAAAATATATATTATTATTATTGTTAAAGGTAATTTCAATAATAAAAAGATATGAAACTTTTATGAATAAAAGGATGATTAACAAATGAGAAAAATTATATAAAAAATTAATGATACGAAAATAGATGTTCCGTTTTTACTAAATGTCAATAAGTAAAATTTTAAAAATTATGCATATTAGATTAATATATAATTAATAGTATAGATACTGTTGATATTACCATATTAAATTCTAATGCTCTTGAAAACTATTGCATAATTGAATAGTTATTTAAATATTATTTTGATAAATTTATTTAAAGATTGTTTTATTACAAAATAAATAAAAAAGGAAAAAGGCTAATCAATTGAAAATAAAACAAAAAACATGCTAGGGATCTCATCAAACCCATTTTAACCCAAAACTCCCTATAATCAATTGGAAAACCCAAAATTAAATTGAATAAAAAAAATTCTCTAGCTATGATCTGATTTTTCTCACAAGATAAATAATCTAAGCCGCATCAATATAACTCCTCTCACTAAAATAAATCTAATGACACAAAGATCAGTTTTTTTTTTTTTACTAGAATATCTAAAGAAAACTAAAGAATTCAAGCATGACCGTCCTCTTTCTCTTTTTTTTTTTTTTTTCTAACAACTTTCTATATTATCTCTCAATATTTAAGGATTGAAAAGTGAAAAAAAGATAAATTTTAAGACTAGAATGTTAAATCCATAAACTTTAGGGACCAACTATTGTGTAAACTAAGAACTCAAGGAGTGAAGGGTCATTTTTGTTTTGGTTTAATTTGGTCTCTGTTCTTTCTTCTTCTTTTTAACTACAATCAAAATTTATATTTCACAAATTGATTTTTAATAAATGCCAAAATATTTCTTGACGTTTCACATATACAAGAGTATTGCAAAGTAAAAAAAAAAAAAAATTGACACAAAACCATTCCACTATAACTTGGAAGGATTTGATTGAAAAAAGAAGAAGTTAAATGGCAAAAAAATAAAAAAGCATTGGAAGATGAACAATGCATTCTACAGTGCTCTGTCTTCGCGTGAACAATTTAAAACAGTGAATTTAAATGTTGTTCTGTTCTCATTGTTACTATAAT
>Ga0325400_1003825_pt1 | contig 13767 bp, 4 predicted proteins | sample PopdelMetagenome_2_FD_205662 | JGI IMG/M metagenome (GOLD analysis project Ga0325400, IMG submission 205662) | Populus deltoides microbial communities from Bellville, Georgia, United States - Xylem-PdKOR-R1 | ecosystem: Host-associated > Plants > Phyllosphere > Stem > Wood/Secondary xylem... | reverse complement strand
GAATTACAAAGTCATCATGAGCTCATTATTTCTACAAGAGTTTGCTTACCTACGATCCTACATATGACCTCCACCCCTACTTAGGAGTCATGTCTTATTACTCCATGAGTTATCTATTTTTCATCAAGAGTAGATGTTATTAATTCTTTACTTCATCATGGAGACAATATCTATAAAAATCAATTTCACATTTGTCTCCACGCTCGTCCTAACCAATACTCCACCATTGATATATCCATTCATGTTAAGCCATTTACTTGAGCTCACATCTGAGCCTCACACCTTTTTACTAAAGGTATCTGCGTTCTTTATAATACAATGGTTGCATCCTCCTTCATCGAAGATATCTAAAAGTGACTCTAACATTCTTTACAAACATGTGCATTATGAAAGAGATCATTGCCACTAATCACAAAGAAATAAAGAGTTGTGGTTTACACCTCTTATAACTTTTATTTTGATTTCTATGTTCATAGCTTCTTTACCTTCCGCTTTAGCACTTGTACCCTTTTACTACTCAGGATGTTTGGTGACTCTATTCATATTTTCAAACCAAGGTTTCTTCACTTTTTTTTATTAGGAAGTTGCAACTCCTTAACCAAGTGCTCTATAATAGCTCATATTTTCATCTTTACATATGTTAGAAATGTCTTTACTATCACCTTTATTTAGAGAGCATAAGATGTTCATGACTCATTAACTTAGTCTCCATTTTAAGCTTTTTTTGGGAACACATCCTCTTATTGTATTTTTCATGTCAAATGTACTTTTGACACACTTTTTACCTTGTTTTTCGAGTATTAATACCATATTGAATCCTATGAGTACTCCAGTATAATTTTCATGCCCTACAATAATAATAAAATGTTGCCTACTGGGGTAGGCGACCTATCAACTTCTAGTTAATTTTCCAATCATCTTTGGTGAATAGAAAATCAAGGCACAAGCTTTTGGATCTTATAATTTCAATTTCAACTTATTTTTACTTGAAAACACCTTAAAAACATCATAGAAATCTTGATAAACCAATTGCCAACCCTAAAATCACTCCAAAAAAACAAAAAAAAATGAGTAGAAAAAAAAAACTAAAGGATCCTTATCTATTTTTTCCAGTATGTTTATAGAAAAACACCACCTCCACTGAATTTGTCTTGAGAAGATGAACTCATAACACCAATATCAACATTTTAAGTGGTTGAAATGTGGTCATTCGATAATTTTCTCTCTCCTCGGAAATTTCTTGCGACTTTGTATCTCCTCTCTTAACACTTAGGAATTTAAAAGTGAAGAAAATAAAATTTGGTATTAGTATCGAAACGTGAATCTCCACAATAATAAGGACCAAATGATAGAAAATCTAAAATAAGGATTAAACTCAAGTTACACGCAACAAATATGATCCTTATTCTTTTAATTTGTATTTTCAATCATACTTAAATTATAATTTTACAAAATCAAAACGGAACCAGTATTTGAATATCCATCTCAAAACCTAGCACATGAGAGGTAATGCAAATTGAAAGGATTACATATAAAAGAAATCATGATACTATAACTATAGAGAATAAAATTACAATAATTAAAAGTTAAAGGAGCAAAATAAAAAATTCATGTTGTTCATGTGAACAAATGAATCCACAATAAATTGTATCTAAGCAAATAGTGATTCATTGATTCATCTTAGTTTATATTCTTAGGAGAAATGGAATTGAATTCGTGTTGTTCATATTTTTTTTTTGGAAGAATAAGTTATCATTAAGAACACATAGATAATAAAACTATAATTTAATATATTTATTAATGTAATTTCATACTAAATAAAACCAAATTATTCGCACATGTTATTATAAAAATAAATCTTAAAATAACATACATCTTTTTTTAATTTTATTAATAAAGCAATATCAACCACAAATGTTCATCAAACACGTATTCTTCTAACCACTAGTACAATCATAATCACAACAACTTCAGTTGAAACACTAATTGCAAGGCAAGCTAGAAGCTGCCAGACCTCTTCCAATGGTGGATGTGAAGGCACAAGTCATAAAACAGCGATGGTGACGCTTTTGAACAGGGAATATGCTGCAATTTGCTTTGCGAAATGGACTCTCACTTGGCTTGAAAGTCGTCCAAGAAAAAACATGCACGCGGCATCGGCAAGCCAGCCCTGAGTTCTTTTATGCAAGTGGTTTGCATCAGCCACATTGAAGTCCCCGACGTTTCTTGTCAGATCCCTCTTCTTCGTTAATGACCATTTCCTATGCTAAAAGTTGTGTTTTTCCCCCCTCGATAAAGAGTATTCAATTCGATTGTACATTAAAGAAATCATATTTTTAAAAATATATTTTTCACATTAATATTATTCACTCAGTTGTTCGAACTTGAAATTCACATATATATATATATATATAATTTATGTTATTCTCTAAGAAATAATTTAATTAGTTAAATAAAAAAAACTTGATATTCACTCACTGTCGTTTATATATATATATATATAATCTCGTGTAGCTGGGTGCCCCGCCCCTTATCCAATTTCGATGCCTTTTGGATGACCCCAAAAGCCTAATATCTCAACGGGCAGCATTCGGCTCCTGAAAAATATAAAAAAGGAATAGTACCAATTTATTAAGGTAATCGGTGAGAGAACCCATCATCTAATCCAAGCAACATAGTGCTAAAACAGATGGGAATGCAGGTCAGGGCTAGTTATCATCATCATCATAATGCTTGTATGCCACCAACATTACCAGTACCATCAACAGCTTTGAGTTTGTGTTCTTCATCTCTCTCTCCCTTTATTCAAAGCAGCGGCAACAAGATTAATTTAGAGAGATTATCTCCTGGTTTAAGTTTTATTAGTAGCAAAATCACAAGGACTAAACATGGGGTTGTGGCATCTAGCAATGTGTCTGCACCACTTTGGGACTCCTGGAAACCTGACAACACCCCTGCGTCTTCACCGTCTTTCAGTGATATCTTTTGGCCCTCTGCAGGTCACTCGCTAATTCCTCTTTCCTTTTCTTTTTTAGCTGCCTGATATGCTAATAACTATGTAGGTTTTTGCCCATTTCGCACATGTCATCTGCCAATGCTCATCTTGTTTCTAAAAATGTACGTGTCTGTGTGAGCTTGAACAGGGGCATTTGCAGCCATGGCAATATTTGGAAAGATGGACCAAATACTGGCGCCAAAAGGGATTTCAATGACAATTGCACCCTTAGGAGCTGTTTCTGCTGTTCTATTTGTCACTCCCTCATCCCCTGGTGCACGGGTCTGTTTTATTTGTTCCTCATAATGCTGCTAATTTCTACTACATGTGTCTTATTTTTCCTGACCAGCAATTTTGCAACCCTAAGCTATACCGAATGAATGTAAGGAATTCGAGTGACAATATTCTAAATTACCCTGCTTAAGATGATTAAGAAAGTTTGTGATTGAGCTTTAAGATCACCCAAAAGCTCCACCAACAAAAGCTCCATTTTTTACTTGTCCAAGATTGTGCTTTACTATCAATTTTGGAGGAGTCATGTTTTAGTTGTGTTCTTGGCAAATTCTTCAATTTTCCAAAAGATTCTAGAAATCCTTATAAAATAAACCTTCTTTTCTGTATCTATAGAATCGGATTAAAGCCAGAAAGTAGCCTAGCCATTAAGATACCTCTCTCTTTTCTTTCCATCGAAGATTTTGTAGTGTTGGCTTTGTAACTGCTGTGAATGGCAGGGTTTTATGTCTTGAAATGAAAATTTCTAATTCACTTGCTCCTCTACAACTTGCAGAAGTATAATATGTTCATGGCTCAGATAGGTTGCGCAGCCATTGGTGTCATTGCATTCTCACTATTTGGGCCCAGTTGGCTAGCTAGAAGTGTTGCCCTTGCTGCTTCCATTGCTTTCATGGTCTATACACGTTCCACCCATCCACCAGGTAGAGTATAAACTCCATTGTTTTTTTTTTTTTTTCACGGACCAAGTTTTCATTCCTTTGCCAGATACTAAAATGCAAGTAATACAAATTGATTTACAGCTGCAAGTTTGCCACTTTTGTTCATTGATGGAGCTAGGTTTCACCGCTTGAATTTTTGGTATGCTTTGTTCCCTGGTGCTGCTGGATGCATCATCCTTTGTTTGATTGTAAGTTGCTCTCTTTACTACTCTTCCTCAAACACCGTGTTCTTGCATAAAATCCAGGAAAGAAAACAAAGGAAACAGAGAGAAAAGGGTGTTTGAAAATACTGCGATTACTCTTACAATCACTCTTACTCTTGAGATTCAAAACTTTCATCTTTTTGCTATTTTCTCCTGGCTATTAAAGCAACATAAATTTGCCATCTCTTGGAGAGCTATGCTTAAGTTTGACTGCACTGAAATACCGTGCCTTAGTTTGAAGGATATTTTAAAATAGAGTATAGCTTGAAGGTTTTATCATCGCAATCTTCTTAGAGGCATTTACAGCAGTAATATTTCTGACTTGAGAAAATATCCGTCATAAATCAATATGCCGATGCAAGTATCGATTCCTAGTTCTTAATTTGCTGGTAGCTGATGACTTACACTCCTCGATTTGTTCTGTTTTCATCAAATGTTACAGCAAGAGATTGTGTGCTATTTGAAGGACAACCTCAAATTTTAATCTCCGTATGTGCAACTTCAGTAAGATTGGAGGTGATCTTTATCAGCAAAATCAATTCTTGAGAAGAGAGCACTACACCCTTATGACCTCAAGCTCCAGCTTCTTGATGTCAAAGATTGACACAAGAGTGTGTGTAGTAAGCAACATCAGAACAGCTATCAGAACAACTTCTGAGAAAGATCAAGTGGGAAAAAAATTGGGAGATTAGCTCTTACAATGGTAATGGATTACACAACGAAGCATATAATTAATTGCTCTCTTTTTAAGCTAACAAGAGCATGGTTTACAATGAACTGCTTGCTAGAAATCGTCAGCACACAGACATTTCTCTAAGATTTGTGTATGTCAGCATTCCTTCCCATTAAGTTCTATAGCCCTTTGGCCCCTACTAAATAACAGAAGAAAAGTTCCATCATCGGATCAAAACTATACCCAATTGAAGTTGATAACATGTAAAACGCAGTCTTGATCTTAAAAATAGAAGATTCCTTCTTATTATATTCATTCCTTGCATGCCCATTTTAGTTGAATGCTTGTCGTTATTGTATAAAAAACAATCCATTTTAATTTCCCTCAAATTTTACTAGGCGTGCTAATATTTGTTGTCACAATACAAGTTTTGAAATTTTCTAAATTCATTTTTCTGTTGTTTTGAGAAAAAATGTTAAGGGAAAAAAGAAGAGAAATAACTGCAACTATTACTCCGTTTGGTATTGGGTTCCAATAGAGTTGGGGTAAAATTTGATTTTTTTTTTATTTAAAATTATATTTTTAATGTTTTTGAATTGTTTTGATATACTATTATTAAAAAATAAAAAAATATATTATTATGATGTATTTTCAAGTAAAAAACACTTTAAAAAACAAACGTCATCAAATTCTCAATCACCTCCTATGCTAAAAAATAAAAAATTCCAGCATTTGTAGAAAGAAATGCATTATTGAACTTTTTTTCTAAATTTGATTATTATGCAGAGATGCACAAAACAAGTTATAAATAAATAGATTTATCTACCTTTAAAGTGGTTGACTCTGTTGATGACCCTTCACCATCAATTCTAACATAGCAAACATGACATGTGCTTCTAAGCCCACTAGAACCACTGCTAAATGATTGTCATGCAACACATGGCTATAATAGATTGTCGGATGATCGGAGGTCAAACTACCACTTGCTGCAGATTTTGTTGGATAACATTTTCGAATTATTAAACTTTTTGAGAAATTAGAAGAAAAAACCACAGCATTAATAATAATAATAATAATAATAATAATAATATACGCTCACAATAGCATGACATATTCATGAAAATTGCTAATCTTGAATTTAAAAGGAAAAGATAATAAGTACATACGGCTTCCCAACCTTCAATGGAAGACCCTCGCCCTGCGGACTACAACCAAGAAGGCAATCCTAGCCATGAGATACTCGTTGACTTCCGACTTGATTAAGTTGGGTTTTTATTTGATTTGTTTGGCAAACCAAAAAACAATCATAAATTGGTGTTACTCAGAGACTCTTAGTTTTAAAAGCCAGCTTGAATCACGATTGAACAGATCAATTATTTTTTAAATTTTTTTAATTTAAAATAGCATTGTTTTAGATTAAAAAAAACAATATTATTTTGAAAAAAAAAATTAACTGGTTTGACATGAGTTTTGACTAAGCCACCAAAGTCAACTTTATGGATAGTTTTATAGTAAACTATGTCTAGTTCATGTCTCAAGTTAGTAGGTTAGCAAATTGACCTACTAGGCCCTTTCTCATTTTACAACTATAGTTTTACCAAGATCTAGTGTGAAGGTGATGAGGGGTTCATCCATCTTATCATCTTATCTAATATTTTCATTTGTAAAATAAATTTATATATATTTACAAACCTTAAAATATAAGTTTATTGTCTTTCTCAAACACACTTAGTATTTTGTAATTATATTTTTCAATTTAATTTATATATTGAAATTTTAGGCTTTATTTTATGATTGGTATGGTTTTATTTAAGGAATTTATTTTATGATATTATGTTAGGGAATTTAGGACTAAGATTCAACACGCACTATCACGAACAATCCAATTCACTAATAAGAAAAATAACAAAAGATGAATATAGAGATGACAAGATTTAACATAGTTTGATAATATTAGCACATGAATATGATAGTGATTTTAATATTCAAAATCCAATCCCAAATTCCCTTGTACACCAACCATAACACTCAAATAAAACATCTTAACCCTTGAGGTTTTTTATATCCTAAAACCATCCATTTATAACAGCAAAAACACTTGGTGAGCAAAGAATGAACAATCTTAGTGAACAAATCTACAAGGCTCGGAGGCTACTCCACTCTTCCTCAGTCCTCATTCTATTTATTTGGCCATTACTCCAAGGAAAAAAAGATCTACATCACCAATAAATCTCAACCGTCACCAATAAATCTCTACCGTGGTGAAGTTTTAGCCTTGTGACTTCACCTACTTCCTTACTCCTCATTATATTTATTTGGAAGATTTAGTGACTTCACCTACTAGCTACACATTACTTGAATCAGTAAATAATCTTGAAAAAAATATGGCCAATGCTTGTGTAAAATTATCACAAGTCAACTTTACCTCTTAACTTCATAAAAAGATCTTAATCCATCATATCTCTTAGTAGGAACGTTCTCCTCACACTATCCTGAAACCTAAAAATGCAAAGTTCTTGTCTCTTTATCAATCACGAAATAACAAAGATGATTATTAGGGAATATGAAACTAAGACTCAATACACTCTACCATGAACAATCCAATTTAATGGAAAGAAAATTAACAAATATTAATAAAGAGTTGACACACAAGATTTTAACATTGTTCGGCAAAACTCTATCTATATCCACAACCCAAATGCAATCTTTCTTTTCTCTCAGATAAATTAGTACAAGAATATGATTATGATCTTTATGTCCAATATTTATTCCCAAAATCTCTTATACATCCACTTTTATACTTAAAAAAAACTCTCGGCTTTTATATTTTTTACACCCTAAAACTACTCGTCTTCCCACTTATTTATAATAGCAAAAACACCTAGTGAGCAAGGAAGTAACTACCTTGATGAACAAATTTAGAATGCTTGAAGGCTACTCCACTCTTCATTGGTGCTTATTTTATTTACTTGGACATTACTTTAAGGAAGAAAAATGAGCCAAGTCACCAATAAATCTCCATCTTGGTGAATTTTTAGCCTCTTAGAAATTTATTAACTCTGCCAACTTGCAAATCTTGTAAAACAAAAAACAAAAATAACTATTGGCTTATTTTATTTACTCTCACCTCATTAAGTACACATCCAATCATTTGATATTTTATTTGAAAATACATCAAAAAAAATTTTAAAAAAATTATTTTGACATTAGCACATTAAAACTATCTAAAAATATATAAAAAAATAATTTAAAGTAAAAAAAACAAAATGTTTCAAAACTCTGATTCAACTACGAGGCCAAACACCTCTTTCATCTTCTAAAGTATAAACAGACTTATAAGTATGTGAAATTTTTAGGTAAAAGGACTATTAAGAAATAACTTCTCATAATAGAATTAAAAGAAGTCGCCACTTAGCTTTAAGGAAAAAGTTTTTTTAAGAAAATAGTTCCTTATATGTATCTATCTATCTATCTATATATATATATATATATATATATATATATATATATATATATATATATATATATTGTTTATTGCAAGATTATAAAATACATTATTATAATTTATTGTTTTAAAAAAGTTTGTTTTATAGAAAAAGAAAAAAATCGCAAAACCAAATCATTGTAAAAAAAAAAACATAATTCATCAAAAAATAGAAAATAATAATTAATGTTTATTTCTCATCCTATATATTTGAAGTTCTTAAGAGTATTTAACTAGAAAATACATACCTTTTATTGTATTATAATTTACAATCTTACCACTAATTATTTGGGAAAGGAAAATTTATTATTATTTGGGGATCGTGACCTTGTTCTCCCACTCTTTCTTCAAGGGGAAGGTTCTAGGCCACTAATTATTTGGTGGAGGTGGTCAGCTAGTGGTCATGCTGGCGGCTTATGATGGAGTTTTCGGTGGAGAAGCTGCGACGAGGTGGTTGGTGGCTGTAGAAGCTGAGGTTGCGATGACAGAGGAGATGGCAAAAAAACTGGGGGAGAAGGCTAGTTTTTCTCCAAGTTTGGCCTCTGATTTCTTGATGCTTAATGTCTGGAATCCACCATTATTTATAAGGGGTGGAAGAGAGATATTTTATCTTTATTGAGGACAAATCATGACCCTTGATTCAAGCGGGAAGGATCTTAACCGTTGGCTTAAAGGTGTCATCATGACCTTTAAAAATTATTGCAGAAAGGCTGGTTGGTTGGCTGGCCATTTTGAGGCGGCGTCGTGGCGGCTGTAAGGGCAATCAACCAATGAGATTTACATTGGGGTGTAGTACGATATTAGATCATCATGGTGGTATATGAGTTGTTTGGTTTGGTTGAGAGATGAAGCATTAAATGCCCTTAAAAAAGTAGCTATTCGAGCAGTTTTTTCAAGCAAAAAGAAGAAGATAAACAGTAACAGGCGACGTATCTTCTAGTTTTTTTTAATCTTCAAAACGGCGCCATTTTAGTATTATTTTAGGGATTTGATCAAAGTTCAATTTAGTTCTTTGACTCTTAAATGCGTATCTAATTGGCCTAAAACTTTTAATTTTATCTAATTTTGCCCCTGCTGAACTTCAATATCAACTCTGAATTTTAGCATCTTTTTCAAAAAGATCCTTGATTTTGGATTTATGCAAATTGACTATCAAACTTTTAATTTCTTCAATTTTACTCTTACCTTCAATCAAATTAAGTCCCTAGAATTCGACACCTTTTCCAAAAAGGTTCTTGACTGTGAATTTCTTCAATTTAACCCCTAATTGACCTTAAACTTTGAATTTCTTACAATTTTACCCTTTATTCGAACCAATTAAGTTTGATCCTCTAAAATTTCAATCTTCTCAGTTAAACCAAAGTTAGGCTCCCAAACTTAATTTTCCCCGATTAAGTCCTTAATAAAATTAATTTGACCCATTTAAAGTATAATTAAGTCTTTGCATTTAATTAAATTCCTTAATTGAACCCAAATTAATTTTTAAACATAATTAAACTTTTAATTTGGCCAATGGTTAAATCAAATTTTTCCAATAATCATTTAATTTGACCTTGAATCCGTATTGTCTCTCTAGTCTTAGGTACAATAAGGTACGATTAAGCTTCTAATTCCATCCAAAATTACATCTTGATTTTTTTTATATATTTGAAATTTTCTTTAGCCTGTTTTTTTTAAATTGCCAGTCTTCTTTTTATTATCACTTTATTTTTTATTTTAAAAGAAAAGGAGGTCTTGGATGGGTGGCAAGATAATTTAGAAATTTCTTTAGTGTTTTTTTTTTCTCGTTGACTTTTTCTTTTTCTCATTCTTTTTACTCTAAAATATTGAGTGTTGTTACCCTGAATTTGTTGGATCTCATTTAAAAGTATAACTAACCAATAAAAAGTTATTTAATTTCTATTAGGATCATTTATTTTTATTTTAAACCTTTTTATTTCTAACCAAATGACTACTAAAATAAAATGAACTGTTGAATTACCATCTCCATTCGAAACACAACACAATGGAACGGAGTAGTGTAGATTATGTAACCTGGAACAGTCGGGATTTTACTCTCTTAACTGGACCCACAAATTACTTTTTCCACGAATTAAAAAAAAAAGTAATTCATCGATCGCCGGCGAATAAGTAACCTTTTTTCGATTTTTTATTTTTTTAATTCACAAGTCTGAAATCGTCACACACAATGAGACAGCAACACCTGGTAGGCACGTGTGGTGTGGCCCCCAAAAAAGGAGGAGCTGTAATGTAACGTGTGGCGTTATCGTGGTAGTTAGAAATAAAGGAGGAAAGAAAACCATGGACAGATGCGTGCTGTCACTGTCATGGACGCTTCTCCTCTCTCTCTGCCCCCATTAACCCAAGGGTCCCACTTCACATACATCCCTCCATGCACTCCCTGCTTATCTGTATTGTACTATTTCTGTAACGTGCCTGGAGATCGGTATTATATTCTTATATTAAAAATGTTCTTAATTAGTTTACATGCTAATTAATACAAAGTTTTTTTTAATTATTTTAAAGTTACATCATTTATTATTTATATCAATTTTATATCCTCATAATATATTTAAAAGTGTAATTGTAATTATTTTTTAAAATATTTTTTACTTAAAAATATATTAAAATAATATTTTTTTTATTTTTTAAAAATTATTTTTGATACCGGCTAATAAAAATATAAAAAAAATATTAATTTAAAGAAAAAAATAAAAAAAATTAATCTTTTAAAAAATACTTTTAAAATATAAAATACAAACAGACCTCAAATAACACTCTCAAACATTAACCTTGATTTTTGCACTAAATAAAATATAAAAAGACCTTTAATTACCGGAAAATTCTTTAAAATTACCTGCCGAACAAAACTTTACAAAAAAATATCAGTGATGGGTTCCTTTATTCTTTTGACCCTGATCATCAGCCAGTAGATCACACGCCACGTGTCCCCAAGATGTCCACGTCTGTGGGGACCAGCAGAGGGATGGTTCCAAACGCCAAATGGGGTTGTTGCTTAGTGGACGCTGTCTTTGATAGTGACGCTCCTGCTCAACGGCATCACAAACGTACATGTGGATGGAATCTGTCGAAAGCCCACCGGTGGGGGTCGTAGATGGTCGGTAGGAAACCTGGAAGGGGGGCCCGCTCTTCGAGAGAATATAAAAAATACACCTGGCAATCTGAAAGCTTTCGATATTGTTTTGAGATTTGGTTTTAAATATTTTATTTTCACTTTGTAATATAGAATTAATAAGTGCAGTCTGTTGTATTGGATCCATGCCAGATTGACATTTAAATTAACAGCAGAAGTAAATAAATTTATCTGATTGGTTGGATTGCTGTTTATATACAATTCACTAAAACAAAAGCAAGTGGAACAAGCACCAATGCTTTGACTTTTCTAAACAAAGAAGTCGACGTCCAAAATCTGCCACCTCCTTGCTCTCACCAGTGACTTTAAAGAAAATAAATTAATTATATAGCTTGAAATTAAAAAATTTATTTTTTTTATAGTTTTAAGTTGGAGTCTTATAGTTATTAATATAATGGCTACTGAAATTTATATGATCGTTAATTTTAGAGCCTATAAAATTAATTAAGGTACATGCAAGCTAATCCAAATATCTATATAAATAATAAAAAAAAAAATCAGGATACTCATTTGCATTTACAATTTGCATAGGAAACCCATTAACCCGTTTCTCATGTAGGTGGTAAGACAAATACCTTAACCTTTTTTTTATATAAATAAATAAGTCAGCTTACATGCTGTTGGAGAATAATATAAATTATATTCTGGAACTTTACTTAAAAAACTTAAGTTATTGGGTTGAGATGGTTCTTTGAGAAAAATTAAGCACAAGGTAATATGGGTTTGTGCAAGTTTCAAGTCCAAAGGGCTTTCACTTGAGGAGGTGTGTTAGAGAATAATATAAATCATATCCTGGGACTTCATCTAATAGTTTAAGCTTTTAGGTTGAGATGGTTTTTTGACGTGGTATCAGAGCCTTGATGACCAAGCGGTCACGAGTTTGAATCTCACCATCCCTATTTATTTGATAAAAATTAAACACAAGGTGATGTGGGCCTGTGCAAGTTTCAAGCTCAAAAGGCTTTCACTTGAGGGGATGTGTTGGAGAATAATATAAATTATATTCTGGGACCTTACCTAAAAAACTTAAACTATTGGGTTGAGATGATTCTTTGACACACCCATTATCAAGTTAAAATATTATCATCAAATTGAAATTTTATATGTTGAATAAAATTTATACCCTGTACTTTGTGGCATTAATAAACAAAGAAAATTAAACTGAAAATTAAAATCACGTAAATAACATACCTTTTGATCCTAATTAATCTTTTGTTCTACCCCTGTTATTTTCTCATCTCCCAGCTCACAAATTGTTGCGTACAAACTCACTCACTTTTTTCAAATATTCGAATATATCCTTTTATTTTAGATTAAAGATATTCCGGTTTTTACATAATAAATTTAATCTAATTATTCTATTGGATTTAAAACAGCTATCTTTATCAAAATTAAAAAAAAAAAGAGCATTGTATATATATGCACAACTCGTCAAGAAATTAAATTCAAATAGTTAATATGAAAATGCATCCTTTAATTATATTAAAATATGAATTAGTTGGTTCGAAAATAGTAGTAAAACACGTGCGCACTAAGTCCTTCCTCTCAAGAAATTTGAAGAAAAGTCTCGCTTTCTATGGATTCGACTTTAGTTGGTATCAAATTTTAAGGTGCTCAGCTCGAAGATAAGCGTGGATAAATAAATAAATAAATAAATAAAATATTGTTGAGTGACGCTGTTGAATTTCTCAATGAGGTGGCACGAAATTCTCCACCATGAAACTTAGACCTCCACGCAACTACTCCTCTACAGAAACTTTTCCGTTACTGATTCTCAAATAAAGATGCTCCGAATTTACGGAATTATATCGTAGTGGTTACTTTTCCCTCAATTACGATCATGACCCGATCTTTAACGTCCTTTTTTTCTGACTAGAAAAAACAGGTAGGGCGATATACACGTGCTAATGGCAAAGGTGAGACAAGCTATTTAGACCAGCACTCGTGTGAGGAGTCCCAAATCCACATGCCCTTATTTTCTTCCTCCATGCCCAAAGCCCTAGCCATTAAAATTAACCTGAAGAGTGTTGAGTTAGCTAGCAATTAATATACTTTTATTAATAGTTTAAATCTCTAAATTCAAATTAATAATAAAATGGTAGAGAACTCGATTTCTGCCACTTTATCGGGTAAATAATGGTAAATAATTTCCACTCCTTATCCGAACTCAATATTACGTGTGTTAAATATTATTTTTTAAAATATTTTTTATTTAAAAATATATTAAAATAATATTTTTTTTATTTTTAAAAATTAATCTTTATATTAGTATTTTAATTGCTCAATCATCCAAGTTAAAAAGTTT
>Ga0325400_1003821_pt1 | contig 13773 bp, 12 predicted proteins | sample PopdelMetagenome_2_FD_205662 | JGI IMG/M metagenome (GOLD analysis project Ga0325400, IMG submission 205662) | Populus deltoides microbial communities from Bellville, Georgia, United States - Xylem-PdKOR-R1 | ecosystem: Host-associated > Plants > Phyllosphere > Stem > Wood/Secondary xylem... | reverse complement strand
TCGGTCAGCACGCCAATCTCCGGCACCGCGTCCTTGATCGCCCGGGTGGCGCGGCACATCAGGTTGTCTGCGTTCAACGCCTCCGCGCCGTTATCCGTCCGCAGGGCCGCGGGCGTGTTGGGAAACAACGCCACGCAGGGGATGCCCAGGTCGCGGGCTTCGCGCGCGCGCTCGACGATCAGGGCCACGGGCCAGCGCGATACGCCGGGCAGGCTGGCGATCGGCTCCTCCGCGTCGCCGTCGGTGACGAACAACGGCCAGATCAGGTCGGCGGGGGTCGGCCGCACCTCGGCGTGGAGCCGGCGGCTCCATTCGTGCGCGCGCGTGCGGCGCAGGCGGATGGCCGGGAAGCCCGCGGCGGGGGGACGCGTCATGCCGTCGGCCATGCGGGATCGACGGGGCGGCGGCAAGCGTTACGCCCCCGCAATCATAGGACACGAGCGCGCGATGAACGAGATCCGGTCGGCCGCGCTGGTCGTCAACGCCAAGTCGCGCCGCGGGCAGAAGCTGTTCCGCCGCGCCTGCCAGCGGATGGAGGCCCTGCCCTACCCCGTCGACGCCCATGCCGTCGAGGAGCCGGACCAGTTGGAGGATACGGTCCGCCGCGCGCTGGACAAGGGACCGGACCTGTTGGTGCTGGGCGGCGGCGACGGCACGATAAGCGGACTGGTCGACCTGATGGTCGGACGCGACGTGATGCTGGGGGTGCTGCCGCTGGGCACCGCGAACAGCTTCGCTCGCACGCTGGGCATACCGCTGGACGTGGACGGGGCGGTGGGGGTGTTAAGGGACGGACGACCGCGGCGGATCGATCTGGGCATGATCGACCGCGACTATTACGCCAATTGCGCCGCCATGGGCATATCGCCCCAGATCGCGGAAACGGTGCCCCACGGCCTGAAGAAGCTGCTGGGCCGCGCGGGCTATCTGGGCTGGGCGGCGTACCAGTTCCTGCGCTTCCGCCCCTTCACGCTGATCGTCGGCGAGGGCGAAGCGGCGGAGCGGCTGAGCGTGGTGGAGGTCCGCATCTCCAACGGTCCGTACCACGGCGGCACCGAACTGGTGGAGTCGGCCGAGGTCGATTCGGGCGAGATCGTGATCCAGGCGGTTCGCGGCAACGTGAAGGGCCGCCTGGTCCACAACTGGGCAGCCAATGTCGTGCGGCACGCATCGCGCCACCGCGACGTGCGCGAATTCCGGGGGCGATCGTTCCGCATCGACACCGAGCCGCGCCTACCCATCTCGATCGACGGCGAGGTGCTGGCCCACACCCCCGTCACCGCCAAAGTCGCGCCCGGCGTGATCCGTGTGATGGTGCCGCAACAGGCGTGAGCGCTCAACCGGCCGGGTGCAGCGTACCCCCCGGCTCCACGTCGGCACGGCTGCGCTTGGCGCAATCGGGGCCCTCGGGCGGGAGCAGGGAGTTGCGCCGCCACGGACCGTAGCGATAGTAAAGCGCGGCCAGCGCCAGCGTCGCCACCGACCCGGCCGGAAAGCTCCACCATAGCGCGTCGACGCCGATCGTCGACCGAGCCAGCAGCGCCAGCCCCAGCCGCACGGGGAACATGGCCAGGAACAGGATGGCCAGCGGCCCCCAAACGGCGCCGTTCGCGCGCACCACGCCGAACAGCACCATGGTGCCCCCGAACAGCACGAAGCCCCAGCCAACGATCAGGTTCATGTGCCGCGCGACGCCGAGCGCCGGACTGTCACCCCCCAGGAACAGCGCCAGGAGCGGCCGGTCGAACAGCGTCACCAGCACCACCACCCCGCCCGTCAGCGCCAGATTGCACAACAACCCCGCGCGCGCGATGCGCGACACCCGGTCCCAGCGGCCGGCGCCGATGTTCTGCGCCGCCATCGCGCTGACTGCGGCGCCGATCGCCATGGCCGGCATCTGGACGTACGCCCATAGCTGCTGCGCGATGCCGTAGGCCGCGGTCGTCACCACCCCCTCGCGGTTGACCAGCCCGACCATCGCCAGCGCGGCGGTCGAGATGACCAGCATCTGCGCGCCGATCGGCAGGCCCTTGGCGACGATGGTGCGGACCAGCGGCCCCTGCGGCACGATCCAGCGCCGTTCGGCCCCGCGCAGGCGCAGCGGCAGGTCACGCAGGTGGATGTACGCCGCCAGCGCGCCGACCGCGACGACGTTGGCGATCAGGGTCGCCGCCGCCGACCCGGCGATATCCATGCGCGGCAAAGGTCCTGCACCAAGGATCAGCAGCGGGTTCAGCCCCGCGTCCAGCACCACGCACAGCCCCATGAACCATAAAGGCGTCAGCGAATCGCCCGTGCCGCGCAGCCCCATGAAGATCAGCACCAGCACCATCGACGCCGGCAGGCTGAGGAAGATCACGCGCAGGTACGCCAGCGCCTCGCCAAAGGCCGCGCCGGGCGTGGCGAGTGCCGTCAATATGTCGGGTGCGAACGCGTAGCCCAGCACGGCCACGACGACCGACGCCGTCAGCACCAGCCCGATCGCCGACCCGAACGCCCGCCGCGCGCCTTCCCGGTCGCCCGCGCCCCAGCTCTGGCCGACCAGGATAGTGGCGGCCATGCCGAAGCCGAACACCGCCCCGAACAGCAGGAACATGACGATGTTGGCGTTGCTGGTCGCCGCCACCGCGTCCTCGCCCAGGAAGCGGCCGACCCAGATCGTGTTGATCGACCCGTTCAGCGACTGGAGGATGTTGGACCCCAACGTCGGCAACGCGAAGGCGATCAGGGCCGGGGCGACGGGGCCGGAGGTCAGGTCGCGATTGCCGGGACCAGACGCTCGCGATGCGGGAGTATCTGGCATTCAGCCGCCCCAGTCTCGTTCGTCATCCCCGCGAAGGCGGGAATCCAGACGCACCGGCCTTTCCAGGCAGCATCGAACGCTCGAGTTTCTGAACTCCCGCCTTCGCGGGAGTGACGGAAGATCGGGAGCCATCCTACCCCAACCGCGCCAGCGCGGCCGCCAGACGCTCGGCGTCGGCGGCGCGTTCGGCGTGATCGGCGCGTGCCTTTGCCACCGCCTCGGGCTTGGCCCGCTCGGCGAAGCCGGGGTTGGACAGGCGCGCGGCCAGCTGGTCGCGCTCCTTTTCCGCCGCCGCCACGCCACGCGTCAGACGCGCGCGCTCGGCGTCCAAGTCGATCACGCCTTTCAGCGGCAGCACGAACGTCGCCTCGTCCACCACCACCTGCGCGGCACCGCCGATGGGCTCGCCCTCGGCCCGGTCGACGCGCGCCAGCCGCGCGAGCGCCGCCGCGTTGCGTTCCAGCCGCCCCGCGGTCAGCGCCCCGGCGTCGCGGACGTGCAACGCCAGCCGAGCGCCCGGCGGCACGTTCAGCCCCGCGCGCGCGGCGCGAACCTCCCCCACCAGCCGGATCAGCCACTCGACCTCGGCTTCCGCCTCGGGGTCCATCGCGCGCGCGTCGGGCACGGGCCAGTGCGCGACGATCAGCTCCGACCGGCGCGGGGCCAGCGCGTGCCACAGCTCCTCGGTGACGAAGGGCATGAACGGGTGGAGCAGCGCCAGCACCTGGTCCAACACCCATCCCGCGACCGCGCGCGTCTCGTCGTCAATCGCGCCCTTCACCAGCTCCAGGTACCAGTCGCAGAACCGGCTCCAGGTGAACTGGTACACCGCGTTGGCGGCGGCGTCGAACCGGTACTCCGCCAGCGCCAGGTCGACTTCCTGCACGGTGCGGATCAACGCGGCCACGATCCACTTGTTGACGGCCAACGTCGCCGCCGGGGGTTCCAGCGCGTCCGATCCGCCGATGCCGTTGCTCTGCGCGAAGCGGGCGGCGTTCCACAGCTTGGTGGCGAAGTTGCGATATCCCTCGACCCGGCGCTCATCCATCTTGATGTCGCGGCCCTGGCTCTCCATCGCGGCCATGAAGAAGCGCAGCGCGTCCGCGCCGTAACGGTCGATCAGGCCCAGCGGGTCGACCGTGTTGCCCTTGGACTTGGACATCTTGGCCCCGTCCGCCGCGCGCACCAGCCCGTGCAGGTAGAGCGTGCGAAAGGGAACCTCACCCATCAGATGCATCCCCTGCATCATCATGCGCGCGTCCCAGAAGAACAGGATGTCGAACCCCGACACCAGCACGTCGTTGGGATAACGGCCACTGAGCCGCGGGTCGGCATCGTCCGGCCAGCCGAGCGTCGCGAACGGCCACAAGGCAGACGAGAACCACGTATCAAGCACATCGTCGTCCTGCCGCAACGCCACCCCCTCGCCCGCCAGCGTGCGGGCCGCGGCCTCGTTCTCGGCCACGAACACGCGGCCGTCGTCGGCGAACCAGGCCGGGATGCGGTGGCCCCACCACAGCTGGCGGCTGACGCACCAGGGTTGGATATTCTCCATCCAGTTGAAATACGTCTTTTCCCAGGATTTCGGCACGATACGCACGCGGCCGTCGCGCACCGCGTCGATCGCCGGCCCGGCCAGGGTCGCAGCATCGACGTACCATTGATCGGTCAGCCACGGCTCGATCACCACACCCGACCGGTCGCCATAGGGCGCCTGGATCAGCCGGTCCTCGCGCCGGACCAGCGCTCCCTCGGCCTCCACCAGTTCCAGCACGCGCGCGCGCGCCGCGTCGCGGTCCAGCCCGATCAGATCGGCCGGCACCAGCCCGTCCGCCGTCTGCACGACGCGCGCGTCGGCGTCGAGCATGTTGAACATGTCGCGCGCCTCGATCCCCGCGCGGCGCCCCACGTCGAAGTCGTTGAAATCGTGGCCCGGCGTGATCTTGACCGCGCCCGACCCCAGTTCGGGGTCGGCATGCTCGTCCGCCACGATCGGGATCAGCCGCCCGGTGACGGGCAGGCGGACTCGGCGGCCTACCAGCGCGCGATACCGTTCGTCCTCGGGATGCACGGCCACCGCCATGTCGGCCAGCAGCGTCTCCGGCCGGGTGGTCGCGACCTGGATCGCGCCGCCGCCGTCCTCCAACGGGTAGGACAGGTGCCAGAAGCCGCCCTGCACCTCGCGCGTCTCGACCTCCAGGTCGCTGATCGCGGTCTTGAGGCCGGGGTCCCAGTTCACCAGACGCTTGTCGCGATAGATCAGCCCTTCGCGATGCAGGCGCACGAACGTCTGCGTGACGGCGCGGCTGAAACCCTCGTCCATCGTGAACCGCTCGTCTGCCCAGTCCATCGAACAGCCCAGCCGCCGCAGCTGGCGCGTGATCGCACCGCCCGACTGCGCCTTCCACTCCCACACATGGGCCAGGAACGCGTCCCGCCCCATCGCCTTGCGGTCCAGCCCCTGCGACGACAGGTTGCGCTCCACCACCATCTGCGTGGCGATGCCCGCGTGGTCGGTGCCGACCACCCAACGCGCGTCGCGGCCGCGCATCCGCGCGTGGCGGACCAGTATGTCCTGCAACGTGTTGTCGAGCGCGTGGCCGATGTGCAGGCTGCCCGTGACGTTGGGCGGCGGGTTGACGATGGTGAACGGCTCGGCCCCCGGCCGCTCGGGACGGAACAGGCCGTTTTCTTCCCAATGCTGGTACCAGCGGGCCTCGATGGCGGCGGGGTCGAAAGTCTTGGGCAGTTCGGTCATGTCGTCCGCCCTAGCGGGCGCGCGCGGCCGGGATCAACTGCGCGCGCCGGGCCGATCCAGGACGAAGCGGATGCGCCCGTTCAATTCGTGGCGGCGCCAGGGCTTGCGCACCAGTTCGAACGACTTGCTGCCCTCGTCGATCGCCTCGTCGGCGTAGCCGGTGGTCAGCAGCACGGCCAGATGCGGATAGTCGCGCCGCACCGACTGGGCCAGGCCAACGCCGTTCATGCCGCCGGGCATCAATATGTCCGTGAACAACAGGTCGAAATGCGAGTCGCGCGCCAGCACGTCCAGCGCGGCGCGCGCGTTGCCCGCTGACACCACCGCGTAGCCCAGGTCCTCCAGCACGGCGCGGCCCAGGTCAGCGACCTCCTTTTGGTCCTCGACCATCAGGATGCGCTCCTGCCCGCCTGGCCGGCGCGGCTGGACGGCGGTCGGCTTGCGATCGGCAACGCCCGACGCGCGCGGGAAGTACAATGTGAACTCGGCCCCGCCCCCGTCGCGATTGTGCGCCGTCACCAACCCGCCCGACTGGCGCATGAAGCCGTACACCATCGCCAGCCCGAGCCCCGTGCCCTTGCCCACGTCCTTGGTCGAGAAGAAGGGATCGAAGACCTTGTCCAATATGCCCTGGTCGATGCCCGGTCCGGTGTCCGCGACGGAGACGGTGGCGTATTCGCCGGGGTCGAGCCGCTGGGCGGCCGGGCCCTGATCGGTCAGCACGACGTTGCGCGTCGACAAGGTGATCTCGCCCCGCCCGCCCATCGCGTCGCGCGCGTTGGACAGGATGTTGAGCAGCGCCATCTCCGCCTGGACGGGATCGACGCGGCAGTTCCAGAGATTGTCCTCCAGGTCGCGCCGCAGACTGACGCCGTCGCCGAGCGTCCGGTCGCTGATCGCGCGGAAATCGCCGATCAGCGAATTGAAGTTGAGCAACCGGTCGCGCAGTTCCTGCTTGCGCGCGAAGGCCAGCAGCTGCTGCGTCAAGGTGGCGCCGCGGTTGGCGGCCATCGATATGGCCTCCACCGCGCGGCGGACGGCCCGGTCGCCGTCGCCGACACGCGCCTCCAATATGTCGGTATAGCCCTGGATGACCTGCAACAGGTTGTTGAAGTCGTGGGCGATGCCGCCGGTCAGCTTGCCGACGGCTTCCATCTTCTGCGCCTCGTGCAGCGCTTCTTCCGCCTCGCGACGGCGGCTGATGTCGAGCTGCGAGCCGAAGAAATAAAGCAGCTCACCGTCCTCGCCGAACACGGGCGACACGAACAACGCATTCCAGAAGGTCGACCCGTTCTTGCGGTAATTAAGGACCTCGACCGAAATCTCGCGCTCGGCTGCGATCGCCTCGCGCACCTCGTCGATCACGGTGCGGTCGGTTTCGGGCCCTTGCAGGAATCGACAATTGCTGCCGACGATCTCGTCCTCACCGTAGCCGGTCATGAAGGTGAAGGCTTCGTTGCAGAAGACGATCGGGTTGTCGGGCTTCGACGGGTCGGTGACGATCATCGGCATCCGCGTCGTCTTGACGGCGGCGAAGAAGATGTCGTGCTGCGCCGCGTGCGGCAGGTCGCGCGCCTTGATGACGGGCGGCTCGGTATCGCGCGGCTCGTCCGGCCCCCGGAACTCGGCCGGCGGCGTCGATCGTTGTCCGTCGGTGATGGTCAGCCCTTCCGCCCGGTGATGCGCGAGATTTCCTGCGCCACCAGCTGCTCGACCAGGCCGGGCAGGCGGGCGTCCAGCCAGTCGCGCAGCATGGGCTTCAACATCTCGCGAACCATGCCTTCCAGCATGTTCTCCAGCCCCGCCGGCTCGGGCCGCATGGCGCGGGTCAACGCGTCCAGCGATCCGCGCGCGGCGTCCACCGCGTTCGACGACACGATCGGGTCGGCGGGCGGCTCCGCCGGGGCGGGCGGCGGCGGAGGCGGGGCCGGCGACGGCGCCTCGGTGACGGTCGTCCGCGTCGGCTCGGAGGACTTCGGCTCGGAGGACTTCGGCTCGGGGGACTGGGGCCGGATAAAGGCGTGGGGCGCGGGCGATGCAGTGATTGGCGCCGATGCCGGAGGCGACGGGGCGGGAACCACCGTCTCGCGCAGCTCCAGCACGTCCTCTTCCACCTGATCGGCCGGCTCGGGCTGGCGCGGGGGTGCGCGGCGGCGGCCGGCGGGCGCGCCCTCCTCCTCGGCGATGATGCGCTTGATGGAGGACAGTATCTCCTCCATCGACGGCTCCGCGCTGACGTCGGCCATATCTAACCCCCGGGCGATCGCGCCGCCGCGTCAGCGGTTGGGCGCGCGGTCACCTGTGGTAAGTGCCGGCGTCCTGTCAACATCGCTGTCCAGCAACGGGTCGCTGGGGCGGGACACGCGGGCATCCTGGGCCGGAACGTCGGCGGTGGACCGTGACACGGGCTCCGACCCGCCGCCCGTGCCGTAATAGTCGGAATACCGGTCCCGGACGCGGTTGTAATTGACCGCCGGATCGTAGAGCCGCCCGCCGTTCAACCCCAGGTCGCGCGCTTCCGCCCGGCCGATCGCCGCCAGCAGCGCGAAGCCCGCCACGTAAGCGTCGCGTCGCGCCGTCACCAAGGTCACCTGGCTGTTGAGCAGTTCCTGCTCGGCGTTGAGGATGTCGAGCACGGTGCGCGTGCCCACCGAGTTCTCCGCGCGCACCCCCTCCAACGACAATTTGTTCGCTCCCACCGCCGTCTCCGCCGACGCGATCACTTCGCGGCTGGATCGATAGGAGGCGTAGGCCGACCTGGCCTGGGCGACGACCAGCCGCTCGGCCGCGGTGGTCGCCTCGATCGCCTGCGCGCGGCGCGCCTCAGCTTGCCGGATCAGCGCGGCGGGCCGCCCGCCCTGGAACAGCGGCAGGTTCAGCGACAAGCCGCCGTTCGCGCCCAGCCCGTCCTGTCCGACGCGGGCGTTGGTACTGTTTCGCAGCGTGCCCAGATTGTTGTAGTAGTTGCCGCCGATCACCGCGCTGACGCTGGGCAGCCGCGCCGCGCGGGCGACGCCGATATCGAAACGGGTGGCGTCGCTGTCGCGGCGCGCGGCCAGCAGCGACGGATTATCCTGCACCGCCACCTCCACCGCCGCGTCCGGGCTGGCGGGCAGGTTGGGCAGGTCGGGCGGGTCGATCAGACCCGTGGCGGGCGCGCCGACGACGCGGACATAGTTCTCGCGGCTGCCGATCAGCCGGGCCTCGACGCCCTGCAACTGCGCGCGCGCCAGCGCCAGCCGCGCCTCGGACTGCGCCACGTCGGTGCGGGTCAGATCACCCACCTGGAACCGGTCGCGCGTGGCGCGCAGATTGACCTCAAGCACGCGGACGTTCTGCGCGTTCAGGCCGACGATCGCCTCGTCGCGGATCACGTCCATGTACGCCGCGACCACCAGCGTGAACAGGTCGGCCTCCGTACCGCGGAGCCGTGCCTGCCCCGCCTCGACGCGCGTCTGGGCCGCGCGGACGGCGTTCTGGACGGCGCCGCCCTGATAGATCGGCACCGCCAGTTGCAGGTCGGTGGTCAACTGCCGCGACGGTTGCAGGGCGTTGGCGGCGGTGTTGTAGATCTGCTGCACACCGCCGCCGCTGGCGGCGACGCTGGGTCGCCCGCCCGCGCGCGCGATCGGCACGTTCTCGTCCACCGCGCGCTGGGCTGCGCGCTGGCCGGTGATGGCCGGGTTATCCTGATACGCCCGAAGCAACGCCTCGCGCAGCGTGGTCGCCCCGGCCGGGGCGGCGATCAGCAGCGCGGCCGACGCCGCGTGACGTAACGGGCGGCGCACGGGAACGGATTCAGAAGGCGAAGGCGCGGGGCTTGGCGAAGCCCGGTAGGATCACGCACTCGATGTCGGCAAAGGGGAACAGGGTCAGCTCGCCCCCGCCCCGGCGACCGGACGCCAGCCGCGTCACGCCGCGGTCCACCAGTCCGGCGGCGGCCCGCGCCTCCGGCGTCAGCTGGTCCACGATCGCGTCGGGCAAAGCCTCGACGGCACCGTCGACGATCAGCACGTCGTAGGGCCCGCCGTCTGCGTGACCTGCCGCCAGTTCGCCCTCGACGATCGTGACGCGGCGGTCACTCTCCAGCGCGGCGCGCGCGGCCGCGGCCAACTCCGGATCCTGCTCCACCGCGACGACGTGCGACACCAGCGCCGCCAACACGGCGGCCGCGTAGCCCGTCGCGGCCCCGATCAGCAGCGCGCGATCGGTCGGGCGCAGATAAGCCTCCGTCAACAGCCGGCCCGTGGCGATCGGCGTATTCAACGAGCGCGCGCCCCCCAGCGGCACCGGCGTGTCGCGATAGGCCAGCGCGCGTGCCGCTTCGGGCAGGAAGGCGTGGCGGGGCACCGCCGCCATCGCCGTCACCACGCGCGGGTCGTTGACGGCGTTGGGACGCAACTGGCTGGACACCATGGCCATGCGCATTGCCTCGAGGTCGGCGCCGGATACGTTCGGGGAAGCTGTCGCGGTCATGCCTGCCGTCTGGCACGGCTGTGCTACAGAGGCAATACACCGTTTGCGCCCGCACGGCATAATCGTACCGCCCCGGCGCGACGGTTGACCCCGCCCGCCGGATCGCGCAAGGCCCGCCGCCGACCACGCGATCGAGGCCCGATGGCGGAGTGGTTACGCAGAGGACTGCAAATCCTTGCACGCCGGTTCGATTCCGGCTCGGGCCTCCACCGCTGCGATCAACGGCACGTCGAGCGGCGGCATCGGCAGCGCCGCCAGGTCGCTTGGCCCGAACCAGGCCAGTGCGTCCGCCGCCAACGCCATCGGCTCCCCCGCCCAGCGCCCGATGCGGTACAACAGCAGCACGGTCCGTTCGTCCCCCGCGAAGGCCAGCGGCTCGGCCTCGCCCGGCACGACGGCGATCCCCAGTTCCTCGGCAAGCTCGCGCGCCAAGGCCGCGACCGGCGTCTCGCCCGGTTCCAGCTTGCCGCCCGGGAACTCCCACAGGCCGCCGTGCGCGCCGCCGGGCCGACGCCGCTGCACCAATACGCGCCCGTCCGCGTCGGTCAGGGCGGCCGCGACGACCAGCACGGGCAAACGCGGCGACGAAGCGTTGAGCATTGCTTAAATCCTGACGGCTATCGCGGCGTCATGCCCCTGATCCGCGCATCCGCCCAGTTTCTCCGCTCGCTCCAGCGCGATCAACGCGGCGCCACGGCCGTCGAATACGGGCTCATCATCGCGCTGATCGTGCTGGCGATGATCGGCGCGCTCAATCTCGTCGCCAACAAGACGGGGTCGATGTGGAACAACGTCAGCACCCAGGTGCTCGCGCACGGCTGACGAACGCGAATTCGCGAAATTAACGACGGGCTTAAACCTTTCTCAACCCGGCCGCTCCTAGAGACGACATCGCTGCTCCGGTGACCCGGGGAAGCCGGGTGACTGAAGTTTCGAAACAATGGAGACCGGTATGCAGACGATCCGCAAGTTCTTTCGCAACAACAAGGGTGCGACCGCCATCGAGTACGGCCTGATCGCCGCGCTGATCGCCGTCGCCGCCGTGGCCGCGATGCAGGGCCTGGGCAACCAGCTCAGCAAGACCTTCGGCAACGTGTCGACCAAGATGTCGCAGGGCTGATCCGGTCGACGCGGCGCCCTCCCCGGCGGGGGCGCCCGTTACGGAGCATCGGGGGCGGTGGAACCGACGGGTTCCGCCGCCCTTCGCGCGTCTATAGCCGACCCATCGCCAGGAACTTCGCCCGCCGCCCCAGCCGCAGCGCGTCGGGCGCCTCGGAGGCCAGCTCCCCCAGATTGCGTTCAAGCGCGTCGCCCAGGGCACCGATCGCCGCCGACGGCTGGCGATGCGCGCCGCCCACCGGCTCGGGCACCACTTCGTCGACCACGCCGAAACCGCGCAGGTCCTGCGCCGTCACCTTCATCGCCTCGGCCGCGTCGGCCGCCTTGTCGGCGGTGCGCCACAGGATCGAAGCGCACCCCTCGGGCGAGATCACCGAATAGACCGCGTGTTCGAACATCAGCACCCGGTTGCCCGCCGCCAGCGCGACGGCCCCGCCCGATCCGCCCTCGCCGACGATCGCGGCCACCACCGGCACCCGCGCGGCCAGGCACGCTTGCGTCGATCGCGCGATCGCCTCCGCCTGCCCCCGTTCCTCGGCCTGGATGCCGGGAAAGGCCCCGGACGTGTCGACCAAGGTCACGATGGGCAGCCCGAATCGGTCGGCCAGCTCGACCAGCCGGATCGCCTTGCGATAGCCCTCGGGCTTGCCCATGCCGAAATTGTGCCGCAGCCGCGACGCGGTGTCGTCGCCCTTCTCGTGGCCCAGGACCATGATGCGGCGGCCGCGGAACGTCGCGAACCCGCCCTGGATCGCCTGATCGTCGGCAAAGGCGCGGTCGCCCGCCAGTGGCAACCATTCGTCGAACAGCTGCGCCGCGTAATGCTTGAAATGCGGGCGCTCCGGGTGGCGGGCCACCTGCGTCTTCTGCCACGGCGTCAGCTTGGAAAAGGTGTCGCGCAGCAGCTTGTCGGATTTCGCCTGGAGCCGCGCGATCTCCTGGTCGATGTCGACGCTGCCGTCGGCGGCGGTTTCACGCAGTTCGTCGATCCGGCCCTGAAGCTCGGCGATCGGTTTCTCGAAGTCGAGGAAGCTCGGCATGGGGACGGGCGCCTAGGGACGACGCGGGGGAGCGTCAACGAGCGGGTGGCGCGCGTTGACCAGTTCCACCAGCCGCGACGCGTCGACGTGCGTGTAGATTTCGGTCGTGGCGATGCTGGCGTGGCCCAGCATCGCCTGGAGCGCGCGCAGATCCGCCCCGCCTTCCAGCAAGTGCGTCGCGAAGGCGTGGCGCAGCACGTGCGGGCTGACGCGATCGGGCGCGATCCCCGCCTCCGCCGCCAGCGCGCGCACCAGCTGGAACAGCCGCACGCGCGTCAGGTGCGTCTTGCCGGAGGGGAACAGCCACGCCGACCCGGCCGGCACGTGCGCGCGCCACGCCGCCGCCGCCGCCCGCGCGCGATCGGATAGCGGTATCAGCCGCTCGCGCCCGCCCTTGCCCCGCAGGATCAGATAGGGGCGATCCGCCGCCAGCGCCGCGCGCGGCAGCGACACCAGTTCCGTCGCGCGCAGGCCCGACCCGTAGAGCAGCTCCATCAGCGCCGACAACCTCAGGTCGCGCGGATCGGCGGGCACCCGCCCGAGTCGCGCCGCCAGCGCCGCGAAGATCGCATCTACCTCCGCGTGGCCCAGCACCCGCGGCAGCGACCGTACCGCGCCCGGTCGGGGCAGATGCTCGCCCGGATCGTCGGGTCGATGCCTTTCCTCGGCGAGAAAGGTGTAGAAGCGCCGCAACGCCGCCGACTTGCGGGCCACCGTCGCCCGCGACAGCGTAGTCCACCCCTCCGCCACGCTCGCGATATCCGCCGCTCCGGCCGCCGCCAGCCGCCCCCCGCACGCCTCGGACGCGAGCCGGAGGTCGGTGCCGTACGCCGCCAGTGTGTTGCGCGCCGCCCCCGCCTCCGCCGCCAGCATCTCAAGGAACCGGTCGATCAGGCCCCTATCCTCCAAAGGGGGGGCGTCGATGTCCGTCATGCGCGCGCCACCGCCTCGGCGGCGATCATGCGCGCCTCGCCCCCCAGGCCGACCGCGCGCAGCGCCGAGACGATGTGGTACAGCGCCTGCGGAGGTACGCCGGCCCAGTCGCCCGTTTGCATCCCGATCGCGGCCAGCAGCGCCACCGTCCCCTGCTCGCCGCGCGCGGCGGCGCGGTCGATCGCCCGGGTCCAGCTGTTGGCGGCACCGATGCGAACGTCCAACGCGCGTGCCGCCCGTTCGGCGTCGGCGTCGCTCAACCGCCCCAGCCCCGCCAGCCCGGCGAAGAACATTCGTTGCCGCCGCGACGCGTCTCCCGCCCCGGCATAGGAGGCGAGCGTCGCGTAGCCGACCGTCCCCTGCCCGTCCGGATCGGCCAGCATCAGCATCGCCCAGGCGTCGCCGCCCGCGCGTACCCCGCCCGCCCAGCGCGCGGCGGTGCGATCCAGGCCGGCCGCAAGCATCGCGGCGACGATCGCGTCGGCGTCCGCGTCCGGCAACTCGCGCACCGGCTGGCACAGCGCGGCGCGCGCGGTCAGCACCAGCCGCGCATAGGGCGGCTGGGCCGCGTCCTCGACCGAGGATCGCCCCCATAGCCTGCGCAGCGCCCGCAACCGGGCATCCGCCTCGTCGTCGACATAGGC
>Ga0325400_1003820_pt1 | contig 13773 bp, 4 predicted proteins | sample PopdelMetagenome_2_FD_205662 | JGI IMG/M metagenome (GOLD analysis project Ga0325400, IMG submission 205662) | Populus deltoides microbial communities from Bellville, Georgia, United States - Xylem-PdKOR-R1 | ecosystem: Host-associated > Plants > Phyllosphere > Stem > Wood/Secondary xylem... | reverse complement strand
ACGAAGCATCCTTAAATGCATCGAATATGTATATTTCCTCGGTGAAAAGAAATTGACCTCTTTTGTGTTCTTCAAAATCCATCCTATCATCATAATTAACTCGAAATTAAGCTCAGATTGAACTTCGTGCTATTTTGCAAAGGAAAACAATTCTCGATCGGTTACCTCACTTTTAAGGCTTTCAAACCATATAAACAAAGGGAAAAAATATTAGTCATTGGACAGAGGAAATAAGTTATTGACATCAAATTTCTAGTTGTTTCTAACTTGTAGATCACTACTTAAAGAAATATGTAGAATTGAAGGTGGTCTGGGATAGAAAGTCATTTCTTTTAAACTTTGAATTGAATAATTGGTATAAAAGTATAAACTTTAACTAACTTCCCCAGAGAGTTATTGATAAAAATAAAATTAAGAAAATAGTTCTATTATTCTGGGTAAGATCTAACAAAAATATCTTTCCATTTGATGTTCATTAAAAGATCCAAGCTGACAGAAATTGACGTTCAACAACGGTGTCCAACAGCAAGTCAAAACTCTACAAACAGCTAGGAGAAATTGCTTTAGACGTCCCTCCAAATTCCAACAGCCAAATTGACCAGTAGAGCAGCATATATTCGTTTCCGTCATAGCATACACCTGTAGTAATGTGGACAAACCATAATTTGAACTTAGTTTTCCTAAACAACAAAGATGGGATTTTTCAAAATTATCCATACACAGAAAAATCCCACCGAACCTTGAAACCAGGAAGTGAAAGTGTAATTTCCTTGAAAAGACAATACACCTGTTGTCACGCTCAAATAATTTTTATTTATTTGAATCTATCCATTAAGCACTTTTTGGGTTTGCTGAACATGCTTTCACGTAACTCCTGCGTATTGATCCATCATTCAATTTCCATATATCGATGAGATGTGTGAATAGTGACTTGAGACCATTTTCTTGAGAACACCCCTCAAATTCATATATCCTTGTCATGTGAATAAATATAGAAAACTGGTAAGCATAATGATTATATATATATGACGTAAAATCTGAATGAAGTTGAAATTCCAAGTCCTATGCCCTCTCCTCCGCATCGCATGAATGAATAGTCAGTATTACCATGCTTAATACTGCTTTTTAAAAGAATAATCCATATTTATTTATTTTTATTAACGTAGGTGTCTGGACCATCTTATGCTTATCTAGTATAATCCCACGAGCCCTGAAGTTAACGACTATATAAACCTTCAATGACCCTAAGATTTGTGAGAGTCAAACTAATGATCTCTAAAAAACAAATTCATAGAATCTGACTAGTTAATATACACCTCTTTAAATTAATAATACTCATTTATTAGTAATATGTAGTGTGCCGTCTGATTGAATAACATTGCATGAAAAGAATTTAACGGATGCTCCAAATATATATACCACAACAATCAGTCATCACGATCGCGGAAAGGGTATGATATGCTCGGTGTCATGATTGCTATAATCACAGTTTTAAGCCTCGTAATGTTTCGTTTTGCATGTTATTTCATATTTATAATGTCAAAAAAATAATCTGATATGATTTGACTCTCGATTTTATTCAACAATATTTAATTTTATCAATTAAAAAAAACAACAGAAACAAGATTTAACACAAAAAAAATCTTTTTTTTATTGTCCATGAGATATGAAAAATTAAAATTTAATCCTTAAAGTTTTTTTTTCAATTATCATTTTTATATTTTAAGAGTTTCACGTTTCAATTATAAACTTTATTTACTCTACGTTTTAGTCTCTAAAACTTAAAAATAAAAGATAGTGTAAAAAAAAAGGGATATACAATTAATCGTTAGTTGGACACATTTTTATTATCAAAAAGGTTAATTAATATTGATGACAATAAATTCCTCTTAAAAAGAGAAGTTGCATTGAAGTGTTTTTTTTATGATTTATGTCACCAAAAAAGTATATTAAGACTAGGGAGATTTTGTCTGGCTTACTTTAATTTTGGATTTGTTGACATATTTAAGGGTGTTTTGATGTTGAAAATGATTTCAGTGAGATGTTTATAATGTTTCATTTGTGTTTTGAGGTGAAAATATGATTGAAAATGAATTTTTGGTGTAAAAAACTTAAACACTTTTTCAACACCCTCTAGTGATCGGAAACTTTACCAGTAGTAGATGTATTATATGCTACTTCAAATGTCATCTTCCCTGTTAAGAGAAAAAAAAAAAAGAACAGAAAACTAGGTGTGCGTACTTGGACTTGCAAGACCATGCAGGCTTTCCTTTCTTTCTATTGGGCCTAGCCTCTTAGATCTAGGGGTCTAGCCTCTTAGATCTAGCGTCTTTCTATATTCCTTTAGTCTTTTTTTCCCCTTAGGTTTCCATTGAAATGCACTATAAATAAAATAATTAAATTTGAATTTTTATTTATTTTTTCATTGTTTTTAAATAATATCGTAGGTTTTTATGGTAATACTAGCAATTGTTTTGTTATTATATACCTGAAATGCAACAAAATTCAAAAATTCGCTTATTAATATCCATGAAAATAAAGTTTCTTTCTTTCTTTTTTTAATATGTTTTCTTGCATGATTTTATCAGATTAATTAATTCTTTTTCTTTAATCACGTACAAAATATCGAGGCATTATTTTAATGCTTTTAAAAAAAATTTCTTTTCAAATTAGTATAAGTTTTTATTTGAAAAATTGGTGCTTTGATTATAAAACAAGCTTCTATTAAAACATTATAAAAATACATTCATAAATAAATGGGGTTTAGATAGAAGAATTACATATTTCCTACCATTGTTTTGGAGCTAATAAAAATATAATTTTATTCAAACAAAAAAAAATACATGAATAAGTAAAGAATCATTCATATAATAAATTTTTTTTTATTTAGTGTTTAAATTATTTTCTTCGATACAAATGTCTATTTTAATTCTAAAAAAACTAAATGAAAAGATATTTTGAAAATCTGCTTAATTATACCATGATTGAAATATAGGTTTTTAGATTCTAAAAAAGGTCAAACACCAACTTATTGGCTATAATCTTAACCAGTCAATGGCACGTCATATTTTTTTTCTTTAGAAAAATAGGGCAAGTGTATAGGCCTAACCTTCTACATGCATATGACTTCTTTATCTTGGCTCAAATATGCTAGCCAACACTTTTAAGCCTATACACCTTATCTCTTTTTATATTGCCTTTAAGTATTTTTTTTTAATTTGTTTTTTCTTTAGACTTTGAATAAAATTCACTATAAGTAAAAGAATAAAAATTATATTTAAAATATTATTCAATTAAATATCATTCTTTTTTTTTTCATGGTTTCCATATAAGATTATAACTTTTTTTTTTTGTAATAGTAGCAACCATTTTGCTAGTTGATTGTTATATGTGAATTTATATATAAAAAAAATTAAATATGATCATGAATATTCAATGAAAGTGAAATTTCAATTTCGTTATTTTAATTTTTTTACATAATTTTCTTAGATTAATTATTATTCTTTTCCCTTCAATAAAATACAAAATATCTTCACATAATTTTTTATTTTATAATTAAGATTTGATTTCATGATTGTTTTAATTTTTTATTAAACTGATTTTTCACAAAAAAACATGTTTTTTCATAAAACAATCATGAATAATAAAATTAGATATTTTAATTAAAAATAAACATTTTATTTTTTTTAGTTCAAATCATTATAATCTTTGTTGTATTACTTTTTATTCAATAAGCTATGCTATTAATAAAAAAAAAAACTATTTTTGATCTAGAATAAAGATAAAAATTACATAAATTAAAAGAAGGCAATTTTAACGAAAGAAATTCTTCCTAATTTTATTTGTTGTCCTTTCTATAAATATCTATTTTTATTAGTAAATAATTAAATAAAAAAATAAATTCTAAAAATTTCCCACAAAAACAAGCAATCAACTATGCTAGTCTTGATCTATAATCTAAATGTCTCCAACAAACCCTGAATTTCACTCTCAATTTAAATTTCAGATAAAAAAACATTTTTTCATCAAAGAAGAAAGAGGAAGATCAATAGCAACAAAAACATATCATGTTTTGATCCAATGTAGGTTTATCAAATACAACGAGCTTGTGTGATGTGAAACTGTGGTAATCAGAGTTGAATAAGAAAGGTTTGGACTTATGTACTAATCTTGGCCAACTATCAAAGGGTGAGATTTAACAGATTTTATTATTGAGTCTATACTAAAATAACACATACCAATCAAGTCAAACTTGAATTCAAAGCCTTATATAGATGAATCCTCAAACATCAATGGGAGTGAAGCAAGAATTGTGTTGACAAGCCTTAAAGGGTAGATTTTTTATTATGGGTTTTGTTTTGGGTTTAATTCCTCCAATAATATGATAGATTATGATGCACTATTGGTTGGTATCAGCTTAATTTAAAGTATTACCATTTACCCTCGTTATATATTTAGTGATTCCTAACTAATGGTGGGGTAATTCAAGGAATAATTTGAAGACAATGAACCTTTAATGATTAAATACCAACATAAAATGTTAGCACGTCTAAACTTAAAAGAGGAAATAAGACAAAGAAATTTTCATAAAAAAAATTACACAAAAAAAAGGTTCACCTCCTTTCTAGGGTTTCTAGCAATAACCCAATAGAATCACCTCATGATGTTTGGATTGAGGTATTAGAGAGGTTAAACATAAAAGACAAGAAAACAAATATAATAATTGTTATGTAAGTTATATTTAGGAAAGATCAGAGGACTCTAATTAAACAATATCTGCTCATATGAGAACTACCATGGAACATGATATAAGCTATTATATTAGTAGGACGTGCAATACGATATTGTCTTCTAAATGGTGAATTGTATAAAAAGTCAACCACTGTTCATCTATTTAAATATATATGTTCACAAGAAAATTGACATGTGTTGAGGGAGATTCATAAAGGGATTTGTGGAATCTATATGGGAGCTAAGGTTCTAGCTACCCAAATTAAATAGACAGACTTATGTTGGCCTACTATATTAAAGGGTGCCACTGATTTGGTAATGAAATGTGATAAATTTTAGATATTTGTTGTTGTGCCCCGCTAACCTTCAATTGAACTAATTATCATTGCATCTCCTGGCCTTTTACTCTATGAAGAATAGACATATTATAACCATTCCTTAAAACCTCAATAAAAAGATAAATTCTATTGGTAGATGTTGAGTTTTTTATAATATGGATAGAAGCATAAGCTTTAACATAGATAAATATAAACAAGGTCTTTTTATTCCTTAAATAAATAATATTTTCAGGTTTGGCCTCCGTAGAGTTTTGATTATAGACAATGGAACCCAATTTAATAATAGAAATACAAGAGAAAAGTGTTAGAACCTCAACATTGAAGAGCTTATCATTGAATAAGAAAATAAACTAAATGTGAATAGGCCAACCTCATTGACAAAATTTTATGGGCCTGTAGGACCACAAAAAAAAACTTTTACAAAAAAAACACCATTTATTCTCATATATGATAATGAAGTCATCATTCATATAGAGATAGGATGCTCTAACTTTAGGATATTACACTTCTCCCTCGAAAAAAATTGAGAAAGAACTAAGAACTAACTTGGATCTACTAGAAAAAAAAGCTTGGTTCATGGCAGCAATAAGGAATGAAGACTTTAGTTATAATGTAATGTAGTACCATAATATCAAGGTTAAAAAAAAAAAGTTGAAATTGAGAGACCTGGTATTGAGAAAAATATAAGCAACATTTAATGCTAAAGTGAAGGGGAAATTAGCTCCTAAATAGGATGGTAATTTCAAGGTACAAAAAGTGATAAAAATCAACACTATAACCTACAAGAAAATGAAGGGAAAAAAATCTCCCTTGAGCCTAACAATCTGATAACTTCAAGATATATTTCTAATGAAATATTTGTACTTTTTGAATGATTTAAATGAATAAATTTTCTTTGTGTTTTCATTGTTGTTTATCTTGAGTTTTATCTCAATTGGAACCGGTTTTTATCCATTTAATGCCTTCATTAAATTTTCTCCATCAAGTAACAATGAAAATGTTTTCCCAAAATATTATAAGATGAACAATCTATAGTTCATTTTGTTACAATAAAAACATAAAGTTCAATAAGATAAATACAAGCATAAGATAAAATGCAAACATAAAGAAAGTCTAGGCTCTACCATCCTTCTTATTGGACTTTTAAAAAATCTTTTCCCTATAAACACTAGCCTTTGCATGCCAATGAAACAGCCCATTGAAATTAAAAGGATCATTTGGAAGAAAACCTCGACTAAAATTAACATTAATGTTTTTAATTAGCCCTATTATTGAAATAGAGGTAACTCATTAAATCTACAATCTCATCATTTATAACTATTTGAAAGGTAGTAGAGTGTCTATATATTGCCCAAAGCTCATTAGGGTTATTCCTAAGCTCCCGCGTATAGTATACCTTTGTTTGATTAGCTTCAAAAGTAAATCGTATGCGACCCCACTCAGTTTGGGTATTACCCAAAGTGGATTCCAATTCCTCAGTCTTTCTCCGATAAAAAACTATCTATCGTTTAACAAAGCAATAATAAGTAAAAAAAAATATGAATCTTTTCCTCTAACCACAAACTAGTACAATGTTTTGGCCTCCTAAAGTTGAGCCTCAACACTTATATGGACAGATCTAAAATTCTCTAGTTCTCTTAACTGCTAAGGCCCCTTTCAGCCTCACATCTTTTTGTTAATAATGTTTGCATTTAAAAGGACTAAAAATGTATAAAAAAAAAAAACAAGAGCTTCTCATTTCAAAAGATGATTTTATGAGGTACTAAAATATGTAGTAAAGTTATTTCTCCATATAGTACCCATGTCTTTTAGGAATTGAGACATTCATGGTCACCATATTGTCATCTCTAGTAAAAATAGGTTACCACCAAGTAACACTCTCATGGCTTCACCTTCTCCTTTCTTTATATAAGATCTGCAAAACCAACTAATAGTAAGTATTCCTGAGATGGAAAGGTGGGAGGCAAGGGCAGAGCTGAGAATCTTTTATACCCTGGTGATGCGAACCTCGTGATCACGTGGTCACGCAACCCACAATCAAGATTGAGATCTGATCCTGGAAAGCCAAAATAAGTCTGATAGGAGTGTGACACAATGGAAACCTACCCCAAGGCACCAACATTATTGGATTGAGTAGAATGACACCACGAAGCCAGTTAATCTTTGATAAGTCAGATTTAGTTCGTTCAAGAACTGAAGAATGCAAAAATCACTCTCACACGTTAAAACTGAAAAATTCAGAAGTAATAATCATCAAAGATGCCAAAATTTTGGCTTACATGAGTTTAAATAGTTCTTCAAAAATTAACCCTAATGGACCCCTTATGTGGACTTATACGAGGTCCACTCAAAACTAACCCTAAAACCCTAAACTAAAAAGCTCATAACCTGATTCAAACAAGTCTTGGATCCTAGCTCAAAACAAAGTTTTAATTAAGCCCAAACATGAAAGAAAATAATAAAAATAGCTAATTTGCCATTAAATACCACTAGCTTTTCTTTCCTTGTGTAGCTATGATGAATAAGGAATCTTTATAAGAAAAGGATTATGAAACATTAATGAATCCTTACCATACTTGGAGATTATACTGCAGCTCATTAAAGATCCTAGTGGAACTAGGAAATTTCCAAAACCAGCTGCCACATCCTTGTAGAAAAAGAATCCTAACCAAATAGGAAGTCCACAAGTCAAATGAAAGTAAATAACAAAATTCGTACAGCCTCTGTTGACCAGTATTGTGGTGCCTTCCCAAACTCCGCTTGACCTGAAATTTTAACCCATAGTAGGACAACAGGTCTAGAGCGTCCACATAAAATTTTAGCCCGATCAAACGCTCGGATTGAGAAATATAATTGTTGCCGTAAACCTTGACTGTTGCGCATTTTACGCCAAAATCCGAATTTGACCTTACTTGGGTCGTATCACAAGGCTGAACCTTATCACCTGGGCTACTAAAACAATACACATAAATTTTTTTTAAGATCAATCATTAACTCATGTACATAAATTTATCAAGTTAACAATAAAGTTTCAATTCAAATACACAACCTAAAATATTAAAATATAAAGTTCAAAGTATATAAAACTAAAGTGAAAGTGAAAATAAACTACAATATTGAAGTTGCATCATTTGATGTTTTGTAAAATAGAATTCATCTATGATCAAATCTGAATCGATATCTTTAGCAAGCTCTCATTCAATATAAATCATTATAGAATATGCTAAGAACTCTTCTTTTATTTTATTACAAAGCACAATTTTAACATGCTTCATGGCTAAAAATGCTCGCTCTGTGATGGCAGTGGAAACAAGCAAAGTCAAAATAAAACGAATCAACCTGTCAATCAAATGATAGTGTTGTAACTTATTTGTTACAACTACTCCTCGATATAATTTGGAAATGATAGACATATTTTGAAAGCTCTAATGATGAGTCACGTTAATCTAATAATGCTCTTACTAAAATCTCAAATAATACATCTCTTATTTGTTGAAATCTTTAGGATAAAAATTCGAAACAAACTTGCAAATAACATCAACTTTAAATGATTTAATGTTGTCCTTAGGTTTTGAAGTAGAGCTAAGTGTAAGGAGTTCCATTATCCTATCACTAAATCTAGAATTTGACTCTTCCAGCTGAAAATTTATTACTGGGTTAATTTTATCATAATAATAGTGTTGGTAAACTGTCATCAATCCTTATTTCTTACATGAACGACCTGTAGTATTTTTATATAAAGCATTCATATGTTGTATGTCAATCTTATATTATGTGCAAACATACACATGTGCAAAGAGAAGATCAAATCTAACATCTTTTAAAGTTTGAAGTAATGCTTTAGTAGTTGAAATAAAATTAGATTGAATTTATATATTGGGTAGTACTATATGATAAATGGAACAAGGAAAGGTGTGTTGCTTTTCTTAAATTTTATAAGCTGAGTATATAAGAAAACAAGATGTGATCTAATATATGATTTTTTACTTTAGCTTTCTTAGCTTAGGAAGATAAATATTTTAATGAATAAAAGATGGCTAATTTGGTGGAAAAAACATGTTTTTGTGGGCTAATTTAGCTAAGTATAACTTGAATTGATTTAATATTAGTATAATTTTTTTTTAACAATAATTTTACTTGAGCTACAAACCATCCAAGCCTTCAATGTGGCTCCACCCTTGAGTGGGGGGAGGCAATCAACCACAACAGTGTTTGAGGGAGAAGTGGTCATTACAGGAAAGCATGAAGCCTCGAATACACTTCTACAAAATGTCATTCTAGAAGTGACAAATCTAAAGTCACGTTGATGTTGACACTCTATCTCCTCAATATCTTTTTTTGTTTCCTTAATTATCTCCTCGATTGATTCAGATTCCTCTTTCTCGTGCTCGTCTACTTAATGATTTTTCTGCGACTACATGATAGAGCCTGGTCCACCTAATATAACAATAAAGCATGATGTTAATAATGAGAAAATGGCAAAAAAAGTATATATAAAAAAAAAGATATCTCCCTACCTCATTGTCTTTATTGAAAGGAATATCTCTCAACTAATAATGTAACATTATATCTAACATTGCTACTTCTTAATTGATTATATAACAGTTTTTCTTGTATTAGTAAGGGAAGATATCACATTACTCTCATAAAAAGGACCTCTCTAAAAGGTAGTACACCTCTATTTTTTGCATTCTCTATTAGCAATGTGGGTTTAGTGTATTTAAAAATGACCCGTTCTTTTCTCCACCTGTGGATGGTTTTTAGTCTCCCCTTACACATTTGTTTAAGAGGACTGTTATGACAATGTTGAAAAGTAAAAAACCAAGTAATATCCTAACACCCTTATATGTATTTTGTCAACTCAAAACAATTTTTTTAAAATCTAATTAAAGGATTCTCTACAAGAAGTCTCATAAATTTATCAAAAAAAACAAAGAGTGACACCACCAACCATTTAGGTGAAGCTGGCTCAAACATATTTCATGTATAAGGAATATGTCCCTGGCAAAATCATAAATAGGAACGTTATACCTATATCTAAACAAACATACAGGAACAATAATCTTCAATTTTTTTTAATAAATGGTGCTCCTAAGAGGTTTGTTAATTCTATTGTATGGAATAGGGAGTCTTGTATGTTAACCCACTCATACCATTCTATTTAAGCCCTGTTTGTTTGCTGAAAAGTAGTTTTTTTTTGGAAAATAGTTTCTTTAGAAAATAGATTCCTGAGAAGTGAATTATTTTTTTATGTTTGGTAGTATCATGGAAAATAAGTTGGAAAACATTTTTCAATGTTTGACTATGTTATGGAAAATGAGCTGAAAATAAATTGTTAATATTTTTTTTCAAGTTTATTAAAATAACGAGAAACAAATCTTACAAATTAAAAAGTTGAACAAGATAAAATTAAAAAAAAAATCTAATTTCATAAATTATCTCAAATAAAATAAATAATAATCAAAATAATAGAGATCAAATCTAACAGATAAAAAAGTTGAAAAATAATGAAATTAAAAAAATTACAATTTCATAAATTATTTCAAATAAAATAAACAACAATTAAAAGAATGAAGATCAAATCTGATAGATAAACAATTTCAATTAAGAAAATGATAAGAGAAAAAGCAAATAACAATCATTAAAATGAGGATCAAAGTTGATTTAAAAATCAAATTAAATCAAATTCTAAGAGATGAAATTGAAAACAAAATATTCAATACAAAATATATAGCAATTAAATGTTTGAGCGCCAAATTTAATATAATCAGTAAATAACATGATATTTCTAAATTTTTCACAACTTCTGAAAATTGTTTTTCGTCCAAAATAAAAGGAAAACACTTTCTTGGAAACTAAAAAAAAAATATTGGACTACAAAGCGTTTTCTGTTGACCAACTTTTCTAATAACAAACAAACACAGGAAAGTTTGGTAAGTGATTTTCAAGAAACCACTTTTTGTGAAACAAACAGGGCCATAGTCTATTAACCATTGATATTGTCACTATGCCAGGACAATGACTTTGCCTACCACCGCTCCTCTCACTATTAAGGCAGTGTTTGAGATTATGATAACGATTGTTTTTCAAAGTGTTTTTTTATATTGAAATGCATTAAAATAGTATTTTTAAAAAAATTATTTTGATGTTAGCACTTCTAAATGATCCAAAAATACCCAAAAAAATAATTGAAAGAAAAAAAATTCATGTTATTTTAAAAGCATTGTCACACACTATGATAACAAACTAAGTGTCATATTGAAATGCATAAAAATAGTATTTTTTTAAAAAAAATATTTTTGATATAAACACATCAAAATGACCTAAAAATACTAAAAAAATAATTGAAAGCAAAAAAATTCATGTTGTTTTAAAAGCATGTTCACGCCACGATAACACACTATAAAATGTGTTTGGGAATGTGGTAGCGGTTGCGGTTTAAAAAGTTTTTTTTCTTAAAAATATATTAAAATAATATTTTTTTTATTTTTTAAAAAAAATTTTGATATCAGCACATCAAAACGATGTGAAAATATAAAAAAATTAAGTTTTAAAAGAACGCGGTGCCAAACACACCGTACTTAGGAACCACTAAGCTTCTATAAAAATTAATGAAAAGTTTTTCTACCTTCTAACCTCGATAAAATCAAACTCGCTAGTCGGAATGTTCACTGAAAAATAAAGGAATGATCACTGAAAAATAGAGGAGTGGTCATTGGAAACGAAGAGACTTGGAAGGTTAATAAGCTGGAAGATAAATACCCAGGCTAATACAAGTAGAGAGGTAGATTTGGCATACACACTAGCCTTGAAGAGTGACTGATGGAGGAATGAGAAGCATATACACCCACTTACATGTAATTTCATATCACTCCTCACCTCACGCCATGCGTTCGCCACTCTACCACACTCTTCTCACCTTACTCCACGTGGCAGCCAACCATGCCTTTCGATTAATCACATCAAATATCAACTGACAACTCCGCTCCATAATTATATGCATGCAAACAAAACCAAAGTTTCCATCAATTGTCCATTCAGTTCACGGGTTCATAAGCACCAATCCCCACCACTACCAACTGTTGCGACTATGACAGTAAGCTGCCACCATTGCCCACTGCTTCGACATTACAATACACTGTACATGATGTAAGTATTATGCATAAAGTCATTCTTAACATTAAAATGTTAAAAATGCCTGATGGCAAATGGTATGGTACGGTATTATTATGGAATGTCATTTATTATAGGAAATATTGTATTTATTTTATACAAATTTATTTTGTGTAGTATTTCTTAATATATATATATATATATATATATATATATATAGAGAGAGAGAGAGAGAGAGAGAGAGAGAGAGAGATGGTGGCTATCATATTATGTAAGCCTCCTAATTTACAAAAAAAAAAAAAAACGCTATTTCAATTTGGTATCAAAGCTTATCTATTGTAACATATTTATTTTTTCTTCCTCCGTAGCGGTTGGTTTCTTTGTTGCCAAACCTGGTGCTGACTTGTTTCTTATTTCTTTTGTTGTTGATTCTGCCAGATTTCCTTTATTTATAGATCCCTTAAATTACTGTTGTTATCGACATCAATGTCAGCTCTTTTTCTCCTGCTTCATCTTCCCTGGTAGCACCGCCGCCTATGCTCTCCTATGCATCAGCTGTGACAACAACTATAAGTTCTTTGCCAACCATTATTCCCATCTCCAAGACACAACAAGTAATTAATCTCAAGCTTACCAACATGAACTATCTATATTGGTGTATGCAGATGAAACCATATTTGATTGGTCAAAGTGTTTTCTCATTTTTTGATGACTCATTTCCATGTCCATCTCCCTACGTCCTGCCAAGTGATGCTTTTGTTGCCTCTATCACCTTCGGTTCTGGTATTAATCAAGCTTTTCTGACATGAAAATAATAAGATCAACTCATCCTTAGTGCTCTCCTCTCCTCTCTTTCCATGAATGTCCTCCATCTTGTGGTTGATTGTCTGACTTCTGCTAGTGTTTAGAGCATATTAGAACATGCCCTTGTTTCACCATCCAACTCTCAGATTATGTAATTACATGGTTTTCTTCAAGATCTTCATCAAGATGATGATACTGTCACTATTTATTTCTAGAAAGCTAAGGGATTATTTGATGAATTAGTAGCAACAGGCAGACCTATCTCCCTTACTAATTTCAATTTATATGTTTTTTGGGGCCTTTATAATGAATTCCATGATTTGGTTACAAGTTTGTCGACCAAGGTTGAGGCTCTTCCCTACTCTAAGTTGTTTACCCATGAGTTTTTACATAGGAGCTCTCTTTAATTTATTGTTACTGTTGCACCATTATTGTCTACCCTTATTGAGCCTCTCTTTGCTTTCACTGCTCAACGTGGCTTTTTTATTTTTAATGGCAATGGTTCCTCTCATAATCGGGGCAAGGAAGACGTAGTGGCTAGAGGAACACTCATAGCTTCTTCAACTAGTCTGGTGGTCAGAATTAACATCGTAACAGTAATGGTTCTTGGCAGCAAAATCATGGTTATGCGGGCAATTGAGAGCACCAGTCTAACTGAACATCTTCACCCAATCAGTGGCCTTATACACGACAGGTCCGGTGTTAGTTATGCAATATTTTTTGTCACTCAGAGCAGCAATATTCACAACTAATTACCCATGGAAATCAAGCCTCACCTTCTCTTTTA
>Ga0325400_1003818_pt1 | contig 13775 bp, 14 predicted proteins | sample PopdelMetagenome_2_FD_205662 | JGI IMG/M metagenome (GOLD analysis project Ga0325400, IMG submission 205662) | Populus deltoides microbial communities from Bellville, Georgia, United States - Xylem-PdKOR-R1 | ecosystem: Host-associated > Plants > Phyllosphere > Stem > Wood/Secondary xylem... | reverse complement strand
GGCAGCAGCCGGACGTCGGCCAGCGGCACCGCCGGGGCCTGCAGCGCCTGCTCCCCCGCGGCGACCGCGGTGGCCAGGCCCGAGCGCACCAGCTCCAGCACCGTGGTCCCGGGGATGCCGTGCACGCCGGCGTCGGAGACGACGCCGGCGGACACCTCGCCCTGGTGCTCCCAGGTCGCGAACCGCATCAGACCGGGGGTGCCACGAAGAGACCCTTGTCGGGGTCGTTGAACGACTTGGCCGCCACGAACTCGTTCATCGCGTTGGCCGTGCCCCACTGGTCGCTGACCTCGGGGTTGCTGAAGTCGTAGAGCGAGGGGTGCCAGGTGTCCTCGTCGACCAGGTCGAGCTCGGTCGTGTACTCCACGGTGTTGCCGTGCGGGTCCAGGAAGTAGGAGAACGTGTTGTTGCCGGCCATGTGCCGGCCCGGGCCCCAGATCTTCTCCACGCCCGCGCGCAGCGCCCGGCCGGTGCCGCGCATGTACTCGTCGATGCCGCGCAGCTCGAAGGAGGCGTGGTGCAGGGAGGCGTGCGGGCCGCGGGCGACGGCCAGGCTGTGGTGCCAGGCGTTGGTGCGCAGGAAATACATCATGTTGCCCATGCGCGGGTGCATGAGGGTGTCCGACAGCGCGAACCCGAAGTGCTGCTCGTAGAAGGCGACGGTCCGCTCCGGCTCGCTGGAGTTGATCACCACGTGCGACAGGCGCACCGGGATCGACTCGCCCTCCTCGATGCGGCGGTGCTCGCGCACGGCGACGTCGGCGGAGACCTCGACGGTGCGGCCCTCGTTGTCGAAGAACCGGAACCCGTAGCCGCCGCCGGGGGTCTGCAGGTCGGTGGGCTCGTGCACCAGCTGCACGCCGGCGGTGGCCATCCGGGCGGCCAGGGTGTCGACGTCGGCGCGGTCGGCGGCGCCGAAGGAGATCAGGTCGATCCGCTTGTCGGTGGCCTCGCGCAGCCGGACGACGTACTGCTCGGGGCTGCCCTCGGCGGCCAGGAAGGACAGGCCGCTGTCGGTCGTCTCCTCCTTCAGGCCCCAGGTGCCGGTGAAGAACTCCTTCTGGGTGGCCAGGTCGGGGACGGCCAGGTCGATGTGCCGCAGGTGGGTGATGAGTCGCTCGGTCACTGTTCTCTCCTGTTACGCGGGCTGGCTGACGACGGTGGCGACCGACCGCATGAGCGACGCGACGTCGCCCTGCACGTGGTCGAGCTGCCACTGGGCGAGCTGGTTGGAGGCGTCGACGACGGTGCGGGCCCGCTCGACGCGGCGGGCGTGGAAGGCGTCCCAGAGGTCGGCGTCCAGGGCGTCGCGCTCGACGAGCAACGAGCCGAGGACGGCGGCGTCCTCGAGCGCCTGGGCGCCGCCCTGGGCGACGGTGGGCGGGCAGGTGTGCGCGGCGTCGCCGATGACGACCACCCGGCCGCGGTTCCACGGCGCGGGCAGCAGGTGGGTCTCGAACCAGGTGTAGTTCACCCGCGCCGGGTCGGTGAGGGACTCCCGGATCTCGTCCCACGGGCCGTGGTAGGCCTGGGACAGCTGCCGCATGGTGGCCAGCTGCTCCTCGGGGGTCAGGGTGGAGCGGTCCTGGGCGTCCTCGACGACGTAGGCGTAGACCGAGTCCTCACCGGTCGGGCAGTAGCCGGCGATGTAGCTGGGCCCGCCGTAGTAGAGGTCGGTGCGGGTGACGCTGGCGGGCCGGGGGCCGAACGCGCGCCAGATGCCCATGCCGGTGGACCTCGTCTCCAGCTCGATGCCGATCATCCGGCGGGTCCAGGAGCGCACGCCGTCGGCGCCGACCACCAGGTCGTAGCGGCCCGACGAGCCGTCGGAGAAGGTGACGTCGACGCCGTCGTCGTCCTGGGTCAGGTCGGTCGTGGTGGTGGCGTACCGCAGCTTCACCCCCACCTCGGCGGCCTTGTCGTGCAGCAGCTGGGCCAGGTCGGGCCGGGTCATGCCCATGGCGGCCGGGTACTCCGGGCCGCCGGTCTTGGCGTCGGGGACGGCGAACAGCTCGGTGCCGACCGGGTCGGGGGCCCGGAAGCCGGTGACGTCGAAGGGGTAGCCGCGCTCGCGGGCGGTCTCCCAGACGCCGAGGCCGTCGAGCTCGCGCAGGGCGTTGCCCTGCAGCGTGATGCCCGAACCGAGGGCGTGCACGTCGGGCTTGACCTCGACCAGGTCGACCGCGACGCCGGCCCGGGCCAGCCGGATCGCCACGCCGGCGCCGGCCAGGCCGCCGCCGACCACGAGGACGTTCTGCACTGCGCTCATCGGGGTCTCCTACTTGACGGCGATCGGGGCGACCGGCGCGCCGACGGCACCGGTGACGGGCAGGGGCGGGGCGGCGAGCAGGAACTCGTGCACGCCGTCGGCCGCGCAGTCCGCGGCGAGGGCCTCCAGGTCCCACATCTCGCCCAGGAACAGGCCCAGGTGCGGGATGGCGACCTGGTGGAAGGGCTGGAAGGTGGGGACGGAGAACTCGCTCGGGCGCACCTCGACCCCCCACGTGTCGGTGGCGACGGCGGCGACGTCGTGCTCCCGCAGCCAGTCCAGGCTGGTGAACGAGAGGCCCGGGGACTCCCCGCCGGCGTAGTCGCCCCAGCCGGTGCCCGCGGCGATGGAGCGGCGGGCGCGGGCCAGCCGGCCGGTGCGCACCAGCAGCAGGTCGCCGCTGGTCACCTGCACCCCGGCCGCAGCGGCGCAGGAGTCCAGGTGCTCGGGGGTGATCGCGAAGCCGTCGGGCAGCTCGCCGTCGGTGCCGTGCGAGCGACCGACGTCCAGCAGCACGCCGCGGCCGACGAAGCGGCCGGCGGTGGTCTCGATGCCGGTGGTGTTGTCGCCCTCGCTGGTCACGATCGCCCCCGCCCGGCGGCCGTTGTAGGCCCTGCCGTGGTCGAAGATGTGGCCCAGGCCGTCCCACTGGGTGGAGGCCTGCAGCGGCATGGTGACCATGTCGTCGGCGCCGCCGATGCCGTGCGGGAAGGCGGGGATGCCGGCCTCGGCGTCCAGGCCGGTGCCGAGCATGGCGTGCACCGGGTTGACCCGGCGCAGCCAGCCCTTCTGCGGGCCGTCGGTGTTGAAGTGCTGGGTCAGGTCGAACGACCGGCCGGTGCGCACGAGGGCGGCGGCGGCGACGCGGGTGGCCGGGGTGAGCAGGTTGAGGGTGCCGAGCACGTCGTCCTCGCCCCAGCGGCCCCAGTTGGAGACGCGCTCCGCCGCGGCGGCGATGGTGGCTTCGGGGTCCTGCGGGTCGAACACGGGTGCTCCTGTCGTCGGTGACGCGGACCACTGTCGACCCCCGGGGGGCATCAGGGAAGACCGGATCCTTGATGCCGGGCATCACCGCGGTGGATGATCCGCGCGTGAACGTGGCCAACCTCGACCTCAACCTGCTGGTGTCCCTGGACGCGCTGCTCGGGCAGCGCAGCGTCACCCGGGCGGCCCGGCAGCTGGGGCTCTCGCAACCGGCGCTGTCGGCGTCGCTGGCCCGGCTGCGGCGGCACTTCGGGGACGAGCTGCTCACCCGCGTGGGCAACGAGTACCGGCTCACCCCGCTGGCCGGCCAGCTGCAGCTGCAGGCCCGGCTGGCGCTGGAGTCGGTGCACCGGGTGTTCACCGCGCAGGCCACCTTCGACCCCGCCGAGTCCACCCGGGAGTTCAGCCTGCTGCTGAGCGACTACGGCGTCACGGTCCTGGGCGACACCCTGGCCACGCTGCTGGACGAGGTCGCCCCGCACGCCCGGCTGCGGCTGGCCCCGCACACGCCGGACCTGGTGGACCGCGCCGACCAGACGCTGCTCGCGGTGGACCTGATGCTGCTGCCGATGGGCTTCCTCGCCGACCTGCCGCACGCCGAGCTGTACGGCGACGAGTGGGTCGTGGTGTTCTCCGCCGACCACCCCGACGTCGACCACGAGGTGACCGTCGAGCACCTGCGCACCCTGCCCTGGGTGGCGGTCTACCACGGCCCGACGTCCTCCACCCCGGCCGCGCGGGTGCTGCGCCAGCGCGGCATCGAGCCGCGGGTGCAGGTGGTGACGGAGAACTTCCTGACCGTCCCGGGCCTGGTCGCCGGGTCCCGGCGGATCTCGCTGCTGCAGCGCCGGCTGGTCGACCTGCTGCCGCTGGACAGCGGGGTGCGCACCCTGCCCTGCCCGCTGGACGTCGGGGGCCTGGTGGAGGCCATGTGGTGGCACCCGGTCTACGAGCGCGACCCCGACCACGTGTTCCTGCGCGACCTGGTGCTGCGCGCGGCCCGGCAGGCGACCACCCCGCTCAGCTGAGGCATCCACCGCGCTGATGGGTGCGGCGGACAGGATCTATTGGCCCGGGGACCCCCCGGTTCCGCACACTCCCCGCTCAGTGATGCCGGTCACCGAGGTCCGGCACCCGAGCCCAGGAGCACCCGTGTCCCAGACCCTCGACGGTCCCGTGCCCGGCGCAGCCGCGGCCGCGCTCGACACCGGGGCGCTGCACCCGGCCACCGGCCGGCCCGCCGGCCGCGCGGCCATCGCCGTCCTCATGGCGGCCAGCTGCATGCCGATCCTCGGCGCGGTGCTGCTGTCCCCCGTGCTGCCCACCCTGCAGCGGGCCTTCGCCGGCACGCCCGGCGTGGACGCGCTGGCCCCGCTGGTGCTCACCGCCCCGGCGCTGATGATCGCGCTGCTGGCGCCGGTCGCCGGCCGGATCGTCGACGCCGTGGGCCGCAAGCGGCTGCTGGTCGGCGCGCTGGCCGTCTACGCCGTCCTCGGGACCGCACCGGTGCTGCTGGACTCGCTGCCCGCGGTGCTCGCCACCCGCGTCGGCGTCGGCGTCACCGAGGCCGCGATCATGACCTGCTGCACCACGCTGATCGCCGACTACTCCGCCGGCGCCCGCCGGGCCAAGCTGTTCGGCCTGCAGACCATCGTCACCACGCTGGCCGCCACGGTCTTCTTCGGCCTGGGCGGCGCGCTGGGCAGCAGCGACTGGCGCACCCCGTTCTGGCTGTACCTGGTCGGCCTGCCGCTGGCCGTCCTGGCCGCCCTGCTGGTCTGGACCCCGGCCGTGCCCCCGCGCAGCACCGCGGCCCTGCCGCCGCTGCCGTGGCGCCGGATGCTCGTGCCGCTGGCGGTCAGCCTGGTCGGCGGGGTCGTCTTCTACACCCCGATCGTCGAGCTGGCCTACGTGCTCGACGGCCTGGGCGTGACGGAGACCGCGGCCATCGGCGGCATCGCGGCGGTGGCGTCCCTGGCCACCGCGGCCGGGGCGGCGTCCTTCCCGCGGATCGTCCGGCGCGGCCCGGGCTTCCTGCTGCCGCTGGCCTTCGGCCTGGCCGGCCTGGGCCTGGTGGTCATGGGCCTGGCCCCGGCCGTGCCGGTCGCCGTCGTCGGCGCCGTGCTGGCCAGCGCCGGCACCGGGATCATGCTGCCGAGCCTGCTGACCTGGGTGGTCTCCGGCCTGGCGCTGGAGGAGCGCGGCCGCGGCACCGGGCGGTGGACCGCCGCGCTGTTCCTCGGTGAGTTCCTCTGCCCGCTGCTGGTCATCGCGCTCTCGGGTGCGCTGTCGGGCATCGCGGTCGCGGTCGCCGTCGTCGGCGGCATCTCGGTGGTCGTCGCCGTGGTGGTCAAGCAGCTGCGCCTGGCCTGACCTCCGTTCCCCGCCGGCCCCGGTGTCGGGGGACCCGGGCCCTGGACCAGCCAGCGGACCCCGGTGTCCCCGACACCGGGGCTCCCGGCGTCAGGTGCGGACGACGTGCGCACGCACCGCGGTGCCCTCGACCCAGCCCTTCGAGGTCGCGTACTCGATCATCGCGTCGAACCTGCTGGCCCAGCCCTCGTCGGCGGGCCCGGCCCCCCGCAGCCGCTGCACGGACAACCACACGTGGTCGCCGTCCAGCCGGCCCAGGTCGCCGAGCCGGGCGGCCAGGTCGGCGTCGGGCAGGTTGACCGGGGCCAGCACCTCCAGCCGGCGCAGGTCGTCGACGTCGGTGACGGCGGCGGTGGGTCGGTGGGCGTCGATCTGCACGGGGACCTCCGGGGTCGGCGGCGGGGGACGGCGGCGGCACAGGCCGCCGGACGGCGGGTCGGAGCGGGTTCCCGACCTGTGACCCGGCGCGTTGCTCAGATGCGGCAGGCGTGGATGGAGGTGACCAGGATGGCGCGGGCGCCGAGCTCCCAGAGCTCGTCCATCAGCCGGTTGGTGTCGGTCTGCGGCACCATCGCGCGCACCGCCGACCAGCCCGGGGTCTGCAGCCGGCTCACCGTCGGCCCCTCGAGGCCCGGGGTGATCGCGGTGGCCTTCTCCAGCAGGTCGTCGGGGCAGTCGTAGTCGAGCATCACGTACTGCCGGGCGACCAGGACCCCGCGCAGCCGGCGCTGGAGCTGGGCCACCGCCGGGTTCTCCTCGGCACCGGCCCGGCGGACCAGGATGGCCTCGCTGGTGAGCACCGGGTCGCCGATCACGTGCAGGCCGGCCTGGCGCAGCGTCGTCCCGGTCTCGACCACGTCGCAGACGGCGTCGGCCACGCCGAGGCGGCAGGCGGTCTCCACCGCGCCGTCGAGCTTGACCACCGCGGCGTCGATGCCGGACTCGGCGAGGAACTTCTCCAGCAGCACCGGGTAGGCCGTGGCGATCCGCCGGCCGGCCAGGTCGGCGACGGACTCGATGCCCGAGCCGGTGGGGCTGGCGAACCGGAAGTAGGACCGGCCGAAGCCCAGCGCCATGACCTCCTCGGCCGGGGACTCGGTGTCCGGCGGGGTGGTCTCCTGCAGCATGTCCCGGCCGGTGATGCCGACGTCGAGGGTGCCCGCGGCCACGTACACGGCGATGTCGCGCGGGCGCAGGTAGAAGAACTCGGTGTCGGAGTCGGGGTCGTAGACCGCGAGGTCCTTGGTGCTGCGCCGCTGCCGGTAGCCGCTCTCGGACAGCATCTCGGCCGCGGGCTCGGACAGGACGCCCTTGTTGGGGACGGCGACGCGCAGCACGGGGTGGCTCCTGGTCATGGGGTGTCGTTCACAGGTGGGTGTACACGTCCTCGAGGGTGAGGCCCTTGGCCAGCATGAGGACCTGGGTCCAGTACAGGAGCTGGCTGATCTCCTCGGCGGCCCGGTCGGCGTCCTCGTGCTCGGCGGCCATCCAGCTCTCCGCGGCCTCCTCGACGACCTTCTTGCCCACCCCGTGCACCCCACCGGCCAGCGCCGCGACGGTGCCCGACGCGGGGTCGCCGGCGGCGGCCTTGGCCTGCAGCTGGGCGAACAGGTCGTCGAAGGTGGTGCTCACGAGGTGCCGATCCCGAACCCGGTGTCGCGCTTGGGCGTGCGCAGCGTGCGCAGGGTCAGCGCGGTGTCCAGGGCGGCGATCGTGGCCTCCCAGCCCTTGTCCTCGGCGGAGTCCTCCAGGCCGGCGCGGTCGCGGGCCTGGCCCTCGCCCTCGGTGGTCAGCACGCCGTTGCCGATGGGCACCCCGGTGTCCAGGGACACCCGGGTCAGCCCGGCGGTGAAGGCGTCGCAGACGTACTCGAAGTGCGGGGTGCCGCCGCGGATGACCACGCCGAGCGCCACCACCGCGTCGTGGTCGACGGCCAGCGCCTGCGCCACCACGGGCAGCTCGAGGGCGCCGCTCACCCGCACGACGGTGGGGTCGACGACGCCCATCTCCGCGGCGCAGGCCAGCGCCCGCTCCAGCAGGGAGTCGCAGATGACGTGGTGCCACCGGGCAGCGACGATGCCCAGCCGCACCCCCGACGCGTCGACCGTCTGCGCACCCGGTGCCCCGCTGCCGCTCATCGCCGTCTCCCCTGTGTCGTGGTGGTGGTCACTGGTCCTGCTCGGGTGCCCGGATGGGCGTCCGCGTGCCGACCGGGACCGGGATGTCCTCGCCCGGGTCGACGATGTCGAGGATGTGGCCCATGCGGTCGCGCTTGGTCCGCAGGTAGCCGATGTTCTCCGGCGTGACGTGGGTGGGCAGCCCGACCCGGCCGGTGATGCGCAGGCCGTAGCCCTCCAGCCCGGCCCGCTTGGCCGGGTTGTTGGTCAGCAGCCGCATGGAGTGCACGCCGAGGTCGACCAGGATCTGCGCCCCGGTGCCGTAGTCGCGGGCGTCGGCGGGCAGGCCCAGGTCGAGGTTGGCGTCCACGGTGTCCACCCCGGCGTCCTGCAGCTGGTAGGCCTGCAGCTTGTGCAGCAGGCCGATGCCCCGGCCCTCGTGCCCGCGGATGTAGAGCACGACCCCGCGGCCCTCCTGGGCGACGGCGGCCAGCGCCGCGTTCAGCTGCGGCCCGCAGTCGCAGCGCAGCGACCCGAACACGTCGCCGGTCAGGCACTCGGAGTGCACCCGGACCAGCACGTCCTCGCCGTCCGCCAGGTCGCCGTAGACGAAGGCGACGTGCTCGCGGTCGTCGTAGGAGCTGGAGTAGCCGACCGCGGTGAACAGACCCGGCGCCAGCGGCACCTGGGCCTCGGCCACCCGCTCCACCAGCTTGTCGAAGCGCTTGCGGTAGGCGATGAGGTCGGCGATCGAGCACATGACGAGGTCGTGGTCGTCGGCGAAGACGCGCAGCTCGTCGGTGCGGGCCATGCCGATCGGGTCCTTCTCGCTGACCAGCTCGCACAGCACGCCCGAGGGCCGCAGCCCGGCCAGCACGGCCAGGTCGACGGCGGCCTCGGTGTGGCCGGGACGGCGCAGCACACCGCCGTCGCGGGCCCGCAGCGGGACGACGTGGCCCGGGCGCGAGAGGTCGGCGCTGCTGGTCTCGGCGTCGGCGAGCAGCCGGATGGTGTGCGCCCGGTCGGTGGCCGAGATGCCGGTGCCGATGCCCTCGCGGGCGTCGACGGTGACGGTGTAGGCGGTGCCGCGGCGGTCCTGGTTCACCCGGAACATGGGCGGCAGGTCCAGCCGGTCGGCGTCCTCCTCGGTGACCGCGACGCAGATGTAGCCCGAGGTGTAGCGGACCATGAACGCCACCAGCTCGGGGGTGGCGAGCTCGGAGGCGAAGATCAGGTCGCCCTCGTTCTCGCGGTCCTCGTCGTCGATGACCACGACCGGCTTGCCCGCCTTGACCGCGGCGATCGCGTCCTCGATGGAGTCCAGCCGGTGGCCGCTCACGCGCGTGCCCCCAGCAGTCGCTCGACGTACTTGGCGATGACGTCCACCTCCAGGTTGACCGGGTCACCGGCGGCGCGGGTGCCCAGCGTGGTCTCGCGCAGCGTGGTGGGGATGAGGGAGACCTCCAGCCACGGCTGCGGGTCGTCGGTGGCCGAGCACGCGCTGACGGTGAGGGAGACGCCGTCGACGGTGATCGAGCCCTTCTCCACCACGTAGCGGGCGATGCCGTCGGGCAGGCCGATGCGCACCACGGTCCAGTGCTCGGTCGGGTTGGTCGAGACGACGGTGCCGACGCCGTCGACGTGGCCCTGCACGATGTGCCCGCCCAGCCGGGTGCCGGCGGTGACCGCGCGCTCCAGGTTGACCGGGTCGCCGGTGGTCAGCGCGCCGAGGCTGCTGCGGCGCAGGGTCTCGGCCATGACGTCGGTGGACCACACGCCGTCCTGCACCGCCGTCACGGTCAGGCACACGCCGTTGACCGCGATCGAGTCGCCGAGGGCGACGCCCTCGAGGGTCTTCGTGCCGCGCAGCTGCAGGCGGGCGGAGTCGCCCTGGTCGTCGCGGACGACGAGGGTGCCGACCTCCTCCACGATGCCGGTGAACATCAGTCGGTCGTCTCCTCGGGTGTGATGGCGCCACCAGTGTGCCGGGTGGGGCGGAAGCGGAGCTGCACGTCCCTCCCCAGCGGGGTGACGTCCAGGGGTGTGAGCTGCAGCGCCGCGGCCATCGTGGAGATTCCCAGGTCCCCCACCAGCGACGGTCCGGCCCCCAGCAGCTGCGGCGCCACGTGCGCCACGACCTCGTCGACCAGCCCCGCCGACAGGAACGCCGCGGCCAGGGTCGGGCCGCCCTCCAGCAGCACCCGCCGGACGTCGAGGCCCCACAGCTCGGCCAGCAGCGCGGCCGGGTCGGGGGCGGTCGAGACGTGCGTGGCGGCGGCGCCGTCGTGCACCCGCGCGCCGGCCGGCACCCGGCCGCGGCGGTCGAGCACCACCCGCAGCGGCTGCCGGTCGGCGTCGGCCCCGTCGGCGTCGCGGACGGTCAGCTGCGGGTCGTCGGCGAGCACGGTGCCCGACCCGACCAGGACGGCGTCGCAGCCGGCCCGCAGCCGGTGCACCTGCGCGCGGGCGACCGGGCCGGTGATCCAGCGGCTGGTGCCGTCGGCCGCGGCGACCCGGCCGTCGAGGGTGGTGGCGACCTTCCAGACCACCTGCGGCCGCTGCTCCCGGACGCCGAGCAGCCACGGCGCCAGCGCGCCGTCCTCGGCCTCGGCCTGCTCGACACCGGTGACGACGTCCACCCCGGCCGCGCGCAGCCGCTGCGCCCCGCCGGCGGCCAGCCCGGTGGGCTCGGGGACGGCGACGACGACCCGGGCGACGCCGGCGGCCAGCAGGGCCTGGCTGCACGGCCCGGTGCGGCCGGTGTGGTCGCACGGCTCCAGGGTGACGACGGCGGTGCCCCCGCGGGCCCGCTCCCCCGCCTGCGCCAGCGCGGCGACCTCGGCGTGCGGGCCGCCGGGGGGCGCGGTGGCGCCCTCGCCGACGACGCGGCCGGCGGCGTCCAGGACGACGGCGCCCACGGCCGGGTTCGGGCTCGTGCGGCCCAGCGCGGACCACCCGAGCTCCCGGGCGCGGGCCATCGCGGCCGCCTCGCCGGCCCGGGGTGCGCCGGACTCCCGGGCGGCCGCGGCGGCGCGGGCCCCGGCGGCGGCCTGCTCGGCGGTGACCGGGTCGGTCACGGGGCGGGGAAGGAGCGGGCGGCCTGCGCGCGCAGCGAGGCGATCGCCGCGGACGGGTCGTCGGCGCCGTAGACGGCCGAGCCCGCGACGAACATGTCCACCCCGGCCTCGGCGGCGGCCTCGATCGTGTCGGCGTTGATCCCGCCGTCGATCTCCACGAGCAGCGTCAGGTGGCCGGTGTCGACGAGCCGGCGCGCCTCGCGGACCTTGTCCAGCACCTCGGGCATGAACGACTGGCCGCCGAACCCGGGCTCCACGCTCATCACCAGCAGGGTGTCGAAGTCGCGCAGCACCTCGGTGTAGCCCGCCAGCGGGGTGCCGGGCTTGATCGCCAGGCCGGCCAGCGCGCCCGCGGCCCGCAGGTCCTTCGCCAGCGCGCGGGGGTCGCCGGTGCAGGCCTCGGCGTGCACCGTGACGTTGCGGGCGCCGAGCTCGGCGTAGGCCGGGGCCCACCGCTCCGGGTCCTCGATCATCAGGTGGCAGTCCAGCGGTACCGGGCTGGTCGCCTGGATGGCCTTCACCACGGGCTCGCCGAGGGTCAGGTTGGGCACGAAGTGGGCGTCCATCACGTCGACGTGCGCCCAGTCGGCGTCGGCGATGCGGGCCAGCTCGTCGGCCAGGCGGGCGAAGTCCGCCGAGAGCAGGCTGGGCGCGATCATCGGGCGGCGTGGCACCCGGTGATCCTAGGTGCCGCCCCGCCCGGCCCCCGGCGGTGGCTGGGCGCGCACGGGCCGGGGGCGGGTGGGAGGTGATCGCCGACGGTGGGAGGCCGGTACGACGACCTCCGACCGGGCAGGACCACCTCCCACCCCGGCTCAGGTGCCGGGCGGGGTCCGGCGGTGCTCGGTCCAGGCGGACTCCACGACGCCCAGCGCGGCGGGGTCGGTGAGCGACGTGGTGTCCCCGCCGGTGCGGCCCGCGGTCAGGTCGGCCACCAGCCGGCGCATGATCTTGCCGGAGCGGGTCTTGGGCAGGTCGGTGACGACGACGACCTCGCGCGGCTTGGCGACCGCGCCCACCCGGGTGGCCACGTGCGCCCGCAGCTCCTCGGCCAGCCCGCTGTCGTCATCCCCGCCGGCGCGGGTGATCACGAACGCGACGATGCGCTGGCCGGTCACGTCGTCGGGTGCCCCGACGACGGCGGCCTCGGCCACCCGCGGGTGCGACACCAGCGCCGACTCCAGCTCGATGCTGCTCAGCCGGTGCCCGGACACGTTGAGCACGTCGTCGATCCGCCCGCCGATCCACACGTAGCCGTCCTCGTCCAGGGAGGCGGAGTCCCCGGCCAGGTACCAGCGGCGGTCGGCGTAGGGCGCCCAGTAGGAGCGGACGAACCGGTCGTGGTCGCCCCACACGGTGCGCGCCATGCCGGGCCCGGGCCGGGTGATCACGAGGTTGCCCTCCACCCCGGGCGGGGTCTCCCGGCCGTCGTCGTCGACCACGGCCACGGCCATCCCCGGCAGCGCCAGGGTCGCCGAGCCCGGCTTGAGCGGCGTCACCCCGGGCAGCGGGGCGATGACCGCCGCCCCGGTCTCGGACTGCCACCAGGTGTCCACCACCGGGCACCGGCCGCCGCCGACGTGCTCGTGCAGCCACCGCCAGGCCTCGGGGTTGATGGCCTCCCCGACCGAGCCGAGCAGCCGCAGCGAGGTCAGGTCGTACCCGGCCGGCAGCTCGGGGCCGTGCTTCATGAACGTCCGCACGAGGGTGGGGGCGGTGTAGTACGTGGTGACCCCGTACCGCTCGATGACCTCGAAGTGGCGGCCCGGGTGCGGGGTGAGCGGGCTGCCCTCGTAGAGGACCTGCGTGGTGCCGTTGGACAGCGGCCCGTAGAGCACGTACGTGTGCGCGGTGACCCAGGCCAGGTCGGCCTGGCACCAGTAGACGTCGTCGTCCCGGACGTCGAACAGCGCCCAGTGCGTCCAGCTGGCCTGGGTCAGGTAGCCGCCGCTGGTGTGCACCAGGCCCTTGGGCCGGCCGGTGGTGCCCGACGTGTAGACGATGAACAGCGGGTGCTCGGCGGGGAAGGACTCCGCGGTGTGCTCGGCGGGCTGCCGGTCGAGCAGCTCGTGCCACCACACGTCCCGGCCCGCCGTCCAGGGCACGTCGGCCTCGCCGGTGCGGCGGACGACCAGCACGTGCGCGACGTGGTCCAGCCCGGCGACGGCTTCGTCGACGACCGACTTCACCGGTACGGCCGCCCCGCGGCGGAACTGCCCGTCGCTGGCCACGACGACCGTGGCGCCGGTGTCGGCGACCCGGAACCGGAGCGCGTCGGCGGAGAAGCCGCCGAAGACCAGGCTGACCACCGCACCGACGCGGGCGCAGGCCAGCACGGCGACCACGGTCTCGACCAGCACCGGCAGGTACAGCACCACCCGGTCGCCGGGGCCCACGCCGAGCTCGGTCAGCCCGTGGGCCATCCGCTGCACCTGCTCGTGCAGCTGGGCGTAGGTGACGGTGCGCCGGTCGCCGGGCTCGCCCTCCCAGTGCAGCGCCACCTTCTCCCCGCGCCCGGCGTCGACGTGCCGGTCGACGCAGTTGACAGCGACGTTCAGCTGCCCGCCGTCGAACCAGCGGGCGGTGGGCCACTCCGCGTCGTCGTGCACGGTGTCGAACGGCCGGTCCCAGGTCAGCCGGCCGGCCTGCTCGGCCCAGAACGCCAGCGGATCGGCGTCGGCCCGCTCGTGCACGCCGGACCGCACGTTCGCGGTGGCGGCGAAGGCCGGCGGGACGGGGACGGCGTCCTCGCGGTTCAGCGGGTCCTCCGCAGCAGGGCGACGAACATCGCGTCGGTGCCGTGCCGGTGCGGCCACAGCTGCAGCGCCTCGCCGCGGGCGGCGTCGGGCACCCCGGGGAACAGCGGGGCCACCGGGAGCACCTCGACGTCGTCCCGGCCGGTCACCGACGCCACGACGTCCACGGTCTCGGCGGTGTGCGGGGAGCAGGTCACGT
>Ga0325400_1003817_pt1 | contig 13776 bp, 10 predicted proteins | sample PopdelMetagenome_2_FD_205662 | JGI IMG/M metagenome (GOLD analysis project Ga0325400, IMG submission 205662) | Populus deltoides microbial communities from Bellville, Georgia, United States - Xylem-PdKOR-R1 | ecosystem: Host-associated > Plants > Phyllosphere > Stem > Wood/Secondary xylem... | reverse complement strand
CGGTTTTTAAAACAAAACCAAAAACTAATTTTTGAAGTTGACTTTAGGAGTAGATGCATCAACAAATAATAGCTCTCTTAATCAATTTCTGAAACACAAACCAAAAAAAAAAGAAAAGAGAGGCAAAATGCTTCGATTGGATTCTTCCATTGTTTCAGTGCTTGTAATTCTCCTTTCATTTCCTTTCTTTATAGCTTCCCTTCCAATTCAGGATAAATTTCTTAAATGTCTCTCACTATATTCTGAATCCTCCTTTCCTTTCTCCACTATCTTGTACACTCCAAACAACTCTTCATTCACTAATGTCTTGCTATCCACTGCTCAAAATCTCAGGTTCGCATTGCCTTCAGTGCCGAAACCTGAGTTTATTTTCACACCGTTGCAAGAATCCCATGTCCAAACTGCTGTTGTTTGCTCAAAACAGCTTGGAGTTCAGATTAGAGTTCGCAGTGGAGGCCATGACTTTGAAGGACTCTCGTACACCTCCGTAATTGATACACCTTTCATTGTGGTAGACCTGGGCAAGCTTCGTTCCATTAGCGTTGACATCAAGCGTAAGAGTGCGTGGGCTCAAGCAGGTGCTACAGTTGGTGAACTTCACTATAGGATTTCAGAGAAAAGTAAAAATCTTGGCTTCCCAGCTGGTGCTTGTCCCAGTGTGGGTCTTGGTGGGCACCTTTCAGGAGGTGGATATGGCCCTTTGTTTAGAAAATATGGCCTTTCTGCAGACAATGTCATTGATGCTCGTATAGTTGATGTTCAGGGAAGACTCCTTGACCGGAAAGCCATGGGAGAAGATCTTTTTTGGGCAATCAGGGGTGGTGGAGGAGCCAGCTTTGGAATCATTACTGCCTGGAAAGTAAAACTGGTTCCTGTACCATCAACTGTGACAGTTTTTAGGGTTTTCAGGTTCTTGGAACAAGGAGCTACTAAGCTCCTCTATAGATGGCAACAAGTTGCTAATAAATTTGATGTGGATCTTTACTTAGTCGTTGGCATACGACCGGCTATTACTAGTGACACAGGTAAAAAAACTGTAAGAACTATCTATAGTGGCTTGTTTCTTGGTGATACCAGCAGACTCCTCGAAGTGATGCAAAAAAGTTTCCCTGAATTGGGTTTAGCAAGGAAGGATTGTTTTGAAATGGACTGGATCGGTTCAGTTCTTTATGAAGCTTTCTTCCCCACCAATTCAACTCCTGAAGTTTTACTTCAGAGGAAGAATTTATTCCCGGCTTACACCAAAAGCAAGTCAGACTTTGCCCAAAGTCCCATATCTGAAACCGCACTCAAAGGGTTATGGAAAATTTTCTTCCAAGAAGATAAGCTTGCTACCTTACTAATTCCTTATGGTGGAATGATGGATAAAATTTCAAAATCTGAGATTCCTTTCCCTCATAGAAAGGGTAACTTGTTCATGCTTGAGTATGCGACCAACTGGAATGATCCCTCGGAGAGCGCAACTCAAATTGATTGGGCTCGGAAGGTTTATGAGTACATGAGACCTTATGTTTCCAAGAATCCAAGGGAAGCATACCTCAATCACAGGGACATTGATCTGGGCATGAACGAGAAGGCTAACACAAGCATCGAAGAAGCAAGGGTTTGGGGAGCCAAATACTTCAAGGGTAACTTCAACAGATTGGTAAAGGTGAAGACCAGAGTTGATCCTGAAAACTTCTTCAGGTATGAACAGAGCATCCCATCTCATCCTCGTACCATGAGAAAATGAAACTGTTTGGCTGGAGAAAGATTGTTTAGATATCTTTCTAGGTGTCTTAACTAGTCCTGTGTCCTACATTAAAATTAATAAGAAATTTGGTTCATCAGGGTTACAATATTATTGTAAAAGAATGGTGTAATAAACTGGCCATTCCCTCTTATAATGTGATGAACTTCTTCAGGCATAAAATATTTCGAGTCACATGCATCCTCGGTTAAAAAAATAATAATTTATTCAACTAATATATTGTTAGACAACAAGCAAATATTTATTTTCTTCATTCTCTGGATTGTGGGCATGCATCAGTTGGTAGACTCAGAAGTGTATTATCTCCAGTACATTTCTGTGTGACCAGGAGCTCTCATAGTACAGAATTACCAGCAAGAGCAGATGCATCAAATCTGTGAAGCTGGGTGCTTGATGGAATTCTCTCTGACAAGTTATTTTAGGAGAAGACCGAATAACCCACAAATGTTAGATCAGGCTTGGTGGCTGGAATTATGCCGGATGATTGATTTCCTGAGAAATCAAGTGATCGCAACTGTTTCACTGGAGTGATTAGTCGGGTCAAATTGTTCCTCAGTAGGCACAGCACAACCAGGTCTAAATGACTCATTATGTATTCAGGAATTTCTCCCATTTAATTGTTTCCAGCCAGATCAACAATCAGCTGCCGACTGGGGATCTGGTCACGCTCGAACCCTCTTCCTCTCCATCAAATCGAGGCTTCCTAGATAGGTTGGCAACGGAAATTATTGAAGTGATGTACGTACTACAACTCTTATCATTTGATTACCCTTTCTGAAGCCTGAAACTAAAGTTCTCGAGGCAGTTTGGTGTGATTTCTGAGAAGAATTCAATGGGAGGTCCTATACCTGAATTGATGTTGGTTTGCACGGGTGCTGTGGGGTATGCTTCCATAGAAGGAATTAAATTGTAGGGAAAGAAATATCGTGACTGACGGGCTTTCCTCGATCCAGGCTGGGATTTCTCCAGAGCCCGGATAATTTATTTCAACTTAGTTCCAATATTTCAACATACTGAGATTCCATGAAACTCCATGGAGGCTGTTGTTGCATAAATTCAATGCTCAAGCTGAAACAATGATCCCTTGGAATTTGAAATTTCACTTGACAACTTGTTGCAAGACAGCCTTGTAAATGCAGAAAGCTGAAGATATCCACAACATATGATCGCATTCAAAAATGTCATAGGCCTAAAGTTACAAGCACAGGCAGACAGGAAGGATCACTTGGAAAGAGTTCAGATTATCAGGGATCAGGCTCAAAACACAATGCACAATGAATTTGTCAAATCACTCGAATCCTGGCTTTGTTCCTATGGCTGCTCAGCAATTGATCTCTTCATCATTACCAAAGTCCAGATTTTTTATTGAGGTTTGCTTCAAGAAATTATTTATTCTCTTTTTTATTCAGTGTTATTATTTCAGGCCATAAGCCACAGAACTTTGCCAGTTCATGTGTCCAACCCAATAAAAGACTACCATGCATTTATTAGATATAGCTACCAGAACATAAAATGTAATGCGGCAATGTTTATAAAAGAATTTATAGATCATGACGGAGAAGATCATCTTAAAATTTTGAGGTTCATTCAGCATAAATCACTTGAGCATCCTTCCACTTTCATTAAAAGACCAGCAACAGCATTAAATTAATCTACCGACTACAGGCAAAGCTGTTACATAACACCAAAATATGTTCAACCTTGAAGCAGAAAGAAAAATTTCGATGCTTCGAGTAAAGACAGATGATTCGAAGATGAATACAGCAACAAGCTACACAAACAATGATGAAGACTTCTCCACAAGCAAAAGAATCATGATTCTGGGGCAGCAGAGAATCCTGGTACCAGAAACACAGTATTAATAAACAAATTATAAGTCTGTAATATTTATTTTCTACTTAGTTATGAGCAATTTGAACCAAAGCCAATTCTGGATAACCAAAAAGAAGAATAACATGTTACCTTGTAAGCATAACGTGTAAAGACTGTCTCTCAAACCTAACTGCAAGAGTTTGGGTGTAGCCTTTTTTATTTTGCCTTATGCGCTCTCAGTATCAAGCAGAGGAATTCCAATGATTCATCCAAAAACTGGAAATAGCCATGTCTCCAAGAATGCTTGAGCAGTAATGCACCCGAAAATCCAACAAAAAATACAAAAAAACCATTTTCCATGCCAGTATAAAACCACATACTGAACACATGCACAGTTTTTTTATTGTCTTGGATTACATCATTCATCACTGGCGTTTGAGGCACATCAACATCTTCAAGGCATTTCTGGGTGACTGGTAGACCACACAGTGCAGGATTGCCTGTAAAAGCTGATGCATCAAAGCTTTGAAGCTGAGTGCTCGATGGAATTTTCCCAGACAAATTATTGTAGGAGACATTCAAGCAACTTAAAAAATTTAGAACAGCCATTGTGGATGGAATTGTACCGTAGAAATGATTTCTTGACAAATCAAGAGATTCTAACAATTTCAACTGACCAATCTTTTGAGGGATTACACCAGTTAAATTATTTCCTGACAAGTTCAGTGCAACTAACTCAAGCAGGCCAGTTATTTCCTCTGGAATTTCTCCAGATAAATTGTTGCCTGAAAAATCAATGACTCGCAACAGTCCAAGATTTCTCTCAAATTCATAATCTCTTCCTTTCCATCCAACCCATGCCTTGTTGATATAGTAGCCTCCAGAAAAAACTGCTCCACGTCTCTTTGTCAAGTAAAGATTGCCAATGACAGTTTCTGCTTCCCCTCTTAGAACCATAGCAGTTAGATTGTTGAGACACTCTGGTATGGCTCCAGTGATATTGTTTAGGGAGAGGTCCAAGATCCTAATATTTCTTAGCTGACAAATATGTGGCGGGATGCTTCCAATGAATTCATTAGATTGAAGGGAAAGGAACATCAAAGATGAGAGGCTTTCTCCTATCCAAGCTGGTATTTCTCCGGATAATCGATTTTCACCAAGGTCCAAAAATTTCAACATGCTACAGTTTTTTAAAGAGACAGGCAATTCTCCGTAGAGTTTATTGTTGTGTAAACTCAATGTTTGAAGGAGAAACAATGATCCGACAGAGCTTGGAATTTTGCCTGACAAGTTGTTGTTAGCCAAATTCAGAACAACCAGTTTCTTCCAATTCATGAAACAATTTGGAAGTTGTCCAGACAACAGATTGTTTGACAGATCAAGGAAGCTCAATATCTCACCACCAATATTGCATATATGAGAAATTGGCCCTGAAAATAAATTGTTAGAAAGAATCAATGAGGATGTCGTAGAAGGAAAAGCTGGCAGTGGACCCTCGAACTTATTAAAACTCAAATCAAACCCAGGGAATGTACCATCAACCACATCAACTGACAATAAATCTGGCAGCGTTCCACTCATCAAGTTGTGAGATAGATTTAAGAAAGCCGAGGTAGGCAACAGGTTCCAAAACCAATTAGGGATTTTATCTGAAATATTAGCACTGGAGATATCAAGCAAATGGACATTTCTCTGAGTTCGAAGCCATTGTGGGAAAAAAGGCCCCAAGTTGCATGAACTAAGACGAATGGTGCTCAATTGAAAAGTGGGGACCCAATCAGATTTGAATCTCAAAACTAAGGAATTATAAGACAAATCCAAGTTCTGTAACTTGGAGAGGTTAGAAAAATGTTCTCCAGACACCACACCTTGAAAAGAATTAAAAGAAACATCAAGATGCTCAAGCTTGGAAAGGAATCCAATACTTTCAGGTATACGCCCATTGAGTCGATTATATGAGATATCCAATTCTTTCAAGGAAGAAAATCTAGCAATATCAGCCAATGAACCATTAAGTTGATTATGACATAATCTCAAAATCTCCAGTGAGCTCTCTGTGTGTCCGTATAAGTTCTGCACGAGATCCGAAAGGTCCTCACTGATATGGTTGTGGCACAAATCTAGCACATGCAAGCTGCACATCTCCCCAAGAGATCTTGGAATGCCACCTTCAAGCTGATTGCCGGAAAGAACAAGATTTGTGAGAGCACTCATGTTTCTGAAAGCATCTGGAATCGAACCTTTTAACTGGTTACCAGAAAGGTCAAGGTCAACCAGGCTTTTACTAAAGGTGTACAGCCAGGGGTATATCGCAGAAGAAAGATTGTTATTAGAGAGATGAAGGACAGCAAGAAATTTAGAAGAGTTGACAAAAGAAGGAGGTGAAGGAATTATATCTGGAAGACTACACTGATTCAATCGCAGTTCTTTTAGGCGCGGGAGGTTTGTAATCACTTGCAGCCAGTCATTTACCATACTGAGGTTGGAACCACTTAAATCAAGACGCTCTAGAGAAGAAAGATGAGAAAGCCAGTCAAGATTTTCTACACTGCCATCAAAACTATAGCTGAGATCAAGAGACTGCAATCTTGAGAGGTTCCCAAGCTGATAGGGAATAGTTACAGTGAAAAAGTTGTAGGAGAGGTTCAAGTATCTCAGGCTGGTTAAGGAGCCAATAAAATCAATCATACTCTCATCAAAATTATTCAAACTCAGGTCCAAGTAATTCAAATACTGTAACTCAAGTAATGAATCACTAACCTTACCTATTAGAGGCGTAAAACGATCCTCGTACACAGGTGAGGAATGGAGATCAAGCAAACTAACATGACCAGTTTTGTTGTCACAGCCAACTCCTATCCATTTGCAGCAATCTCTTTTCTCTTCTTTGCCCCCCCAAGAAGAAAGAACACCATAATCATCAATAAGGTCTTCTTTGAACTGAAGAAGTGCTCGTCTCTCCCTCTCTATGCACCTAAACTTTGCACCTCTTACCCCTGTAATGAATTCAGGAAGAAGGTTTGTGTGCAACAATACAAGCACAATAAGTGGAGCATATTTTTTGTGCATTATTATCACTATGATCAAAATAAAAAGATGAAGCTTGAAAGCTTTGTTGGGCTCTTTTAGTTCTGGTTTCTGGGAAATCAGGAGCTTTAAAAAAAAAAAAAAAACCAAGTTGACTTGGAAGGTTGACTCATCAAGTCTGGAGTGATGTAGAAGTTGGATTTTGTCACATCCCACCATAAAATACTTCCAGCACAAGGCCATTTATTGTTTAGTGACTCTAACGAAACCAAATTTTAATTTTAATCCATTAATCTACAAATTATAAGACAATCAACTCCTCTCATGATCATATTCATCGCCAGCACAGCCTAGTAGCCCACCACCTCTATTAGTGCATCAATACATAATTTTGTTATATGGAAGGAGATCCCAACTAAACAAAACAAACAAAGCTATGAACTTTCAGAGAAATCATTGTGGACAAAAAACAAACAACTTACGTGCAATTGCAAGAATTTGAACTATCTTAGAGATGGTGTGTAACAGACACATTCTCTCAAACAAGTAGCAACTTCAAAATCCAAACCCAGTAACAAGCTTCAAAACCCAAAAACCAGAAACAGGTTTCAAAACCCAAAACCCAGAAACACGCTTCAAAACCCAAGCCAATTCAGCATACCAACAAGGCAATCATAGCAACGACACCTAAAACATGCTAACCGAGGAACCAATAGGAGAGGAATATAAAAAGGTTTCGTGTCATCGGAGATCTGCTTATCGGTCCACTTGTCGTCGGATACATGCTTGTTCGACCGCCGAAGCTGGTGGCAGTGGCATTGCTGCTGCTGTTAAATTCGAGGAAATGGGACATCGGAGAGAGAAATTCGTTTTTTTATTTATTTATTTACTTACCTGGGTGCAATGTCTCCGATCTTGTAAAACCAAAGGCAAGAAAAAACCTTATTTTATTTCACTTCGTGCCCGTTCTGGAAGTAATTCCAGATTTTCAATTAGTATGAAAAGCTTGATACCGGTTAATTTTGACGTTTTGTTTTGAATTCCGTATTATAATAAAAAAAATTTATATATTTGAAGATATATATATTTAACATTAGGGGTTTCAATTGATCGAATTGGAACAGGATTTCGCTCTACTTTTTTGACTTGGACTATCTAAATTCATCCTTCACTTTTGCCTCTAACCTGGTCAGATCGGATCTTATGAAGAACTTTTTTCACCCGGCATGTTCCCTATCTGACCCACTTTTAATTTGAATAGATCAAGTTTTAAAAATAAAAACTAACCTAACAAAAAATAAAAACTATACCTTCATCCATAAATTCAAGAATTTAAATTAAATTCTTGAATTATTGTCTCTGCAACATAAAAAAATCCAGACTATTCATGACAGGCCTGAACAACGTGCCCTTCAAGCCGTTCAGGCCTGGACCGAATAGCACGCCCTCATGACCTTTCAGACTAGGCTTGAACGGCTTGACATGCAAGAAGTTCAAACTAGACCCGAACGGACAACTCCATTCAGGCCAAGCCTAAAACAGGCTGACCACCATGCCTTTTGAGCTCAGCCCAACACCCCGCAAATTCTTAGGCACACACCTTGAGGCAAAGCGATGAGTCCCAGGGAAGTCAGTATTGTGTCGCATTCTCCTTGGTAACTTTTCTTCTTGGCCAATGGCTATTTTTTGATCACACAAGGCCAAGAGCTACGTTGCTCTTCCTCTCCTCCACACATTATTCTCCTAGCCATTCGCATCTCCTCCTGGTCAACACCTTCTAGTCACCACCACCTCCTAGCCTCCTCTAGTACCTAATTCACATATCCTAGATGTCACTAGTTGAATGCCCGTGCTATGGGTTTTTTTTTTTTTTTATAAAAATTTATAATATAAAAAATAATATTTTTTAATATTAATAATATTTTTTAAAAAAAATTATTAATTATTTTATAATAATACAAACGATAATATTTTTAATAGTCATGCTATTAATTATAATAATAATAATAATTTTTATAACACAAATAATAATATTTTTTTATATGAACGAATTATAAGAGAAATAATAATATTTATAACATACAGTAATATATTAAGAAAACCGACGTGGGGTTGGGTGTGGAAGTGTCTAGATCCAACATGGCATTACCAGTGAAGAAAAACTATATAGTTGATTTGAAAATAAAATTAAAAATTATTATTATTTGTACTATAAATATTATTATTTTTATTATAGTTGAAGGTATTAATATTAAAAATACTATTATTTGTGTTATAAATATTATTATTTTTATTACAGTTCAAAGCATTAATATTAAAAATATTATTATTTTTATTTAAAGCATTAATACTCATCTAGGCCTCGCCACGTGACGCATGGGTTCGACTGTGTATATTGGGCAAGGCAACCCCAGTGCCAGGTGTCCCATGTAGGGGTGTGGGCCTAGCTCACGCCCAGGGCAAGATAGGTCAGCCTTAGCGTTGCGTGGCACTCGAGATTAAGCCAGCGCAAGGGCTGGTTAGCTTAAGCACCAAGTGTTCTCACCTACGTGCGAGCTTGGTTGACACTCAGGGTAGCCCCATCAAAACTTAAAGTGATCATTTTCTCTTCAATCATCCCTTTAATGTTAAATACATCCTAGTGAAAAGACAATTATACTTGTCCCCCACTACCTTTGTAGCTTTTTATGGCAAGGACTAGGCTACTATTACACTACTCCAATCTCCAGTGTTTTAAATCTAGGTAAACAATAAAAAATACAACGAGCCTTTTTGTATATTGTTAATTCCTGTTTCTTGTCAATACTACCACTTCCTGTTAACACCTTCATATTACATTTTTTATATTTGCATGTTATTTTGATGTAATAATTTCAAAATTAACTTTAAAAAATAAAAAAATATTATTTAAAAATATTTAAAAATAAAAAATATTTTAAACTACAACCATTCTATTCCTCTTAAAAATACTTTTCATTTAATGCTTTATATTTGACAAACAAAAATAAGATTAGGATTGCATGTGTGATTCTGGTTTCCATGTCGTCCATGGATCTTCGATTGCTCCTGCTGCTGGATTCATTTAAACGGGTTATCAAAATGACACGTCAAAATACATCAATTAAGAAATTGAAAAGACCTTTCTTGACTCTTTTTTCCTCTTTCTCTATCGCTTTGAGCATCTAAACTTTCGGTCACATAATATAAATATATAAATAATTATGATGGATGAATTGTAAATTAATTAATCTCAATATGTTGTTTATTAAAAAAAAATAAGTTGAAACAGCTTACTTGTAATTACAAAGGAAAAAAAACATCATAAGCAATCTCATAGGTTTTTTATTTTTGTTGTTAAAATCGCGTTTTGTATTTTTTTTTTTAATATTTTAAAATTATTTTGATTTGTTGATATTAAAAATATTTTTTTAAAGTTAAAAAAATATTATTATTATATATTTTTATTTTTAAAAAAATTAAAAATAATTTCCCATCGAGAAACTCCCAGTCATTTTCAGAGAATGACAAACGGGATTGCCCAATCACATAAGCAACCTATGCTAAAAATAAAAATAAAAAAAAATTAAGAAAAGTTTATCACATGAGATATGAGAGAATAACTTTTAGGTAAACGAAAATAATATAATATCCACCCAGGAACAATGTAGAAGGTACTTGACGTGTGATGCTAACAGTGGGTTAGGTGGCGTTAATTTTTGCATTTAAAAAAATATTTTTAAAAATTTTATCTTAATTTTCTTTTAATATAATAATATTAATAATAAATTTTAAAAAACAAAAATATTCATCAAAAAACAATTAGTGTCACAGTTACCTTGATTGATACAAAAGCAAAGCAAGACATCACTTTTCTGACAGCATCTTCTCATGCCATAAATCAGGTCCCCTGCAGCTTCTAGCTGTCGCCAAAAGCACTACTGCACCTCCATCAATCTTCACATCTGAAATTCTTGAGACTGGAGAGTCTCGGTAGAGATGAGTGATCCCAAGTATGCTTATCCATACCCTGCTCAAGGTAATCATTCATCCTTCTCATCTTTATAATCTCATATGTTTGCTGCTGCTGCTGCTGCTTTCTCTTCTGACATTCGTTTCAAAGATGCAAGCTTCGTTTTTCTACTTAATTATGATATGAGGTTTTCCTCTTTTTCTTCAGTATATGTGTGCAAGGGATTCTCTTTAGGATCGCTCGAGAATCGACTTATGTCTTGAAGGATTTTTAAATTTTTTTTTTCCTTGGGTTTTCGTTTTATCAGATCTTATGATATCATCATTTTTTTTCTTTTGCTCTTGATATTGCACATCTTATGCTGTTCTGGTTTCTTTTCAAGATTAATTATGTTTATCTTGAGATCATTTTATGGTTGTTTCCTCCTTTACTTTTCCCTGTGCTGGCAGGTTATTATCAAGGACCTCCAGTGATGCCACCTCCACAGTATTATGCTGCCCCACCACCTCGGAGAGAGCCTGGTTTCCTCGAGGGATGGTAATTCTTTTGGAACTTGTTAAAATACCGACTGAATTATATGGATTAGAACACCCAAAAAAGAAAGAAAACCCTTGTTTTACTTGTCTTGCTCTTGGTTCTTGGTCTATGAAAGTGGTATAACATAGATACTTCTTGAATTTCTGGTTACAGCCTTGCAGCTTTGTGTTGTTGCTGCCTTATTGACGAGTGTTGCTGCGACCCCTCCATCCTCTTTATTAGCTAACAGAGCCATATATTATGCTTCTTGCACGAATAATTATAGTTTGGTGTGTATAATAGAGTGAATGAGCTCTGTTATTTATTACCCTGGAACATTTTACTATATATATATATATATATATATAATATAGTCCCCCCTTGATCTTTCTTCGTCTAGTGGTGCACAGTGGATTCAACAATTTTATTTCTAATTAGATGGTGAATAAAGGAATAAAGAACTCTATATATATATGATTGTTAGTTAATTCCTTGAGCAGCAATGGTCCGACTAATAAAATATTTAAGAGGTATTATAGACTATAATATTTTATATAGTGAATTTCTCGCTATTTAAAAAAAATATAACAATACTAACTGGATTTTAGAATCAAATAATATTAAATCTGGCTTTATCCTTATTATCAATGATGGCGCAATGTCTTCAAAATCATGCCAGCAAAATGAAGGAAATGATTTCATTGGCCAGAGTCCACAAACTGGCTTCAAATATAGTGAAATTCTAGCCACTGTTATTGCATTGTGTTGCTTCGAAGAATTGGCAGTGAAGTTATCTCAACGAATTCTCACCAACAATTTTTTTATTTATTTAATTAACGTGAATATTCGGGAAATCTCAATTAATTTTATAGATAATAATTATATAAATTTTTAATAGCTTTAAAATTTATAATAATTAAAATAAATCTAAAATTTAACGAGATACGCTCGCAGTTTATCCTCGTTAAAGAAAATAATTAGCATGATTTAGAGATGTGTCTATCTCTAGCCAGCCTATTCATACAGAAATTGAAGATGTGTAACACATCAACACGCGCATCCATTTTCGGCTTTACAGAACAAAATCTCGTGTTTACTTTATTAGATGGACCAGTCTGATTGAGTTAATTATTCATTAATCAATTAGATCAATTAAATTTTATTAAATCTATATTTTTTCAATTTAAATTAAACCCAATCCTAATTAAGAAAGTAAATTTATCTAGCCAAGCAATCAATACAATTGTTTGAAGACAAGTTAATGAGTGGAACTAACTAACTTTGAAAGATGGACCGTTTCTTCTGGGATATTTTGTCGCTCACGAAATTAGGGAGCGTTTGGCTCTGCGATTCAACCTGTTTTTTACTAAATTTAAAATTTTTTTTATTAAAATTAAGTGCGGTTTGTATTTTTTGGATCGTTTTAATATGCTGATATCAAAAATGATTTTTAAAAAATAAAAAACATCATTGGCATGTATTTCGGCATGAAAAGCTATTTGAAAAGCAACAACTACCTCACTGCCAAACACCCTCTAATATTATATGAAAAGTTTGTTTGGAAACGCGGTTTAAATTATATGTTTTTTAATTAATTTTTTTTTAATTTTAGATTTTTTTCATGTGTTAATTTAAAAATAATTTTTTAAAAATAAAAAAAATATTATTTTAAATAAAAATACTTTAAATTATAACTGTTAGAAATCGAAGAATCCTTTCATACTCGTCCTCCCTTCGTTTCCATTCAACCAATGCATTATTAATACAGATGTCTCTGTAATATAATGACCACCTGTGGTAATGATGTTTTTTTTCCTCTGATTGCTAGTTTGTTATTGCGTATTTGATAGTGTTGTATTAATTATTTTTAAATATATTTTTTTAAAAGATATTTTTAAAATTTATTTTTATATTAATATATGAACAATATAAAAAATTAATAATTAAAAAAAAACTTTTGACTAACAGCCTTCGAAACACAACGACATATCTCTTCCGATTTGAACGTGCGGGCCAGAAACATTTGTGTCATGTGGGGCCCGTGTTGCTTAATTTTCAGGCGGCTTTTTTGTTAAAGAAGTCTTTGCCTTTTGGATAAATAAACTTTGCAAATGGGCATTGAGAAATTAACTTCCTGATTAAATTAATACTTGAAAACGATATATAAACACCCCAAATATATATTGGGTGATGTAGTTTTTTGAATGTATCAACCTAATTTAATCATTTTATTTTTTATTGTCAATATACTGGAAAACAGTTTCAAAATAAATAGATTTTTTTTTATTCTCCATGAGACCTTGTATGTTTTTACGTTTTAAAAATGTTTTTTAAAAAAATTAAAATCTTTTTATTTTTTTTCTTACTCTAAATTAATATTTTTTAGTGTTTTTAGATTATTTTTATATGTTGATATCAAAAATAATTTTTAAAAAATAAAAAAAATATTTTGATATATTTTTAAATAAAAAGTATAACCGCAACTATATTTTTAAATAAATTCTAAATTTAATGTATTTAATAAATGAAGTGACATAATAAGTAAAAAGCCGATATGGGATAATATTAAAAGAAAATACAAAACCAATCAATCCTTCATGGAAAAGATGCAAATCCATTTTAGATTTTATTTTTCGAAAGATTTTTATGAAAAAATAATGTTGGCAATAATTATTTTCAGGGAGTCGTTTCCTTCAGGACA
>Ga0325400_1003816_pt1 | contig 13779 bp, 10 predicted proteins | sample PopdelMetagenome_2_FD_205662 | JGI IMG/M metagenome (GOLD analysis project Ga0325400, IMG submission 205662) | Populus deltoides microbial communities from Bellville, Georgia, United States - Xylem-PdKOR-R1 | ecosystem: Host-associated > Plants > Phyllosphere > Stem > Wood/Secondary xylem... | reverse complement strand
TTTTTTTTTATCTTGATTTATATAATAAAATGTATCTCTTATCTAGCACATAACCTTCATCTATCATGTGCCCAAACAACTCTGTCAAAACTCCATATATGATCTTAGCTCTCTAGGGAAATTTAAATGGGTGGTTATATTATTTAACCTAAAGAATGTCAGTGTTATGTACCATAGAGCCACGAATCTGATTCTTCATGATATGATTAATCATAATATAGAGGTGTACATTAATGATATCATGGTTAAATCAATGTCTCAAGCCAATCATTTGAGTGAGTTATATTATGAATTTAAATGCATGAGGTTACATAATCTCAAGATAAATTCATTGAAATATGCCTTATGTGTATGAGAAATAAGCTTTTTAGGATTTTTGGTATATCAACATGGAATAAAGATGGATAAAAATTAAAAAAAAATCCATCATAAATGCAGAACCTCCATAAATTAAAAATGAATTAGAATGCCTTATTGTCAAAATTAATTTATTTATAAGGCTCATATCGAACATCACATGAAAGATTAAGTGATTTATTAAGCTCTTGAAAATAAATAGCATATATGAGTTTCAAAAGACTAAAAAGAAATTAAGTTGCTTTTGAAGATATAAAACTTATCTAACTAAACCTTAAGTATTGTCCCCATCAAAACTTGAAAAGCTTTTAAGGTTATATATCTCAACTGTATAAGGATAAATTGATAATATGTTAGCACAAATGAGTGAAGTAAGTTGTCTATCATCTTAATCATGTTTTCATAGATGTTGAAGAATGTTATGGTTCAATAAAAAGCTTTATATATCTTTATAGTTTGCTTGTGTAAAGCTTTATTGGTACATCTTGCTAGTAGATATATATGTAAATTGTAAGACATATTTGATAAAGTACACATTATCTAGACCTTTCTTATAAGGTCATATTGGAAATTAGACTTTAGCATTGTCTGAGTTTAATTTGCATTACATACTATAAAGAGTAGTTAAATGTTAAGCTTTAACTGATTTCTTAACTAATCACCCTTGTCTTAATATTGACCATGAATTAGAATAAGACATTGGTATTATGATGAATGAGTCTGTTCTATGACAGTTATGGTGCTATAGATCAAAAACTAAGAATAAGGTAGGTGCAAGGGTGGTAATAATTTCCCTAATAGATCATAAGATTACCTTATCATTTTGGCTTGATTTTCCTTGCACTAATAATCAAATTGACTGTGTGTTACAGGAGATTCTTTCCCTAACATACAACTTTATATTAATGGGTAAAACGTTTGACCCTATTGCTAAATCAAGTTAAGGTTTTGGTAAAAGATTTTAAAGGCCTTGTTTCATATAGAGTTAAAATTTCATAGCCATCTGATATCATTTGAGATTTTCTAGTTATTTTTGGACTATTTTCCCTATTTAGTTTTTAATTATTTTATTAGTTTTCTAAATTTATCTAGGACATTTTTTCTAGTATATAAGTTGCGTATAATAGTTATAATATTGAGTCTTAAGTAGAGAAAATATTGAATAATAAAATTTTGAATTAGAGTTTTTGTATGGTTATCTTATTTGAAAAAATCTTGTGTTGCTTGTGCTTGTTATCTTTCTTAAGTTATTTCCATTGTTTTAGTTAGTATTAGAGTCAAATAATTCCTAGTATTTAGTTGTTGTATGTCATTGAATAACCATGACTAAAAGGGTTAGTCATAGAACAAGATGAGCTCATGTAGGAGGAGTAAGGAAGTTATCCATTGGAAAAGAGATGTTCAAAAACTAGTAATATAAGACATCCATAGATAAACTACAAAATTAATCACTCAACTAGCAATGATAAACTTGCATAGCCAAGTTAAAAAATTATCATTTCGATTAAAAAAGATGGAGAAGAGAAAACTAGAGGATCATGAGAAGAGTGATTATAAATCCATGGCTAGTTTTAAGAACTTATTTTAGAGGCATAAGCAAATGAGATAGCTTTTTGATTGGGATGAGTATCATGATATTTTAGTGATCTTGTTTATAATGAAATAGATGTAGATTGATATTCTCCACGAATTTATTATATTTATTTTGATGATGATTATATTGATAATAATAACATAAACAATGATCTCATCAATAATATCCTCATTAATAAGTTATAGGTGATTTTTGATGAAGCATATTGTGAAGGACATTCCTCACATATGCTAAGGAGAATTCTAGAATCAATGGGTTAAAGTTGATGTTCTTAAACTTCAGATAAAAGTTATGAAATAGATGTTCAAAAGTTCTTTATGCGAAAAAACCAGCTCACATCTTGATGGGGAAAAGGTTGTTTATCTTTATAGTACTACATTTCTAGTTAAGTTAGAGCTTGACAAGGCTACTGCAAAGTTATTGACTTTCTTTGGTATAATTTATGTCACTATTACTTGCTATCTTTTCTATATTCCTTTCATCTACATTAGTTGGTATTAGAGCTCAATGACTATTTATAATTAGTTGTTATATGTTGTTGAATAACCAAACCACCATTCAACTTAAAACATCCACCCTCATGTACCAAAGCAACAAAAACCAAAACCAAACTTTCCCTTTACCCAACACTACTAAAACTCCCCTTGTTACAACCACAAAAACCTAGCCAAAACACCATTATTCAATCACTCAACAACTTAAAAAAAAACCAAAAATACTAAAAAATCAAACATCAAGTCTTTCTTTTAGGAGAGAGTGTTTTATGAGAGAGTGAAAGAGTGCAATTATATGTGTGAGTTGTTTTATGTGCTGTAACTAATATTTTTTTTTCTAGGATAATGCCTCTCTTCTTTTTCTTTTTTATGTGAGAAAATAATTTATTTTTTTTAATTGCTTAGTTCCAAGCAAATTTGGTCACAAAGCAAACCAAAATCATTTTGGTTTTTTATTTTTTTTCTTAACATTTTTTGTCCTCTTTATATATATATATATATATATATATATATATTGATTTTTTTTTAAAATAACAACGTCAACGCCGACTCGATAAAAAAAATAGATAATGACTTTAAAACGGTGCGCTAAAAGTTGAATGTGTTGAAATTATTTTTTGAAATTTAAATGTTTTTGAAAAGTCAAAAATATATATTTTAAATTTTAAAAATAAAAAAAATCAAGTTATTAGTACATCAATACACTTAATAGCCAGTTTTTTTTAGGAAAAGGCAAGATTATGAAAATATTGTTCTGAACAGTGTAAAAGTTGAATGTGTTGAAATAATGGGATTGCTTACTTTGTATGAGGATATGAGTGTGTTTGGTATTGCGGTAGCTGTTGTGGTTGTGGTTTGAAAAAAGTTATTTTATAAAAAGTACTTTTAATTGAGGTTGATTTGAAAAAATAGGTGTTTGGTTAAAACTGTAATTGAAATTGAGGTTGAGTAAAAAGTAGTTTAATGTGTTTGGTTAAGAATACTTTTGAAATTGAGGTTATAAAATAATTTAAAAATATATATTAATATTGATGGTTTTTAATTTAAAATTTTATATATTTAACTATTGATATTACATCATAAAATAAATAATACTTTATATAAAATATTTTTTTATTGTAATATTAAAATATCTACAATTCTACAAATGCTACGTCATCAAGCGATCTTTGTCTAATTTATGTAGTTAAATATTGAATAATATTAAATACTAGTTTTTCAAATAAAATACAATTAAAATAATAAAAAATAATTTTTATTTTACTGGATCGAACCTGTTTTAATATATTTTAAGTTTTGAACCGGAACCGGTTCGGCCAGAATAATACAGCATGCTACACTGTTGACGCGAACAGTGCAGCACTGCACTGTTTAATTAACATCAACAGTGTAACATGATGCACTGTTGACGCGAACAATGCAGCATGCTGCACTATTTACGCAAATTAATTGGGATGAACATGCAGTATGCTGCACTGTTCATGCCAATTAATTTGCTTGATGTGCGAAAGCATGCAGCAGAGAGGGAAAAACATGACAGAAAGTATCTAAATTTTGCTTTAACAAAACCGTGTTTTCAACGCATAGAATGATAGGTTCCATGTATAAAAATCACGACTCATTTCTTAACTAAATATTATGTTATTATTGTTACATGCTAAACGCAGCCACAAATTCTTAGCAAAACCGACTCAAAGAGTAAAATAATGGTAAGGAAAGAGGAAGCTCGCCGCTTGCCATTGAAAATGACAAAATTAGTAAGCATATGGAATTTTTGATCCCATTTGAATATGCATATCCAAATGAATGAAAGCTATCACACTATCCCATAAATACTAATTTCTCGGCCATTAGCACCAGCCGTTGGATCCTCATCCCGAAAACCAGAGGGTGGGTTCCACACACACATCATCCCGTGTCGCTCGAAAACAGCCTCGAACATAAAAATCATAATGATGGCACATCCTAATATCATGATCCCGCGCAACTCCAGATCACGCCCTAGAGAAATTGTTCTATCTTTCTAGACAAGACAAATTCGCTTCCAATCAGAAAAATAATAAAATAAATTTCCAAATGGAGACTCTCCAAGGAAGGAACACGAGCGCACTACACCACACTACACACCCCTGCAAACCTTAGCTGTTTTTATTTAAATAAAGAAATTCAATGCAACAGGCCTGCTGGGAGTTGCTGAGTGACCTAACTTAAGGTTTCCAGTTTCCACGACGGTTAGGGTTTTATATGGCGGCGGCGGCGGCGGCGACGGCGACGACGAATCCACAGTCACTACAGGCGCGTCCGTACGAGGACCACCGAACGCGAGCTTCGATACAGATCGACGACGAAGACGGAGAGTATGAAGACGCTGCTGGTATGGATGGCATGAAAGAGGCAGCAACAGTAGCGCAAGTGAATTCAGGGGTGAGCGTGGCAGAGCACCACCGTGGAGTACGAGTAGGAGTTGGTGGTGGTGTGGTTACGACTTCGAGGACTAGTGAGCTCACTCTCTCTTTTGAAGGAGAAGTTTACGTTTTCCCTGCTGTTACCCCTGAAAAGGTCTCTCCTTGTTTTGTTCTCCATGATTTTAACTTCAAAAATGGGAATTTTGTATGCATATGATGCTTATGTGCGTATTTATTAATGTTTTGCACGGAATCCTATATATATGTGTGCGCGCGCGTCCTTTCGAATTTTGTGTAAAAATTTATGTTCTCTTTTCAACTTCATATACTTTGGAAATTAGCATCGTACTTTGATGCTTTCAATTTTGAGCAACACCATATTTGTGCATTGATACGCGAATGTAGATGCTTTCAGTTCTTAGGGAAACTACTGCATGTGCTATGTATATTGTTTCTGTGGTTTTTTGGGAACTGCGGAAGCAACAATTGCATCTTCGGCTATTGCATTGGATGCATGTTTGCTTGCTACATCTACTTATTTGGAAAAATGTAATTAAATGCAATTATTTGTTTTTGTTCCTTTCATCTTTCCATCTGTTTTCCACAATTGCTGTGTAGTTGTCTGTCTGGGTATGTTTCCTTTAAAAGAATGAAATTATTGGTTTTGATTGTCAGGTGCAAGCAGTACTCTTGCTTCTGGGAGGAGGAGATATGCCCACTGCAGTACCTACTATTGAAGTGCCATATGATCAAAATAATAGGGTAATACTGAGTTTTTGGGTTATCAAGAGCAATGCCATTGCTTCCTGAGCTTACATTTCATGCATTCTCTAGGGAGTGGTCGACAACCCAAAGTTCTCAAATCTTTCACGAAGAATAGCCTCACTTGTTAGATTCCGTGAAAAACGAAAGGAGAGATGTTTTGACAAGAAAATAAGATACACTGTGCGAAAAGAGGTTGCACAGAGGTACTGCCAACTAAATCTTTAACTTCAAATTTGGCCCCTTTTAAAAATGTTTATCATGCTGCTTGATTATGTTATGTTTCTGGAAAATAATGAACTAGGTTGCTAGGATCAGCGATTTTTCTTTGCAACAAAACAAGATGATTTTCTTCTTTTATTTCCTTTTTATGTATTTGCTTGGGTGATAGCTACGGAGAGTTAAAACCTTTTTTAGTTCAACGAATGGAGGCAGCTGAATGTGCTGTGGTCATTGCTGGTTTTTTTTTTTCTTTAAAAATTCTCCTAATTGTGCTCATCTATGTTTGGTGGTTATTGGAACTAGGCAGAGCATTCAGTATGTATTGGGGATGCTTGTCACAGAAAGAGAAGTACTTTGATGTGAGGGGTGGAGATAGTTAGTTAAGCTACATAATTAAACCTTTTCCCAGGCATCCTTTAAGATTGTCTGGTAATATCATTGAAAGTATTTTGGTATTAACATTGTGTCACTCTCCTCTCTGTTGTCCTGCCAGAATGCACCGCAAGAATGGGCAATTTGCATCCTTAAAAGAAAGCCCAGGTGGTTCAAGTTGGGACTCCAGTCAGAGTTGCCTTCAGGATGTCATACCTCGTCCGGAAACTGTGTGAGTTAGTTAAAAACATAATCTGGATTTGACAGTTCCACTATTTAAAAATATTTATGACAATGATGTGCTTTTGCAATGTGTTTTAGTGTCAGGAGATGTCAGCACTGTGGTGTTAGTGAAAATAATACTCCTGCAATGCGTCGTGGACCAGCTGGACCCAGGACTTTGTGTAATGCATGTGGACTTATGTGGGCAAATAAGGTTTTTTTTTTTTTTGCTTTAAAATGCATGTTAACTGCAGCTGTTGGAGTCATAGAGTTAAACAGTCAATTATCAATCAGATGAGTTGTATCTGTTTACAAGTGTTTCTAAATGGCAAAAATAAACTCTTTGTTTCTGATGTCTTCAAAGTTTATTCAAAAAGGTAATAAGTTTGTGCTCTGTTCTTACCCATTCTTTAACATGTTCAGCTATACAAATCTGTCCAGTGCGCTGGTGAAAGTCCTTTAGACAAATAATATCATTTCACATGCTCGATATAAACACTTGTTCATTTATATGCCCTTTTTTATATGAAAAAAAGATGAAGAAAACATGAAAAGATGATTTTGTTTAGTCATTGGATACATTTTTTGCAACAACTTTGATATCTGTACCAACTGTTTGACTCGCTAATTCTTATGCTGCATTTTAGGAACAATTTCATTTCTCATAATGGTCCAGGGGTAGCACTTGATGAGTAATCTTATTATCCAATCTTCTGTTGCACTTGATTGCATAGCTAATGAAAAATTAAAGGACGTAAAGGTGGTTTTTCTTGGTTTATTGGGAGGCTGAAGAAGGCTTGGACTACAATGCGAGGTCTGAACATTTTAGTCCCTAAATCCACATCCCATCCCACCTAGGATTTGAACATTTGAAGTCACTGTTGTGGCCAGGACAAAATGTGATAAATTTATGTGCAAGCATATAATTAAGTTGTGCAAAACCAACAAACCATGTGAATGTTCAAAATTAAACATGTTAGGCAGGCAATGGTCTTATAGTTGACTTTCCTTTCCTTTTTTTTTTTTTTTTCAATCCTGTAGGGTTGTGAATAGAAGTGCACCTATTTTGGATATTGGATATTACAGGCTGTTTGTTAGGCAGTAGTTTCCAGATATGCTTCAGATTGAGCTTCTCTGTGGTTTCTAATGTTATTAATCATTTTGGATTTCTACTTGAAGTGACTTCTACATTTCCCTTGTTGAATATGCAGGGATCATTGAGGGATCTCAGAAAAGGAGGAAGGAATCTTCCAATGGGCCAAATTGAACCTGTATGTACGATGAGTAATAGCTGTTTTTTTTTTTTTTTTTTTATTTTATGAACTGCTGCTTTAAAAATGTGCTGCTCTCTTACAAGCTTGAATTTGAGCTTTGCCAATGACGAGTTCCTATTTTATCCTGTCACTGCCTTTTCCTTTATTACATATACATGTGATAGTTCTATGCGATGACTTTGATTTTTGCTCTTATCTATTGATTTCTGAATCCAGCACTGAAATTTTACACTGTAGTCTCATTCTAATTTGAACATTTATAGTGGTGGTAATAACATTGACACTGTTACTATCATTGGTTTGACTGGTTTAACCTTTGATGTTGATGAGATTTGCAGGGAACACCAATTGATGTCAAGCCTTCCATTATGGAAGGGGAATTTTCTGGTAACCAGGATCAGGATGAGCATGTACTGTCTCATCTTATCATTGCTATTATGTCGTTGATAACTGGACTGCATGTTTCATCTTTCTAAGTTGATCTATGGGGCATGCAGGGAACTGCTAAAAATCTTCCCAAGGCAGTTAATGAAGGATTCAACAATCGTTCTATCAATCCAGATGAAGTATGCTTCCAATCTGAGCCTTAACATGCAAGTAAATGAATTTGTTGGTTGTTCAGAATCATTTATTGCTTGATTTTGGAGCAAAACTGTATAGTTCCTGTCTTTTCTAGCTTCAGCAATTTTGCAATGGATGGAAGCAGTTTGTTTTTTATTGTGGCAATGATTTCTTTTCTACTCGGTGTTGTTTTCTGTGTGCGCGCCTTATGTTTCTGGATTTTTATCAAAAGCCGTATCAGAATGTCTTCTGTTTATGTCATCTGATTTATTTTTCCTAGCCAATTGGGTCATCTATACATCACTCAGGTGCAGGTTTTGCAAGAAGCTGATCAAGATCTTACAAATACTTTGCCAATGGGAGCTGTCCATTCTTCTGGAGATGATGATGAGCAGGTATAATACCTATATGAAAATCAATTGATAGCACATTACATGATTGCTAAGTGCTGATGTCCTCTGTGGTATGTGCCTTGACTTCCTTGTTGGTGTACTAACAGTGCATTTTCTATCTGTTAGCCTTTTGGGCAAGCCTCTTACCCTTGAGAAAGAGTTATTGTCAGATGTAAGGGGAAATTTGGAAGTCAAGATACGGGAAGCCAGGGATGGCAGTAGCATTTATGTGCAATTGCACATAGTTAAAGAGTTGTTTCTTGAACAGAACACAAAACAAAGTTCATGGAGTGCACTAGTATGCTCATGTGCTATTAAGCAACTAAGAGTTATCTTCAAAATGTCAAATCTAATGAAGTTTTTGTTTTTTAATCATTACATCACAATATGACCAATTTCTTTGCCTTGTTTATTACAAGGCATAGGTATTTTTTTTTTGGATAAATTATGATAAGGTATTATTCACTTAATCAGTGATTTCGGATGACATGTTGGGAAATAAGAGGCTTTCATGACAAAGTTTTGGGATTTGCAGGAACCACTGGTTGAGCTCGCTAATCCTTCAGATACAGAACTCGACATTCCTGCTAATTTTGAGTAGAAGGTGACGGTTTGCTCCTGTCCATTAATGTTGGAGAGACTTGGATAGGAGATGGGTGCTATCTTTTGGATCCCTCTTACCGTGATGTGATGCTACATGGACGGAAAGTTACTTATATCTCTCATGAAGGGTGTAATTAGCAAATTGTGAATTGTAACTATAAACAGGCATGTCATTGGTTCGCAACTGCAGCTTTGATTTCATGGCAGGAGATGTGATTACTACTGTCTATATGGGGCAACGCTTCTTGTTGATATTAGTTCTGGATCCTTTAGGACACACCTGAGTGTGTTTACTACTGTCTATATGTGATTTAGGCTGTTATAAAATTGCGATGTACTTGTTAATCATTCTTAACACTGGTCCAATTGGCTAAAATAAGTATATTTCTGGTATTCTGATGTTTCAATACATGGGTTTGCCCAAGCGACAAGGGTGGTAGAAATGCTTATGTTTTTTTTTTTTTATTATTATTATTATTTCTTCATTGGGCACCTGACGTTTTGTGAATAGCGAAGGTGAATTTGGCTTGGACCATGTGTTGTGTCTGCATCCAGAGTAGAACTTTCCGACTGTTGTGTACAGAGACTGGTGATGAGTAACAAGATATGTTATTATTTAATCAATTATCGAGCTTCGGTGCAATCAAAACATGATTGCGAAATGTTATTTTCATTGATTTTCTAGCATGGAGCATTCATGTAAATTTCATGCAATGCCACACCAGTCAAGCTCTGAAATAAAGATCACCAACCGCTCATCACTTGCATAATACACCAGTGAAGATGCATGGAAAGTTTCTCAGGTGCCCTGCCCTTGCTTACACGTACAAAAGAGATGAACGGTCAATCATGTACCTCTTTAATGTTTATATCACTTTCATTATAGAGGTAAAGCTCCTTCATGCTAGATAGCATTGGATAGAATCAAACTGCAGCCTTGACTCATGAGATTAGAGGCATGAGATAAGTTATCTCAGTGCAGATTCATCACCTGCATTCCCGTGACAGACTTCAACATGCTTCTTAACTCGTGAGAACAGTCTCCTCCAAGTCCCTGTAAACTCGACACACTGAAATGTATCAATCAGCAGCTCAAGTTCATGCAGATTAAGAGACAGTTTGTTTGCGTGGTTGCTTCTGCGTTTGAAGCAACCACAGCAAACATAATGTTTGGTAATGTCAAAAACGTAAAAAATAACTGGTGGGACCCATGCCAATTCACGTTTTTAACGCAACATTAACGAAGCAACTCCAGGCTGCTTTTTTACATTTGAGATTTGCGTGCATAGTGCAATTTACTTGCACTGTGCACGCCAACAGTGCAAGTGAATTGCACTGTTCCCGTGAACAGTGCAATTCACTTGCACTGTTCGGGTATTTTTTTTTTTTTTAGTGTGTATAGTTTTTGTATATTTTTTTTTTAAAAAAACTAGTTTTACATTCTCATGTAAATAATATTTTTTTTCCTAAAAAACTAGTATAGAGCGAATTAAATTCACTCGCACCGCACTGTAATATCAAATTAATTTTATTCCTGATAATATTTTATCTAATTTTATTGCACGCTCAAAAAATTATAGAAACTGTAGTTCTTATCGAATGAATTTTGTACGTAATGAAATTGTAGATGGTTTAATGGCATGATAAAAAATATTTTATATAAAGTATTATTTATTTCATGAATTAATAGTAATAGTTAAATCTACAATATTTAAATTTAAAACCATCAATATTAATATATTTTTAAAAAAATTATTTTATAACCTCAATTTCAAAAACATTCTTAACCAAACACATTAAACTACTTTTTCTTAAACCTCAATTTTAAACACAGTTTTAACCAAACACCTATTTTTTCAAACCAACCTCAACTAAAAGTACTTTTTATAAAACAACTTTTTTTAAACCACAACCACAACAGCTACCACAATACCAAACACACTCTAAATCTTGAGCTTTCATGAGTAAGCTGCAAACCTACACCAGAGTAATATGAAACACGTTACTGTACAACAAATCAGTGCCACACAACATAACACATGATCATTTCACACAGTAAACCAACCTGGCTTATCTTAATGTTGTTATATTCCATTACTACTCGAGGTCGACATCTTTTCTCTTCATTTGTTTTCCCAACCTTTTTCTCCTCTTGAGATGACCGGCTAGACTTCACAAGCTTGGACTCTCTTTTAACTTAGTTTTAGATGATTCATCTGGTTGCTCAATAGAATCAAATGGCTCGCTTTTTGAGGAAGAAATGCTGGATGAGTGGGCCTGTATGACAAGTACAGTGGCAACAGACTCTGCAACCATCTCATCCCATGTTCTGCCAAGAGAAGAAGATGTTCTCCGTAACCCAGGGGCTGAATTGCCAATCACTTTGGATGGGACATCAGACTCTTTTGTTGCATGAATGCATGGGAAGAAGCTTCATGTCTTTACAAATTACGACTGATAAAGAGCCTACGCATACTACTAACAGCAATCTGAATCAGAAATTAACTGACAAGTCCAAGCATATGCCACAAAGTCCATTCCTAATCTACAGTGTTAAAGAAACAATCATCAAAACTACTGTTTCGAGCTATCAGAGCCAACCACAAACAGATGGGGAAAGATGAAAAAGATAAAGAAAGGAACGAAAAAAGCAGGACATCAAAGAAAAACTGGTAAATCGAATGCAACTCATAATTTCAAATAGAAGACAGCGTGTTGAGACAGGACCTAAAAGGAAACCAAAGAAAAATGCAAATAAAATAAAAAAATCTTCACTTGGGAGCCATGCAAAGAGGAGATTGGTCAACACATCCAGCATAACCTGAAACTGGCGGGATGTCATTGTTGCCATTATGTTATGAGAATTGAACGTAAGCTCTTACAGAGGCTTGACCTGTAGTAAAATAGTTGGAAGGTAAGAATATTGTTCAAAACACAGAATTCAACTTGATAAAACAATCAGCATTTAAAAGATTAACTTCAGAGGATTCCAAAGGATAAGCAATAGCGCACACAACCAAAGCATTGTGTACTGATAAGCGAGGCAATCTAGATAAACTATCCTATAGCATAAAATTGTTGTTTTACCTTCAAGTCTGGAGTACCACCTTTGGGTCTTGTGTACCGAAAGTACATATCGCAAGGCATGAACACTCTTTCAAGTAGAGCACCCGTGCGCTTACTTTTGGAGAGCTTCTAAGAATTTTTGGAAGCCAGTGCAGTCCAGCCCCTGGATCAACATCAGTTGGTGCAACATGAGCCTGTACATGCTCCAACATTACAGAGAACTCCGTGCACTTCCATGTCATTTCAGGTACATGTTCAGGAATTTGGACGTTTCCATTAACCAGTGCTTGTTCAATAATCTCGTATCCAACATGAAGAATAGAATTAAATGATTGAGCTAATACAAAACCAGAAATGACAGCAAGCAAGAATCTACCCTGCCGGAAGAAAATGACCCAAAGCACAAGTACCATTTGTTAGATGTTTCAATAGACAAACTTAATACGAAGGGAGTTGGAAAACCCCGAATGTGAACATTTTCTGGAGCAAGTATATTACATTTTAAAGATTTAGATGAAAAAAAGGTTTTTTTTTTTCATTGATAATAATGCTGAGAACATACAGCATAAATGCTAGTTTTTTTTTTCATTGATAATTCTGGCTGGAGCTTCATCAAGAACTGGTCCCTCTGGCTCTCGGCATGAACAAGGTATAGTGCTTCTAAACTTTCCTTTGGTATTTTAGAGTAAATTATGCCAGTATATTCACTCCATAGGTTTAGAAATTCAGCATAGAATTGTTCAATTGAGAGATTACCTTGTTTGTAATTGGCAATACCCATTTCGACTTGAAATTTTTGAGCTGAATTGTTCTGGGAATAGATGAGTCGGAGGTAGTCCCAAATCTCCTTCCCTGTGCTAAACGATCGAAGATTGTTGATCATATGAGGCTCAACAGACCCCAGTATCCAAGATACAATTTTCGTATCCTTGGTAGTCCATATACTCAACTCCTGTGGATCAGTTGGTACTGGTGAAGATCCATCGAGAAGCCCCCATAATTCCTTCTCTTTAACAAATATACGAAACTAAAACTCCCAATTGACATAGTTTTTGCCATTGAATCGAGTAAGAAAAGCATCTCCAGACATCCTAGGAACCCAAAAAAATCACCAAATACCGACGAATTCAGTATGTAAACTGAAGAGATGAAAAAAGGTCTAGATCATAATAGTTGGCTCTGATACCATGTTACAAATATCAAATTTCAATGTAAAATTGTTCTGTCTTTCATTGGCCTTTCGGAAGGAGGAATTTTGTCCTCTAAATACATGTAATAATCCTTAATTTACTGTCTCTAATCCCTGATTTGTAGTCCATAATAAATACAAGATTTTTTGTTACAATTTGGTTGCCATATATTGTTGATATTCTTGCCATAATATACACTAACATCCCCCCTCAAATTGATGTTGGCCGATCAAGAAGCATCAATTTGTCAATCATGAGTTGATGT
>Ga0325400_1003814_pt1 | contig 13780 bp, 11 predicted proteins | sample PopdelMetagenome_2_FD_205662 | JGI IMG/M metagenome (GOLD analysis project Ga0325400, IMG submission 205662) | Populus deltoides microbial communities from Bellville, Georgia, United States - Xylem-PdKOR-R1 | ecosystem: Host-associated > Plants > Phyllosphere > Stem > Wood/Secondary xylem... | reverse complement strand
AGGACCTGCGACCCCAGATCGGCCGCGCCCGCCCCTTGGCCGAACGGTCCCTGGGCCACCCGGATGCGGGCGCTGTCTCCCTCGCCCTGGTGACCCGCACCATCGCCGTGAAGCTCTAGGGCCCCCGCGTCCCTTCCTCGAGCCCGTTCTGCGTTGGTCGGTGCGTCGGATCGTGCAGGACAGTTGCGGTCACTGGTTGCGATCAGTGGTTGTGGCACGTTGTGTACCAGTCCAAGGCGTCGAGTGGTACGCAAGGTTCCACAAGTCTTCGCCGCTGCCTGGCAACGAGGGCGTTGGGGGGGTTGTGTTGTGACGTTGTGACGTTGTGCGGTGCGGCCGCCGTGGGGGTGTGGGGAAGCCGGCGCACGCGGAGATGACGCCTGTAGCGCAGGGCATTGGTCAGCGCGCGTCAGCATGAGAAGGTCGTCGCGTCACGCTCCGTCACCGGTCCCCAGTGAGCTCGGCAATTCGCAACAACCTCGATCAAGGAAGGGACGAGGACGTCACCGCCGCGCCGCGCGGCTGTCCGAGAACTCCACTGCGCCACACCCAGGCGAACGAAACCCACGCGGGCAGGACAACACCGAACACCGGGACCGGTCCGGGCACCTGGTAGCACAGGCACAGCACAACCCCCAGCACGATCGCGTGGCCGAGCCCGATCAGCGGCCGGGCTACGACGAGCGCCGCCGCCCGCCGGTACAACCCCGCCACGCCGTCGGCGTAGTGCGCCTGCAACGGCAGCACGAGACTCCCGACGACGAACGTCGCGGCCCCCAGCACCCACACCAACGCCGACGTCACCGAGGCCAGCGGGCCGGCAGCGAAACCCACGAGGTACCGGTCGTAGGCCACCACCCCGGCGACCAGCAGGAGGGGTCCTCCCACGAGGTTCGCTGACCGGAACTCCGAGCGGTAGAACGTGGTGAACTCCCGGTCCACGCGTTCGCGGTCGCCGGTTCCGTCCCGCAGGTCGCGGCGGACCACCGCGATCACCGCCGCGGTGGCCGGCAGCACCCCCAGGACGACTCCCCCGGCCAGCGCTCCCGCACACCAGAACAGGTGCAGCTGCAGAAACCTCAGAGCCGTGTCCCCGGACCGGGTGTGCCACCCGAGGAGGCGGTTCATCAGCCCTTCACCGAACCGATCATGACGCCCTTCTCGAAGTACCGCTGCACGAACGGGTAGACGAGCAGCACGGGAGGGGTCGACACGATGATCACGCCGTACTTGATCTACCTCGTCGGTGCTGCAGATCAAGGCGTCGGTGCGACGCCAACGGCGCAGCGCCCGCGCCGCCGCGTCGGCTCCCGCACGGCGGTCGAGAACCCCGGGCAGGTCGAGCGACCGCAGCGCCGAGGAGTCCGCACCGGCGTCGGCCCCGGTCCGGCCCCAGCAGCACGGGACGCCGGCGGCCCATCAGCGTCAAGTGTCGTGCGACCAACACCAGGGCCTGCTCGATGTCCTCGTCGACGCTGTCCGCATCGTCGCGGTGACCACCCTGGACCACGACGAGCGGCGCGGAACCCAGCGCACCGACGAGCTCCACGTCACCGGGTAACGGGCCCACGTGCAGCACGCCGTCGAACTCGTCGGCTCGGGTGGAGGCCTCGGCCACGAGGGCCTCGACGAGCACGGCGCAGTAGGGGCGCCGCAACGGCGCGACGCCGATGCCGACCACCCCGGTGCGCCCGGTCCGCAGGACCCGGGCGCTGCCGTTCGGCACCCAGTCGAGTTCGGCGATGGCCGCGCGGACGCGGGCCACGACCTCCGGTCGGGTGTGGGGTTCAGCGTTGACCACCCGCGAGACCGTCGTGATCGAGACGCCCGCGAGTGCGGCGACGTCACGCATGGTCGGGGGCACCGGGGACAGCGTAGGCGGACGGGCCGGGCCGCCCGTCAGTCCTGGGCCGCGTGCTTCCCGCGGGGAGGCGTCACGACCGGCGCCGGCCGACCCCGCCGGGCGGCCCGCCGCAGCACCCACCGCTGGCCCAGCGTGTAGATCACCGGAACCACGACCAAGGTCAGCAGCGTGGAACTGATGAGCCCGCCGATGACGACGACCGCCAGCGGCTGGGAGATGAAACCCCCGCTGCCGGTGATGCCGACGGCCATCGGGATCAACGCGAAGATCGTCGCGGCTGCCGTCATCACGATGGGCCGCAACCGTTGTCGAGCGCCTTCCGTCACGGCTTCGTCCAGCGGACGGCCCTGGGCGCGGTACTGGTTGATCAGGTCGATGAGGACCACCGCGTTGGACACGACGATCCCGACCAGCATCAACGCACCGATGAGCGCGGGAACCCCGAGCGGCGTACCGGTGACGAGCAACCCGACGATCGCGCCGGTCGCCGCGAACGGCACCGAGACCAGCAGGATCAACGGCTGCACCAGCGAGCCGAACGTCGCCACCAGCACGACGTAGACGATCGCGATCGCCAGCAGCAGAGCCAGTCCGAGGTCGGCGAAGGCATCCGCCTGGTCGGAGGCGACGCCGCCGACGGTGAGTTCCGCCCCGGCCGGCAGTTCCAACCCGTCGGTGACGCTCGTCAGGTCGGCGGTCAGGGTTCCGACGTCCTGACCGGCCGGGGTCACCGACACGGTCTCGGTCCGTCGACCGTCCTGGCGGGTGATCCGGGCCGGTGCCTGCACCACCTCGACGGTCGCCACCGCGTCCAACCGCACGGGGCCGGACGGGGTCGTCACCGGCAACGCCTGCAGCGTTTCGAGATCCGCGGGAGCGTCGGCGAAGTGCGCGACGACGTCCACCGGTCCGGACCCCAGGTCGAGGGACCCGACGGGAGCGTCGTTCATCGCCCCCGCCACGGCGGTGCTCACCTGGGTCTCCGTCAGCCCCCGCGCCGCCGCTGCGGACCGGTCGACGGTGACCTGCACGACCGGCTGGTCCAGGGCCAGGGAGTTCGTGACGTCCCCGGCCCCGTCGACCCCCTCGACGGCGTCCTGGACCTGTTGCACCGCATCGGCCAGGACGTCCGGGTCGTCGGCGGTCAGGACGAGGTCGACCGTGGAGGAGGCGAAGCCCGCGTCGCCGGCGGAGACCTGCACATCGACGACGGGGTCGACGTCGAACCCGGACAGCGCCTCGGAGACCTCGGTCTCCGCCCCCTCGACCTCGGCGTCCTGCGTCAACGTCACCGCGAAGCTCGCCGTGAGCGAACCGCCACCCCCGAACGCTGCGAAACCCGACCCCTGGCCGACGGTGGTCTGCACGGTCTCGACGTCGTCGAGCTGCAACAGCCGGTCCTCGAGTTCCCGTGCGGCGTCGTCCTGCGCCGCCAACGACGTTCCCGGCGAGAACGTCTGCGTCACCGTCAGCGCGTTCTGCCCGGAGTCCCCGATGAGGTTCGTCTGCAGCCGGGGAACCAGGGCGAGGGTTCCGCCGAGAACGACGACGGCGATGATCAGGGTGACGACGGGACGGCGCAACGAGGCGGCCAGCACCGGCAGGTACCCGCGCTGCCACAAACCCCGACGTTCCTTCTCCTCGGCCGCCTCCCGCGCCTGCGCCCCGACCGTTCGCAGGAACCAGAACGCCAGCACGGGCACGATGGTCAGGGCCACGAACAACGAGGCCAGCATGGCGATCGCCACGGTCAGCGCGAACGGCCGGAACAACTCGCCCACGAAACCCGAGACGAAACCGATGGGCGCGAACACCGCCACCGTGGCCAGGGTCGAGGCCGTGATCGCCCCCGCCACCTCCCGCACCGCGGTCAGGATCGCCGCCCGACGTTCCTCGCCGTAACTCAGGTGTCGGGAGATGTTCTCGATGACGACGATCGAGTCGTCCACCACGCGGCCGATCGCGATCGTCAACGCCGCCAGGGTCAGGATGTTCAGCGTGTAGCCGGTGAGCCGCATGACGGTGAACGCGACGAGCAACGACAACGGGATCGACAACGCCGAGACCAGGGTCGAACGCCAGGAGGCCAGGAACAGCAGGATCACCACGACGGCGAACAGCAACCCCAGTCCGCCCTCCTCGGCGAGGCCGGTGATCGACTCCTCGATGAACGGCGCCTGGTCGAACACGACGCTGACCTCGACGTCCTGCGCGGCCAACCGGTCGGCGACGTCGTCGAGGGCCTCGGACACCGCGTCGGAGACGGCCACGACGTTGCCGTCGGGCGTCTTCGTCAGGGCGACCCCGAGGGAGGGTTCGCCGTTCAGCCGGGAGAACGACGTGGCCGCCTCCTCCCCGTCCACCACGGTGGCGATCTCGTCCAGGCGCACGGACCCACCCTGGGTCGGCACGGGGACCGCTGCGAGTTCCTCGACGCTCGTGATGGGAGTTCCGACCTGCACCGCGAGGGTCTGCTCGCCCTGCGTCAGGGTGCCCGCCGGTGCGCGGATCCCGTTGTCCTGCAGGAGCGAGAGCAGGTCCGCAGCCCCGACCCCCGCGGCGGCGAGCGCCGGCAGGTCGACGTCGAGGACGATCCGGGCGGTGGGTTGTCCGGTGACGCTGACCGATCGGACCCCGTCCAGGTCCTCCAGGGCGGGGGTGAGCACGTCGTCGACGGCGCCGACGAGGGCCGCCTGGTCGGACCCTCCGGCCACGGCCAGCTGCACGACAGGCAGGTCGTCGACGGAGCCCGCGATGACCTGCGGGTCGACGGTCTCGGGGAGTTGCCCTTCGACGGTGTCGAGGGCTCCGCGCAGGTCGGCGAGGGCGGCGCTGATGTCGGTGCCGTACTCGAACATGACGGTGGTGGAGGACAGGTTCGCGGCGGACGTCGACTGGACGGACTCGACCCCTGAGACACCGTTGACGGCGGTCTCGACGACGGCGGTGACCTGCTGTTCGACGACCTGCGGGGAGGCCCCGGGGTAGGCGCCGATGACGGCCGCGGCGGGGAACGAGATCGACGGGATGAGTTCCTGCCGCAACGATCCGAGGTTGACGGCGCCGAGCACGGCGATGGCCACGGTGATGAGGGCGGTGAGCGCGCGGTGCCCGAGCGAGAACCGGGACAGCAGGTGCACGGGGGTCTCCCTGACGACGTGACAGCACACAGGATGTGACGATCGTTGCAGGTGTGCTCACGCTACGTGGAACACGGGTGTCATCCGTCGCGCGTCGCGGCAGGATGTCCCTCGTGTCCCCACGGCGGCGGTTCGCGACCTTGCAGGACGTCGCCGAGCGCGCCGACGTCTCCCCCCGCACCGTCTCGAACGTCGTGAACGGGGTGGCGCACGTCAACGGTGCGATGCGTGAGCGGGTGCTGGCGGCGGTGGCGGACCTGGACTACCGGCCGATCGGTGCGGGTCGGGCCCTGCAGGGCCACCCCGAGCAGCTCGTGACGCTCGTGATCCCCGACCTCGCCATCGCCTACTACGCCGAGCTCGCGCGGGCGGTGGGGGTGCGGGCGCGCGAGCACGGCCTGCGGTTGGTGCTGGAGCAGACCGACGGCGAGTCGGGTGCCGAGAGCGCCGCGGCCCGGCGGGTGCTGTCCGTGAGCGCGGGAGCGCTGTTCTTCCCGCTGGGGTTGCCGCTGGAACTCCTGGAACCGTTGGCGGCCGCGCGGCCCGTCGTGCTCGTCGGCGACCACGGTCGAGGGACGACGCTGGACCACGTCTTCATCGACTCCGTCGCGGTGGGACGGGCGGCGACCGAGCACCTGCTGTCGCGGGGACGCCGTCGGATCGCGTTCCTGGGCTCGCCGAACGAGCGCCCGCACACGGCCGCTCACGCCCGCGAACAGGGTTTCCGGGACGCGCTGGCCGGGCACGGCCTCGAGGTCGACCCTCGTCGGTTGCGTCCGTTGACGGAGTGGTCGGAGGCGGGTGGCCTGGTGGCGACCGGGCTGCTGCTGGTGCAGGAGCCCGGTGTCGACGGGATCGTGGCCGCCAGCGACGCGGTCGCGGTCGGTGCCCTGCGGGCGTTGCGGCTCGCGGGGCGGCGCGTCCCGGAGGACGTGGCGGTCGTCGGCATCGACGACGTCGCGGGGGCGGCGTTCGCGGACCCGCCGTTGACGACCGTCGCGATCGACCGCGAGGGGATGGCTCGGGCCGCGGTGCAGCTGCTCGCTGACCGGTTCACGGGATACTCCGGCCCTGGACGGACACGCGCGGCGGGGATCTCGTTGGTGCTGCGCGCGAGTTCCTGACTCAGGCGCTGGCGCGCAGGATCGAGCTCATCTTCTTGCCCCGGGCCACCTCGTCGACGAGCAGGTCCATCCACCGGATCTTCTGCATCAGCGGGTCCTCGATCTCCTGCACCTTGTGCCCGCAGATGGTGCCCTTGATGAGACCGACGTGCTCGTTCAGCCCGGGGGCCTGCGCGAAGAACGTCTCGAAGTCGACCCGTTGAGCCAGTGCGTCTTCCAGCCCGTCCTGGTCGTACCCCGTGAGCCACCGGATCACGAGGTCGACCTCCTCGCGGGTGTGCCCCTTGCGCTCGGCCTTGGCCACGTAGTGCGGGTGGACGTCGGCGAGCGGGGTGGCGAAGATCCGGTGTCCGGGCATGTTCTGAAAGTACCGGGGGTTGGTCGGGGCATGGCGTGGAGCACCCGGGAACTGGCCGGTCTGGCGGGGACGACGGTGAACACCGTCCGGCACTACCACCGGCTCGGTCTGCTGCCCCTGCCCGAGCGCGAGGACAACGGCTACAAGCAGTACGGGGTGGCCGACCTCGTCCGGCTGCTGAGGATCCGACGGCTCGCCGACCTCGGGGTTCCGCTCGCGGAGATCGGCCGGGTCAGCTCGGGCGGTCCCGAGGCCGCGGACGTGCTGCGCCGCATCGACGCCGACCTCGCCACGAGCATGGACCGCCTGGCCCGGGCGCGGGCCGACATCGCGGCGATCCTCGCCGGTGGCGGGCCGGCGGACACCGCCGCGGGTTTCGAGTCCGTCGCGGCCGGGTTGAGCGAGGCGGACCGGTCGATCCTGCACGTCGTCGGGCGGCTCTGGGACGCGGACGCGGTCGGCGACGTGCAGGTCATGGCCCAGGAGGACGCCACGGTGAACGCCGAGGTGAACGCGGCGTTGAGCGCCCTGGTGGCGGACGCCGACGAGACCACCCGGCAGGACCTCGCCGAGCGACTGGCTCCCGTGCTGGCCGCGTACCGGGAGAAGTTCCCGTGGTTGCAGGAGCCGGAGACCCGGTTGGTCCGCGACCAGACCGGTGCCCGGCAGGCGTACGTCGCCGCCCTGTCCGAGCTCTACAACCCCGCGCAGATCGACGTCCTGCGCCGGGCGGTGCTGCTGCTGGGTCTTGACCGTGTGCCCGGTACAGGGTCTTGACTCCCCGGGATGAGCCACGAGAGCCCACTGCTGGCCGAAGACCTGATGCTGTGCCTCTTCCAGCCCCGCCACGGCACCATCGCCGGGGAGGGCACGCTGTACTACGTCCTCGCCGGGGCGTTGGTGGCCGAACTGGCCCAGCAGGGTTCCCTGCAGGCGGACGACGGAGGCTTGGTCACCGCGGTCGGTGACGCACCGGTCGACGACCTGCTGCGGCCGGCCTGGGACTACGTGGCCGACAAGCCCCGCAACGTCCAGACCGTCCTGGCCGCCATCGGACCGACACTGCGCGAACCCGTCCTGGACCGGCTGGTGGCACGGGGCGACATCTCCCGCACCCGTGGGAAGGCGTTGGGGTTCGTCCCCACGACGAAACTCGCCGACGGGAAGACCGGACACCGCGCCGAGATCATGGCCGACGTCCGGGCCGCGCTGGTGGACGGGACGGACCCCTCTCCCCGCACCGCCGCCCTGGCTGCGCTGATCTCCGGCAGCGGGGCCCTGCCCCAGTTCCACCCCGAGATCCCGTGGAACTCCGCGGTGATCGCCCGGGCGAAGGAGCTCGAGCACGGGAACTGGGGCGCGGCCGCGGCCGGCGACGCCGTGACCCGGACGATGACCGCGATCGTCGTGAACAGCGTCGTCGTGGCCACTACCGTGCTTCCCCAGAACTAACTCAGCAGGTCGCGGACCATCGGAACGACCTTCGCCCCGTACAGTTCCACGGACCGCAACCGGGCCGACGCCGGCACCGCCCCCGCCGCGGAGTAGATCATGTCGAACCGTCCCACCCCGAGTTCCTCGACGGCCGCAGCGATCTTGCGGGCCACGGTCTCGACCGAGCCGACGTACAACGAACCGTCCGCCACCTCGGCGTCGAACTCGCTGCGCCGCAGTGGCATCCATCCGCGTAGCGCACCGATGCGGTCCCGGATGACCTTGTAGCCGGGGTAGAACAACGCCTGGGCCTCGTCGTCGGTGTCGGCGACGAACCCCGGCGAGTGCATGCCCACCGGCCCCGGGGTGGTCTCCAACTGGTCCGCGGCTCGCGCGTAGAGGTCCACGTAGGGCGCGAAACGCGCGGGCGGACCGCCGATGATGGCCAGCATCAGCCCGAACCCGTAGCGGGCGGCCCGTACGACCGATTCCGGGGAACCCCCGACCCCCACCCATGTCCGCAACCGCCCTTCGGTCTTGGGGAACACATCGGCCTCGTGCAGCGGGGCGCGCGTGGTCCCCTCCCAGGTGACGGGGGTTTCGTCGAGGAGGCGGTGGAAGAGTTCGATCTTCTCCTCGAACAGCACGTCGAAGTCGGCCAGGTCGTACCCGAACAGCGGGAACGACTCCGTGAAGGAGCCCCGGCCCAGGATCACCTCGGCGCGCCCGTTCGAAAGGGCGTCGACGGTCGCGAACCGTTGGAACACCCGGACGGGATCGTCCGAGGACAGCACCGTCACCCCCGACGCGAGCCGGATCCGGGAGGTCGTGGTGGCGATACCCGCGAGGACCGTCTCGGGCGTCGAGATCGCGTACTCGGGGCGGTGGTGTTCGCCGAGGGAGACGACATCGATGCCGACCTGGTCGGCCAGTACCGCCTCGGCCAGCGTCGCGCGGATCGCGGCCGCGTGGGTGATGACCTTGCCCCGCTCGTCGCGCGGGAGGTCACCGAAACTGTCGACACCGAACTCGAGGTCCGTCGGATCAGCAGGCACGCCCGGAGTCTGCGGTGTGTTCCCGGCACACGGTCAACGCCTGCGGATCAGCGCTGCTCGTAGATCCCCAGCCGCTGGTCCCAGCCGAGGTGCAGGGTGGTCCGGTCGGTCTCGTGCACCCGTCGAGGCCCCCGCGGCGCTCACGCGCCGCGCCACCGCAGGACGAGTTCGCCCGACCCTGGGACACCTGTTCGTACGGGGATCTCCCACTCCTGCCGGTGCAGGTGGCATGCGGGGTGGCCCACGTCCGTGTCACACGTTGCGGTCCGGGCCCGGACCCGCAGTACGCCGTGGAATCCCGCAGCGACGACGAGATCCCGGCCCAGCCCTACGGTCTCCCCCGCCCCGGCGACGAGGAGCTCGGGCGGTTCCACGCTGACGTCGAGCCGAGCGGGTTCACCCCACCGGTGGTCCGCCACCTGCCCCGACGGCGGGGTGAAGACGACCGTCAGGGAAACCGGTCCCGCCGGGAGTTCCACCGCCGGGACCCGGGTCGCCGTCGGGCCCCGGCGCACCCGGGTCAACCGGTGGGCCGCCTGTTCGAGGACCAGTAGGTCCTCCCCGACCACGACGACGTCCACGGGTTCGGCCAGGCCGTCCACGACGGTGGACACCTGCGAACTCACCGGGTCGTAACCCCGCACCGCGCCGTTGAACGTGTCGGCCACGAGAACGGTGCCGTCGGGGGCGACGGCCAGACCCAGAGGGTGCTGCAGCAGCGCACGGTCCGCGGGTCCGTCGTGCCGGCCGAACTCGAACAACCCCTGCCCGACGTGCGTCCGCACCTCGTACCCCGCACCGGCGACCGGGTCGGTGTTCGCGAGACGGCTGTCGCGCACGACGGGCACCCGACGGTCAGGGGTTCCGGTGCGGTGCAGGCTGCGCAGGGCCGAGGTCTCGGCGTCGACGAACCACAGCGCGTCGTCGGCGACGGTCAGTCCGGAGGGTTGCGCGAGCCAGGCCCGCTCGGCCGCGCCGTCGAGCAACCCCTCGGCCGTGGTCCCGGCCAGCACCCGCACCTCCCGGGACGAGGGATCGAAGGCCCACAACTGGTGCACCCCGGCCATCGCGATCACGACCTGGTCGTCGAACCAGACCGCGTCCCACGGGGAGGACAGATCCTGCTCCAGCGCAGCGCCTCCGCCCTCCCGGCGGCGAAGTTGTCGCCCTGTCCCGGCGACGGTCCGCACCGACCCGTCCAGCAGGCGAACTCCGCGCAGAGCGTGGTTGCCCCGGTCGGCGACCACCAGGTCGTACCCGACCGCCCCGGCGACGTCCGGCGGCAGCAACGCGAAACCCTGGGGTTCCGCGAAACTCGCGACGCCGGTAGGGCCGTCCACGAATCCTCTGGTCCCGCTCCCGAGGCGACGCAGCTCGCTCTCCCCGTCCTCGGCGAGTTCGACGAGCTGGTGGTGCCCGGTGTCGGCGACGAGCAGCGAACCTCCGGGCAGGGGCAGAGCCCGCGACGGGAACGAGAGCACAGACGGGGGCGCCGACGGGGCGACGTACGGCCCCTCCCCCCGTCGCAGGGTTCCCTTCACCGAGTGCTCGGCCTCGAGTGAACGGATCAGGGTTCCGAGTTCGGGACCGTGCCCCTCTCCCGACCTCTGGGCCACGACGTATCCCTCGGGGTCCACCAGAACCAGCGTCGGCCAGGCCTTGGCGGCGTAGGAACTCCAGACGGACAGGTCCGCATCGTCGAGGACGGCGTGCCGCACGCCGTACCGCTCGACCGCCGCGTCGAGCGCCGCCGGCTCCGCCTCGTGGGGGAACTTCGGGGAGTGCACACCCACCACGACGAGCACGTCGGTGAACCCTTCCTCCAGTGACCGGAGTTCATCGAGGACGTGCAGGCAGTTCACGCAGCAACTCGTCCAGAAGTCCAGCAGGACGATCCGACCCCGCAGGTCAGCGAGGGTGAGGTCGACGCCGTCGGTGTTGAGCCAGCGACGCCCACGCAGCTGCGGGGCGCGGACGCGCGGAGACCTCACCGTCCCATTCTGCGCCCTCCCCTCCCCGTCGGTGATCGAGGGTGTTGCGGAATGCCGAGCTCACTGGGGACCGGTGACGGAGCGTGACACGACGACCTTCTCATGCTGACGCGCGCTGACGAATGCCCTGCACTACAGACGTTCTCTCCACGTGCGCCGGCTTCCCCACACCACGGCCTCGTTGCCAGGCAGCGACGGGACTTGTGGGACGTTGTGTACCACTCGACGCCTTGGACTGGTACGCAACGTGCGTGACCAGGAGGTCAGAACAGGTCTGAGAAACCCAACCCCACGAGGTTGTCGTAGGACGTCTGCAGCGCCTCCCAGACGGTCCGGCCGTACAACTGGTCCTGTTCGACGAGCAGGAAGTCCGCGCCGCTCCTGACCGCGGTGGGGACGATGTTCGCGAAGTCGAGGTTCCCTTCGCCGACCTCGGCGAACTGCACGACGTCCGAGAATCCCCGCATGAACGCGGCGCGGTCACCGCGGCCGAGGGCCTCGAAGGCCTCGGGTGCCATCAGGCCGATGCGGTAGTCCTTCAGGTGCACCATCCGCACGCGACCGGCGTACTGCTCGATCACCTGCACGGGGTTCAGCCCGCCGCGCTGGATCCAGTGCACGTCGAGTTCGATCCCGACCGACGGGGCGCGCTCGGCGATGATGTCGAGCATGTAGCGCCCGTCGAACTCGCCCTCCCTCGAGAACTTCGCGAACTCGATGTGGTGGTTGTGGTAGTACAGCCCGACCCCGCTCTCCTGCAGGGTGACCGCAGCCTTCTCGACGCGTTCGCAGAAGTCGAGCACCTTGTCCAGGTCGGTCATGCACTCGAAGGGCAGCATCCCGATCCGCACCATGGAGGTGCCGAGCCGGTGGCAGTCGGCGACGATCTTGTCGAGGTCCCCCTCGAGGGCGTCGTTGTTGACCCCCGGTGTCCTGGTCAGGTTCGCGGACAGCGCCGCGATCTCGATGCCGAACTCGTGCCGGGCCTTGTCGAGCTCGGCGACGTTCGCCTCGTCCATCGGGATCTGCGAGATCTCCACCGCGGAGTACCCGATCTCGCGGACCTTGCGCAGGGTCTCCAGGGCACCGATCTCGGCCACGCTCTCGCGCAGCATCATCGCCTGGACGCCGATCTTGGCCATCGTTCTTCTCACTCTCCTGAAGGGGTGTTCATCTGGCGGTGGTCGACCCGGAACGGGACGTCGTCGTGCTCTCCCGCGAGCACGTCGGCGACCGCGACCGGTCGACCCAGGACGCTCGAGACGTAGACGGCGGTGATGACCGCCAGGGCCAGCACCCCGTCCTCCACGCTCGCGGCGGGGGTCCGGCCGGTGCGGATCGCGTCGAACACGTCCTCGTACTGCCGGGCGTGCGCGACCGAGGAGTCCGACAGCGGGAACGGCTGACCGCGGTCGGGCAGCAGGTCCACCGCCTCGACCTCCCGCGCCGCCTGGTCGCCGGCCCGTCCCCACGACCGGGGTGCGTCACCCGGGTGGGCGTCGTCGGCGTGGAAGAACTCCAGCATCCCGTCCTGCAGGTACGCCGAACCCTTGGTCCCGTGCACCTGGATGCGGGTGGAGTTCTCGGGGAACGCGGCCGTGGTCGCCAGCAACGTGGCGACCGCACCGGACTCGAACGTCACGATCGCCGCCGCCACGTCCTCGACCAACAGGTCGCTGTGGCCGACCATCCGGGCCACCCCACTGACCGTCACCGGGCGTCCCAGCAGCGAGAGCATGACGTCCACGGTGTGCACGCCCTGGTTCATCAGGGCGCCACCACCGTCGAACTCCCACGTGCCCCGCCAGCCGGCCGAGGCGTAGTAGGCGTCGTCGCGCCACCAGGCCAGGGTTCCGGTGGCCGAGGTCAGCTGTCCGAACCGGCCCTTGTCGATGGCCTCGCGCACCGCTGTGACGGCCGGCGCGAACCGGTTCTGGGTCATGACGCTGACGACCTGGCCCTTCTCGGCCGCCTGGGCCGTGCGGGCCAGCAGCCTCCGGCCCCGCACCAGGTCGGTGTCGACGGGTTTCTCCACCACGACGTGGCAGCCCGCGTCCAGCGCGGTCAGCGCCAGGTCGGCGTGGGTGAAACTCGGGGTGGTGATCGCCACCAGCCCGATGTCCGTACCCGTCAGAGCCTCCTGCAGGGAGGCGAACACGGCCGGCCGTCGCCCGCCCGCGGCGACGGCGGCGTCCGCGAGCGCTTCGGCGGCGGAGGTCACCGGGTCCACGACGGCCACCAGTTCGGTGTCCGGACGGGCCTGGACGACCTTGAGGTGGGTCGCGGCGATGACGCCCGCGCCGACCACCGCCACGCCCGTGACCGTCATTCGGCGGTCTCGCGCTGCTCGAACAGCGCCTCCTCGGCGATCCGCTCGTTCAGCAGGGCCACGAACTCGTCGTCGTCGAAGTCGAGCCCGACCTCGCGGCCGGTCCAGGCCGAGAGGTGGATCGCGTTCGCCAACCGCACCCCCAGCAGGCCCTCGGCGCCGGGGGCGATGAGTTCCTCGGTGCCGTTGACCGCTGCGGCGAAGTTCGCCAGGACCCCGATGTGCTGCTCGCCCCACGCCGAGGGGAACTCGATGGTCTCGGTGGACTGGAACTCGGACATGTCGAGCTGGCCCTGGAAGAGCTTGCGCACCTCGTCCATGCCCATGCCGGCGCTCAGCTCGCGTTCGGGTTTGACGAACCGGGTCACTGTGGCGACCTTGCTCCCGTCGACGACGATCTTGCCGGCATCACCCTGGATCTCCAGGCGGTCGGTGCCGACCATGTCGTGGGTGGCGGTGACGAACACGCCCGTCGAACCCCCACC
>Ga0325400_1003813_pt1 | contig 13781 bp, 9 predicted proteins | sample PopdelMetagenome_2_FD_205662 | JGI IMG/M metagenome (GOLD analysis project Ga0325400, IMG submission 205662) | Populus deltoides microbial communities from Bellville, Georgia, United States - Xylem-PdKOR-R1 | ecosystem: Host-associated > Plants > Phyllosphere > Stem > Wood/Secondary xylem... | reverse complement strand
ATAAAATATAAATTGAAAAAAGAAGAAAAATCAAACTAATTTCTTCAAAGTATTATGCAAATAAAAATAATGTAAAAAGATCACTATCCAAAAACAAAGTTGATTTAAATTGTGTTTTTTATATTAAAAAAAAGAGAGGGGACGTAAAATCAATGTTTAAATAAAAACAATTAATAAAAAGAAATAAAAAACAAAAATGTCAAATGTTAATGAGCCAAGCCCACGTGCCTAACCCCACTCAATAAGTCAGTGCAATCCCAAGTCTAGAAGCCCAGGCAACTCGTGGCCTGCTCTTACATTTCTTCTTTATTTTTAAAGAGGATGGCAGGCCACAAGCAATTTATCACCACTCATATTTTTTCGATGACTTCTGATGAAAAAAAAAATTCAGGGTTGGACCTTAAAAACTTAATTTTTAATTTTTTATTACTTGAAAATATCTTTAAAATACAATTTAAACCTTAAAAAACTACTTAGACAATCCTAAAACACTTTTAAAAAATAAAAACCAATCAAATAAAAAAATTATATGGAACGATATATTTTTTCCATCATGTTTAGAGGGAAAATCCATCTTAATTAAACTTTTATAAAAAAAAAAAATTTATTAATGTGAGATCCTCTATTTTCCTGATTGAAATTTGAATAATAAATAACTTATTTATTTATTTATTTTTCAATGAGTTTTTTATTTTTATTTTTTAAACACAAGAATTGAAAAAATAAATAAAATAAACTTCTAAACTAAAATTAAAATTTTAAAAACTTTTCAAGTGGCCAAGTATTTTTTTCATTGTGGTTATCTCTTTTAATTTTATTTTTCTATTATAATATATACTTTATCCCATGAAATTAGATCACAAAAGAATTAAATAAAAAAATTGAGAAAAAAAAAACTGGGGAGAATCTTCATTGTTGATAACAATAGTGAACCAATCCGGTTTATTTTAATATATTTAGTAATTATCTAGAATCTAACAGGAAAATATTTAATTTTGATTTCTAAGAACTGATGCAAGAATATCTAGCGTTAAAGCATCTTTTAGTTGGGTTTAAATTCCCATTAGATATTAAAAAAAAATGAGAATTTAAACCCAACAAAAAATGCATTGCCACTCAGAAGCTTGTAGCGCGAGGAAATAAAATGATAATATGATTTTGTAGACTTTTTTTTTTTAAAAAAAATTAATATTTTTTTAGTATTTTTAAACATTTTAATCAATAATGTCAAAAATAAAATTTAAAAGATAATTTTTTTAATATATCTTCAAATAAAAATATTTTAAAAAATAATAATTATTATAATATTTGTAAAATATTTAAAAGGATAGGTTGTTCAGTGTAACCTGAGGGTTTGTGAGATTTACTTATTGTATAAAAAAAATAATAAATAAAATATTTTTTTTCAAAATTAATTTTATAAATGAAATAATAATCTATATGTGGAAACAATGAAATTTATTAATTGATAAAGTAATTATTAAAGATTTGATTTAGTTATTTTTTAAGACTTGAAAATAATCTATCATATTTATTTGTGAAAGTTATAAAATAAAATAAAAACTTCAATAAAATTATGGAAGCTAATTATTTTATTTTTGGAACTAATTAGAAATAAATAAAATAATATAAATGAATGGATTTTTAACATAAATTAATTATTTTTATTAATTAATGAAATAAAAAATTAATAAAATAATTATTTTTTCACCATAAATAAACGGGAAATCTTATTATTGTTATAATTTAAAGAGTATTAGATTATTATTTTTATGTCTAGATATACATGAGGCAAAGATAAAGATATTATTGTTACGTCTCGTCCCGTATTTATTTTACCAAGTGCAGGAAAAGAAGAGTTGTCCACCGGAGTCGAAGGTGTTCTATCCTGTTCAGTCCATTCGAGAGTCCCGTCCGGCAATCCTCTGCACTATATATCAAACGGAACTAAATGTCTGTTTTTATTGAAGCTAATTCATAACTGTCTTCTTCTTCTTTTGTTTTTTGTATTTTTTCAAGTCAATCTCTCACTCACATAAATTATATGCAATGAAAAATCACTGGGCTGTCTGAAATTTTGAAACTTGGAATTCATCAGCCACCGTTCATGACTTCCAAGTTTTTTTTTGACGGGGATTTTCACAATAGTGGTTAACTTAATAAAAGTCAAGAATTTATGATGATGACAAGAGGTAGATCTCATTGAAGGATGATGATAGTGTCACGCCAAGTCGTCATAGTAGAAAAATGGTGAGGGCGGCTTATAGCAATAATATTAGATTATTCTCATATTTGGTCACTTCATTAGGATGGTAGTCTATTGATCAATATAGTATCTTATCACAGAGATATTTGTTGATTGGTTTAATCAGCACGCTAATCTTATATCTGTAATGCCACAAATTAGAGAGGATGCATGAAATGACAAAATGGAGTTTTTTTCTGTCTCTGTTGCTATGCATTTTCAATACCAGAACTTGCTTCTCCAATGGGAGTGACACCCTTTCAGTGGGTCAGTCTCTATCTGTAACTCAAGAGTTTAATATCTGAAGGTAGAACTTTCGAACTGGGATTCTTCAGGCCGGGTGCTTCTCAAAACGTTTACCTCGGAATTTGGTATACGAATTTTGCGGATAAGATTATTGTTTGGGTAGCAAATAGGGAGAGCCCTTTAAATCCTGCTTCTTTGAAGCTTGAATTATCTCCTGATGGCAATCTAGTCCTGCTTACAAATTTCACGGAAACAGTTTGGTCAACAGCTCTTATATCTCCAATTCTGAATTCTACGGAAGCTATACTTCTTGATAACGGAAACTTTGTCATAAGAGATGTGTCAAATACATCTATTACATATTGGCAGAGTTTCGACAACCCAACCGATACATGGCTCCCTGGTGGAAAGCTTGGGATCAATAAACAAACTGGGCAAGTGCAGCGGCTTTTTTCATGGAAAAACTCAGAAGATCCAGCACCAGGTATGTTCTCGGTTGGGATTGACCCAAATGGAAGTATTCAATATTTCATAGAGTGGAACAGGTCTCATAGGTATTGGAGCAGTGGAGTTTGGAACGGGCAAGGATTTACTGCCATTCCTGAAATGAGAGTGAATATTTACAATTTCAGTGTCATATCGAATGAAAATGAAAGCTATTTCACATATTCTTTGTCCAATACTTCAATACTTTCAAGATTTGTGATGGATAGTTCAGGAAAGATGATGCAATGGTTATGGCTGGCTGGTTCCTCGCAATGGTTTTTGTATTGGTCCCAACCGGCAGACCAAGCTGATGTTTATGCTGCATGTGGGGCTTTTGGCGTGTTCGGTGAAAATACAACGAGCCCTTGTAAATGCGTAAGAGGTTTTAAACCATTTGGATAAAATGATTGGTCAAGCGGTTGTGTTAGGGAATCCCCTTTGCAGTGTCAAAATAAGGAAGGTAATGGAAAGAAAGATGAATTCCTAAACATGTCGAATCTTACATTACCAACAAATTCAAAAGCACATGAAGCAGCTAATGCTACAAGATGTGAATTGGATTGCTTGGGAAGTTGCTCTTGCACGGCCTTTTCCTATAATAATAGTGGGTGTTTCGTATGGGAAGGAGATCTTGTAAACTTACAACAGCTAGCTGGGGAAGGTGTTAGTTGGGCTGGAGCAGATATTTACATCAAACTTGCCGCTGGTGAGCTTCAAGTTGAGAATGGTGCTGGAAAAGGTGATGATAAGACGTTGGCTCCATGTAACCATAGAGCCAAGTTTGAAGAAATATTTTGACCTTAACAGCTTCTTATATTTATGTGTTGGATATGGTTGGACTAACAGTATTTTCTCTATATACAAATAGGTAACAAAAGGAGAACACGGTCAATCTTGGCAGTGGTTATTCCAGTTACTTCGATTACTTTTGGCCTTTTCATATACTGCAGCTATCTGCGCAAGAGAAAGCTCCACCACAAAGGTATATCCTGGTTCTTGCTGTCTTTCCAGTTATTCCAGCATTGAAAAATAGACACAACTCACGTTAATGGTAAAAAGATAAGTAAGAAAAAGTCTTCCTTTGTAAATTGAAACAATGACGTCTGTATGCAAATGATAGACTTTATCTGTTGGTGTTTTCTATAAACCTTTTATTTATTTAGGTAATCAAAGAAGATCGTATACCTTGAGTGGTTTTCACATTCATAGTGATTTAGCAAGATTTCTTTTCATGACCAAGCCATCATGAAAAAAGAATTTGCACAAGTCCTAAATGCTAACATGAGGGTTGTCGAAGTTTTGCTTGTATGATCAGAATTGCTGGATTATTCAGCAGAGTAATCCTGTGCAATCATGTTATTCTTAAACAGGGGAGGAAGATACAAGTGAGAACTTATTGTTCTTTGATTTCGATACCTGTCCTAACTCAACAAACAATGTACCTAGCTCTGCTGATAATCGGAGGAAAAATGTTGAACTGCCATTGTTCAGTTATGAGAGTGTATCTGCTGTAACTGAACAATTCTCACACAAGCTTGGAGAGGGAGGCTTTGGACCGGTTTACAAGGTAAATTACATTCAATAAAAAATCCTGATTTTTCTATCCTTTTTGAGAGGAAACTTGTATTGTTCAAAAGGTTTAGATGACCCTCGTCGTTAGAGTTTAGGAGGTTCAGAAAAGCCTTACTAATGCTACATGTACCATTACTTTTTTAGCAGCGTCACACCTGCTTTGGAGCATTTCACAGTCAAGCTCCCCGGAACTTCAAATATTTCTGGTATGTTTCGGACAAGTCAAATTAAATTTCACGAGGGTTTTTTGTTCATTTAATAGGGTAAATTATCCAACGGAGTGGAAGTAGCAGTGAAGAGGCTTTCAAAAAGATCCGGGCAGGGGGTCGAGGAGTTCAGAAATGAGACAATGGTAATTGCCAGACTCCAGCACAGGAATCTTGTCAGGCTGTTGGGTTGCTGCATTGAACGGGATGAGAAAATACTAATCTATGAGTACATGCCGAATAAAAGCTTGGATTTCTTTTTATTTGGTGTGTTGTCTTGCGTTCATTTCTCTATTTCTTTTAATCATTTCTGAGTTCATCATTTGCCAAATACCTCAATAAATTTACTGTTTGATTCGTGTGCAAACAGATGCAAACAAACGACAAATCTTAGATTGGGGTTCACGGGTTCGCATAATAGAAGGGATTGCTCAGGGCCTTCTGTATCTGCACAGATACTCGCGGTTACGAATTATTCACAGGGATTTAAAACCTAGCAACATTCTATTGGATAGTGAAATGAACCCCAAGATTTCCGATTTCGGGATGGCTCGAATTTTCGGAGGCAGTGAAACTGAAGCAAACACCAAGAAGATTGTTGGAACGTAGTAAGTTTCTTAGAAATTACTCAAACTTCTCTTCCATTTTCCAGTACATGACACTTCAGCATAATTGCACTGACTTTTACAAATATTAGTGGCTATATGTCCCCTGAATATGCCATGGACGGTCTCTTCTCAATAAAATCTGACGTGTTTAGCTTCGGAGTATTGTTACTTGAGATTGTAAGCGGCAGGAAGAATACTGGTTTCAACCACAGAGACTCCCTCAATCTTCTTGGACAAGTGGGTATTTTTCTTTTCTGTCCCCTGCTCTGTTCCTGCCGGGATTTTATTTGATACCTTGGCCCTCGCTAATCTTTACACTACTGATGCAACATTTTCCTTGGTTAATTATAGGCATGGAAGTCATGGAATTCTAGCAGAGCTTTGGACTTGATGGATCCAGTCCTGGGGGATCCTCCTTCAACTTCTGTGCTCTTGAGACACATTAACATGGGGCTTCTTTGTGTCCAAGAAAGTCCAGCAGACAGGCCTACAATGTCGGATGTTTTCTCCATGATTGTAAATGAACATGCACCCCTCCCAGCACCTAAACAGCCTGCTTTTGCTGTAGGCAGAAACATGGGAGACACGAGTTCGTCCACGAGTTCTGCAGGATTTCCTTCTGTGAATAATGTGACAATTACGATGATGGATCCCAGATAACTGTTCTCAATACCAAGATATTATTGGTTTTACATTTATAGATAATTTTTTTGTTATAAATTTCGAGATATCTTAATGCTGCTATTTAAATGATCTATTCATTACAAAGTTAAGAAAAAAAATGAATGGATTTTTGGAACTCAGCAACTACAAGCTTTTTGCCCGCGCTACGACGTGTGTTTTTTGAGTCTAAAAAATATATTAAAATATTTAAAAGTCAAGAATTTGTTACATAATAGCCGAACCCCCCAAATTTTCTGGAATTAAACAAAACGCACATTAAAAGAAGAAAAAATCGGAAGAGAGAAATGAAAGAAGGGGAAGGGGAAGGGTTTGAAGAATGGGACGCTGATTTCTTAGATCAGTTAATCCAAGTCGAGGAACTCGCTCTCTCTTCTCAACTCCCTTCCTCATCCGAATCTCCCCTACCTCCCACCACGGCCACCACCAAACTCCCCTACCTCCCACCACCGCAACAACTGCAACATGACTATCAAAATAATTCCATCAGTTACTCTCCTCCGCGTGAACTCTCTCAAAGACCAACTGAGTTCAGCATCAACAACAACAGCAGCAGCATAACATTTGATCGTTTTTCTAACGGATTCTCGCATTCGGCTCCTTCTACTTCTGCCTCCAAACATAATGCCAAAGACCTAGAAATTGATCGCCTAAAGGTTTTTTCTTTTATTTTGGGAATTTATTTTATTTGCTTCTTTCTTTGGATTCATATTTTCTTCCTTTGGGGCTTTATCCAATATCGGAACTTGACAGGGTGAACGTTACTTTAGATTTTTTTTTGAGTGATAGATGTATGTGATACAATATCTTTCTCAAGGGAAAAAGGAATGAAATTTCTGATTCAGTTTTAATGGATTTTTCAATCTACAGAGAGAATTGGGACGCGCATCAAAGCACCTTACAGATTTGGCAAGTCTTTTTCTTTTTCCCACCCTATCACAATGTTTCAAGTGTTTATCTATGCTTGATTTTGTTTTTCTTTTTACCCATCTACTTATTTTCTTAATTATCTAGTCTTTCAAGCTATTTTTCATTGATTTTGCACTGAATTATGATTTTTCATTGGTTTGTTTATTTGAAAGTTTTCATCTTTTTTTAATGGGGTTCTGTTTTGATGAATTGCTAATCCATTTCAGGAACAAGAATGCTTTGAACTTAAGAAGGAGAGAAGGAAAAGAGACGAGCAAATTAAATCTTTATATGCCGATACTGAAGAAAAAGATGTGCATATTCACAGCCGAAAAAAGACAAACTTGTGAGTTTTTTTGGCATTACTTATTTTTTTCCAACTATCTTGGTTATTTATCTGAGTAGATGGGTATGTGATATTGCATGTATGGCATAGAGATTATTATCTCTACTCAAACACCACCTTAGGTCCTGCCAGTCTTACCCTGCATTGCCAAATCCAGCTCACAGTTTGGCTGCCTCAGAGTGGTTAACTAGCTATTAAATGTTCTTGGTGACATTTTTCTTCTAAGCTAGTATGTTTGAAAGATTTCTCTAGCAATGGCCTTGGTTATTTCTTTTTCTTTTTTTTCTTTTCGTCTTCACATTGACGTTATCTATTTAGCTTGTCTGATATAAAATCACAATTGGACAGTGGCCCCTTTTTAATTGTTGTGATTTACATTTTACAAATTCTTTGAATGGTTGGCTATAGTGGCAGGGAGCGTGGGGATCACAGCAAGGATGCTCATGGAATTTCCCAGCACTCTGAAAGTGCAAAACCTTTGGAGGGTCAGATTGATAAAGGTGAGGTGCATGTGTTGGATAAACTTCTATTACCATAGTGTTTTCTTTTGTGTTGCCATATATTTAATTTTGACATGAAGCAGCCGTGCTTTGTTTTTATGTTTATTAACAGCTTCTACATCCAAGGCCATAGGAGTTCAGACAGAGAGAAGCATTGATTTTACCAAAGTAGAATTGAAGAATGATTCACCTTCTCACCCTGAACTTTCCGAAACGTTGCTTGGAATCTGGGGCTCCACAAGTGAACAACAATTGGGAAGAAATCTGATCTCCAAGTTGTTCATGATGTGCCCAACAGATTTTCAGGTTCTTTTTGGGTGCATGAGCATGAATATGTCTTCCAAAGTACAAATGGACTATTTGCAAGACGAAAGCTCCTCTCATGCAGCTTTTCAGTATCACATGTGCTCTTTTCCAGCATCTGAAGCAGCAAAAGTTTCTCATCTGTATTCTGTATTGACGAAGGTATTGTATTGTAAAAAACTTCACGTGCTTTTAATTGGAGATAAAGATAGAATTTAGGCCTTTATCATTGAGACACATCCCATGGTTTACAATTTAGGGATTTCTTTTAATAAGAAGAAAAAGTAGCGGGTGTAGCTTAATAAAGGAAGAAAAATGGTTGCCAACCTTAGCCAAAAAAGACCTTACATTTGCTTGTGCCAGCAGTATTGACTGCCCGTGGTAATTGAATGGGAAACCATGTATGATTCACATGAGCTTCAAGGATATTGAGATAGGTTTATATCCCTACAGAAACATGAGGGCTAACTTTCTTTTGTGTGATGTCCCAAACCATTCCTTACATAAGGCATGCTTAAATTTTCCTTGGATGTCTCCACCCATTATTTTGAGCATCCAATTACCTTGTTTTCTGTTTGATTCTTCTATATTGCAGATCAATAATGGAGTGCTACAGTTGGAAGCTCTGTTTAGATCTTTACTTGATTTTTGTGATGTCACACATGTGAGTTTCAGACTCTGTTTTTCTATACTTGTGATTAAATTCCATTTTTGGTAATTGTAGTCAAATTCAATTATTTTCTTGTTATCTTGTTCTTTATCTTGTTCTAAGGAATACTTTTCTTTCCGGGTACAGGTTGCCATTCTTTCTAGTTCTTTGCATATACTGCTAGCCTTTTTAAAGCAACTATTGAGTTTGGGAGCAAAATTGGGAGGGTAAGTTTACTATGGCTCACATGCCATTTTTTCATTTTTTAAGTTCGTTCATGCCTTCAAAATAAATTACTGCGACTTTATGCACGCAACAACGTCATGCCTTGTGATTTGGGTTAGAACTATCTTCATTAACTGTCTTGATGTTCTAATTTCTTTTACCTGTTCTGATCAAAATTTGGATTCTATGCTATGACAATTATTCAACAGAAGGTGCTGACTGACACTTGTAATTGCACTGCAAATAACTTCCTGATTTGTTTCTTGTTCAATATTCAAAATTATAGATTGTACCATTTAGAATCTAGAATTATATGGGCATTGCTTGTATTGTATCTTGAAAGAGGCTTTTAATAAATACGGAAAAATTTAAATGCCTCTAAAAGTAATTAGACCATTAGAACTTCCCAAATTACATAGAAGATCCCAACTCTGGTCAATTTGATACACCAAATAAAATTATAGAATATCTTGAATTATGACTGACACTATTGAGCAGAAAACGAAGAGGAAATGGTTGGAAATTGTCAGGAATCAGGATAGTTTAGCTGGCTGAGCCGAGTGCAGAAAAAATCAAGCAACAACCTGCATTTCTTAATTTTGTCTGCAGTTCATAAGCATCAAATATTCACCTTCATATCTAGGTCATTACAAAATATCCTTTTGGCAAAAGGACTTGGTACTTTGTTTTCTGCATATCTGGTGCTCTTTAAAGTGATGCTCCTAAAAACTCAAAATTTGTGTTTGTGTTCTTATGAACTTTGATTTGATCTTTCCAGTGCACTCTACTCAGGGACAATATCAAGATTGAGGGACTTTGCTCCGGGGACAGCGTTGAAGGCCAGGATCTGTTTAGTATGATCAGCTACGAGGCATCAAATGTGGGCTGTAGTTCGCTCGGGATTAAATCTTTTTATCCGAAACACCTGTGCAAGAAAAGGTGCTGGAATGCTGAGATTTCCCTGCTGCTTTCTTCTGTAAACTGGGTTTTGTTGTTAGAAATGATGCTTCAGATTGCTGTGAGAAATACAGAAGAATGTGTGAGACTGGAGGCAGTCTCTATCATGAATGTGATTCTGATGAGCAGTAATGCTCAAACAGAGATGGAAAAGTGAGTTTTTAGTTTCATGTTCTGTCAAAAAGAAATATATTTTTTTTATATATTCTGAATGTATTTTTTCTTGAAAAGGTTTGGTCAATCACCAATTTTTGAAAGCATAGCACAATTGCTAAAAAGGGAAGCTGGCCTACGTGTGCAAAAGGAAGCTCTCCATCTTCTATTCTTGTTGCTAAATTGTAAGTCTAGACCAATTTTGTTCCTTCTTCCAGTTTGATTTTTGCTAGTTTTCCTTGTTTTTTCTTTCTGGCTAGAATCTTGCTGTAACGTCAATCTTGTTTGTCAAACTTCTTTATAATCTGTTAGGTTGTATCCAAGTTGATCTGCTCTCCCCATTTGATTATGATGTCTATCTTAGCTCCATTAGTTTGTTAACTAGCTTGGTCTCTATTTAGTGCCAGTATCAAATATTTTGGAAACTAACCTATTTTGTTGATTGTTGACTCCAAATGAATAAGCAGTGGTTAGTGTCTAGTAAAAAACTGGCAGACCAGGATTTCTTGGTTGCTAATACCAATTCATGAGCTTTGCTGGCGACTATATGCATGTTCTAGTTTTGTTAAAAGAAAGAAGCAAATCTATACCCTTAAAGTTGTAAAACATCTAATTAGTAGAAAAGTTTTCTTTGATATTCAAATGCTCAGAATAAATTCATGTACACTAACTTGAAATATTTTATCTTAAATGCTCCTTTGTATCTGAAATGAGTAACAAATATATGCTAAGAAAGAAAGTCACGTCATCTGGCCATTCATAAATATTTGCTAGCATCCGATGGTTTCCTGCAATAACTGAATCCGATATCTTTTGTTGCAACATTCTGGATATAAAAATGCACATATATATATATGTGTGTGTGTGTGTGTGTGTGTTTGTAGTATGGGTAGGGAAAGAGAAGATAAACCCTAGTGATTGACAAGGGGTTCCTTGAATCCTCAGGGAGACCTAGAATGCAATAGGAAAAAAAGAATAGTCAAAATTTCAATAACCTATCATTCTTGTATGTCAAATATGATCAAATAAAATGTGTGGTGATGTAGCCAATGCCAAACAAAAATAATACCATTTAATAAAAACTACTCAGAAAGTCATATGTGGAAAATAAAGGTCCTAATTTCTATTTAATTGACCCCCCATCGATATACTTTGAGGATATTGCAAACTTGCCCACCATTTTTTTTCTCACTTATTTGGTTATCTTTCATCTAGTTGAAAAGTTTGAACAATTAGAAGAAGCTGTTGTTTCACACTGCTTCAATAATTATGTTTCTCCTGAGTGCTGTATACAGTGGGTTACGGTTAATTTTTACCTGACATTATTGATCATCAAACACTTATTCATATCTGTTCATCATGACAAGAGTCTAAGATGTTTTGGGGATTTGTGGAATCATCCATGTCTTTACCCACTAAAACATATCAAGTCTGTGATAGGTGATGGGGGTAAAATATTTTTGGAAATTGTCCTCTTATGAGCCTCATACTTTCTGTTAGACCTATGAAAATTTCTGAAAGGAGAAATGGCTGCACCAAGGAATAAGTATTGTCATGTGGACCATGAGCTTATATATAATACAACTTGATGCCTCAAGTTTCACTCATGGCAGCTTTATGCCTTGTAGAGATTTCAAATTCTGAATCCAAAAACCAACCACAATTTGGCTCCTTGTTCTTTGAGAAGCCATCTTTTGAGCAGCATATAGCCAACTTACTGAGCTTGGACCGTAGAAGCCCATCTTGAAACATCTGAAGAGCAATCAAGCTGTGTTCGAATTATCTTCAACCCAGGACATCTCCTGGACTTATCTATTTAAACTGAATACATATGGACCACTACCTGGAATTGCTTAGAATTCTTTAGCAACGCCCTGTTTTAGGAGTTACAGATTTGAATCCACTCAATGTGCTACTTTCATGGAACTCCACAAAACCCTTCCTAGCTTATGGTTCTTTGTTGAATTGAAGGTTCCAAACTGTTGAGCATTTTTTGCTCTGGTTGTAAAGAGGAAGAGATTGCTGATTCCACAAATGACAAGAAAAATACTTCAATACCCAAAGGATTCAGTAGCATCCTTGTGGGCTTGGCAGAATGTATTGCTTGCTCTGGAAATAGCTTACAGGTAGGTGTGTTAATTTAGCTCTAGTTTAAATACAAAATTTGATGTTTTTTCCTATATTTTTAATGTGCATTTTATTGCTCCCTTGGCATTTTCCTGATTTTTGGTTCTTGTTTTGAATTTGTGCTCTTTCTATATGATAGAATGTTATCAAGAGAAAGCTTGTGTTAAAATATATCTTAGGTAACGTCTTACCTGATGATCTGCTTTATGTTAATTGGACATGCTTAAGGGCTGTGCAGCAAAACACATTTTAAGTTACGGGCCATGAAATTGCATTTTTTTTTTTAAATCCATTTCTACATGAAAAGACTTCATTATGTAATCTGGTTTTTCCTGCATTTTATTCTTTGATTCTGGTAAAAACATAAAGGGCGCAGACACACCCGCATGGTACTTGCTGCAAAATGCAATCTGTTTCATTTTGTAATAAATGGCTTTCAGGATATTGAACTCTGCAAGCGGGCTATCATTATGCTGGCTTTTTTAGCATCGTCTGGAAAATCTGGCTTTGAAATTATGGTGACTCACAAGTTACGTGGAGAGACAAACTTTCTTATGTTGATTTTGCAAGTGTTAGTGTCTGAAATGAACGTAGAAGCTTCAGCTGAGCCAGCAAGAAGCATTAAAGCAAGGTGAGTAATGCTCACCAGGTGTTTGGTTACACCATGAAATCCTTTCACACTCTCAACATTTGACTCTGAAGTTGGGTTGAGAGTAAAGAAATTCTTTTCAAACTTTTCTCTAACATTTGATTGTTCTGGGTCAGTGCATTCATTTTTATGCCCCCATTCCATAATTGCTTCTTTTGTTGTCAACATGTAGGACATCGCTGATTCGGGAGGCACTGATATTACTTAATAGACTCGTGTCCAATTCTGGCTACTCGGCGATAGTCTTGCGAATATTAACAGCTAGGAGAGATATGGCTACTTTGACCATTGATATTGCAAGCAGGTTGTCCCAAGAAGACCAGAGTCTGAGGCTTTCTGATGTCAATGGACATGTGAAAGAATCAGAAATTGTTGAGTTAGGTCAAGCATTTAAGAAAAGGGTTTTTGCTTATTTAGGAGATAAAATATCATAAAAAAAAACCCGATATCATGGTTCAAATAAACTAGATTTGTATTTGTATGACATTAGGTGGCCCAAAAATATGCAGAAAGGTCCGAGCAAATAGTTTTTTTTTTTTTTCCTGGGTTAGCCATAACCAATCAAAATTCCATTTAGAAGCTGACCTGCTCCCAAAGATCCCATCACCCAGAAATTCTTGATAGGTCTTGGAGGATTGTACACATTGAACATACGGTGCATGTCAAAAAAATATTATAAACGCAAAAGATTGCCTTCAATTTTGCTACCGGTACTGATTTTTTTTTGAGGCTTTATTTATGTTTTTTCTTCTTTCTTTAGTGATTTAATTTAATGAAATATATGTATTCATGGAAATTCGCTAGTTCTAAACAATTATTTTACTTAGATTGCTGGAGGGACACACTATGTAATTTGATATCTTCACAAATGTTTTGCCTGTTTAAACAGTTGAATCTGCATGAATTTCTTCGGTGTGCT